>JAEEGI010017949.1_pt1 | contig 14437 bp, 5 predicted proteins | sample 8958751 | NCBI WGS metagenome assembly JAEEGI01 (sample SAMN16246545, study PRJNA631951) | gut metagenome | biome: gut microbiome; feature: rumen; material: KS-attached | host: Bos | place: Iran: Karaj | collected 2018-10
CGCCCAACATCGGTTTGGAGGTGAAAATCGGCTCGCGCTCTTCCTTCCAGGCTTTTTACGGCATTAACCCGTGGAAATTCTCGGACACTAAGAAATGGCGCCACTGGTCGTTGATGCCAGAATACCGTTATTGGATCAAGAAGGAGAAAGCTCCCTATCTGCTCGGGTGGTTCACTGGTGTCCATGCCCTTGGCGGAGAGTTCAATGTGGGTGGTGTCGATATGCCCTTCGGCATGATGAAGTGGTTGAAGGACAACCGCTACGAGGGCTGGTATATCGGTGGCGGTCTGACGCTGGGCCATGCCTGGCGACTCAGCGACCGCTGGCGCTTGGAGGCTGCCGTTGGGGTAGGGTATATCCGATTCAGATACGACCGCTATCAGAATGAGTGGTGTGGCGACTTCATCCATAGTGGCACCTACGACTACTTTGGTCCCACGAAACTGGCGCTGAACATAGCCTATAACTTTGGAAAGAAACAAGTGATAAAGCCTGTCATCGTTGAAGTGCCGGTGGTGATTGAGAAACCTGCCCCATATACGCCTTCCTACGAGTTGGCTTATATCGAGCCTCAGGCGGAGAAGGAGAAGTCGCGCCATCTTAGCGGACAGGCTTATCTGTCGTTCCTTGTCAACAAAACTGATATTCGTCGAGATTATCGCAATAATGCCGTCGAACTGTCGAAGGTGGAGGAGACTATCAATGTGGTTCGTAAAGACCCGAATACCACCATCACGCATATCGACATTCACGGCTATGCATCGCCCGAGGGCAGCTTCGCCAACAACAAACGTTTGGCGGAGGGTAGGGCACAGGCATTTAAGGATTATGTGCAGCAGTTGATCGACCTGCCTGCCAATATCTTCAGTGTGGCCTCCACCCCAGAGGACTGGGAGGGGCTTGTCTCTAGGATTGAGAATCCCGCCATCCTCGCCATTGCTAAGAGCGATGCAGAGCCCGATGCCAAGGAACGTCAGCTGAAGCAGCGCTATCCAGCCCAATGGAAGCAGCTGTTGGCTGATGTGTTCCCAACCTTGCGACATAGTGATTATCGTGTTAGTTACACCATCCGTCCCTTCACTGTCGAAGAGGCTCGCGACATTATCCGCACTAAGCCTCAGCAACTCTCGCTCAACGAGATGTTCCTCGTGGCCAACACTTACGCCCCGGGGTCGAAGGACTATGACGACGTGTTCGAGACAGCTGTCCGATTGTATCCCGACGACGAGACAGCCAACCTGAATGCCGCCGTCATCGCTTTGCGCAGGGATAACCTCGAGGCCGCCAGTCGTTATCTGATGAAGGCCGGTCAGAGTGCTGAGGCCCAAAATGCCCGTGGTGTATTAGCTGCCAAGCAGGGTGACTATGCCGCTGCCGAAACGGCCTTTGGCCTCTCGACCATCAAGGAAGCCAACCACAATCTCAAAGAATTGCAGAAATTCCTAAACTCGCAATAAGAAACAACTTATATTTTTTTAATAACATTATTTTATTAACTCTTTAAACATTACAATTATGAAAAAGTTATTTTTCTTTGGAGCATTAATCGCAGCAGGGCTCAGTTTTACTGCATGCTCAAGTGACAAGGATGTAGTTGGTAACGACGAACCGGGTGAAAATGGTGGTGGTAGGTATCTTGCAATTAGTATCAATTTGCCAACTAATCCTGTCGCCAAGACTCGCACTTCTGACAATGGTGGTAACGTAACAGAACTTGCAGATGGTCTATCAGCTGAATACAAGGTGAATAATGCAACACTTATTATCTTCGATGCAAGTGGCAATTTTGTGGAGGCCCAGACTATTGATACAAAGCCTTGGACTGATAGCTCAGATCCACAAGTTACAAAAGTTTCCACGAAGGTTGTACAGAAAGTGGGTGGAAGTGTTGCCGCAAATTATCAGATGCTTGTAATCTTAAATCACAATAATTTGATTGAGGTGACGAGTACAAATGGCTTGAAAGTGATGACCAATGGTACACTAACAGATTTTAGTGGTTCATTTGCTGACCTCACCACTCAGGCAAATAAACATTTTGCCTCTACCAGTGGACTTGATTGCGGTGTTATGAATAGTGATGGATTTTATATGGCTAATGCTCCTTTGGCAGATAAACCAGGCTCCACTGCCTCCGATATAAATGGGGCTGTAGTTCAAGTGTTAGTTCCCATTACCCATGTTTATGATTCAGAATCTGCAGCATCTGCTGGTACTGCTGATCAAATATACGTGGAGCGTGGTATGGCTAAAGTAACGATGGAGGAAGGTATTGAAACCGCAACTCTGTCTAATTCGAAAATCGGAGGAACAACATCTCTTACAGCCAGTGTGATGACATGGACAATAGATAACTGCAATCCCAATTCTTATCTTGTTCGCTCTACAAATAACCACAGTTCTTTCCTGACATTGAAAAGTAATAGCTCTGCATCAGGTGCTGCAGTTTATAGATATATAGGCAATCAAGATATCACAGAAGGATCTCCTTCAACCTATAAGTATCGCACATACTTCGCAGAGAGTGCCAATTATGATAAGTCGGGTATGGATGGTGAAACGCCAACATTTAGTTTGAACAGAGTAACAGGTACTACGACATTCTCCGATAAGTTTGGTGATGAAAATCCACAGTATTGTTTTGAAAACACCTTCTCTGTGGATGATCAGGATGTCAATAAGACCACGCTTGTACAGGTGGCCATTCAAGCCAAAAATGGTACAACCGTAGCCGACTTATATACCGTAAATGGAAATAAAACATCTATCTATGATTGGGATCTTCTGGTGAAACTCATTCAGGAGAAAGCATACGAGTATATTGTAAATAATGGCAAAGTTGCATCGGGTACATTTAGCTCAAAGGATATATCAGCTTCAGTTACTGTAGATGGAAATAATAAGGTGACTGCCATTGCACTATCTTATGATGTTGCTACAGAATCTTCAGAAGGAGACGCAACTCTTAAAGGATCAATTCTTGGAGGAACAGATGGAACGGGAGATGCCACTTCGGGACCATTAATTGCTGCCGTTGGTACTTATGTCCTTAGCCAGACTGGAGATATTCTGAAATATGTTGATGGTGTCAGCTATTATAATATTCGAATTAAGCATTTTGGTGATCTGCTGACCCCATGGAAGAATCTTGAGACTCCACAACCTTCAACAGGGAGTATCTATCCTGCCGACAACAAGGATAACAACTATCTCGGTCGTTATGGCGTTCTGCGTAATAACTGGTACAACTTGAAAGTTAAGAGCATCAGAAGTTTGGGAGACGCTACACCTCATATCAGCAATTGGCCAACTACGCCTGATGATGAACTGGATAACTACATTACCTTCCAGATTAATATACTCTCTTGGGCTAAACATGTAACTCAGAATGCCGATCTCTAAATAGCAGCTTCTTTGAGACTTTCATAATTGTAATATAGTGGGGGCGGGGCCCCCGCCCCCACGTTTTTACAAGATGAAGTCAAGCGTGATGAAAATGCCTGACGAGGAAAAAATCGGACAAACCGAAAATACTGGGTTACAAACCCTGACTTTAGGCTAAGTAAACTCCGACTTTAGGCTAAGTAAAGTCCGACTTTAGGCTAAGTAAACTCCGAGTTTACTGACGGTAAAATCCGAGTCCTCAGAAGCTTCTGATTATCAAAGAGTTGCAGAATCGCCGATTCGCAAGTTGAATGATGCGTAAAATCTTTACAAAAGTGAACGAAGGCATGAGGTTTATACGACCCCTTGTATGGCTGTTGGCAGCTGTGCTGCTGGCTGGGTGCTCCGACTCGCAGGAGCATGAGCTGTCACAGCCTGACATCCTCTCGCGCTTCAACGCAGAGGGCAAGGCTTATCTGACGCTCCAGATTCCATTGGGCAGCCAGACGATGACCCGTGCCGTGCAGTTCGCGGATGGAAGTGAAGACGAGTACAAGGTGAAGGATGCGTATATCCTGATGTTCGCGGGGGCAAGTGAGGCTACGGCTAAGTTCGCCAGTGCCTACAAGGTGGATAACCCTCCGCTTGCTAATGATGCCAACCAGCAGATTACCAGGACGGTCACGATCACCCTCAGCGATGCGAACCTGAACACGGGCGACAAGTTGTTCCCATTCGTGGTGCTGAACAACAACGCAAGTGCCATCAAGAGCTATGATCTCACCAGCGTAACCTTCGCCAACGGCGGCTCTGCTGTAACGCTCGTGGGTGGCTCCTCTACATTCAGCGCCTTGAATAGTGTGACAATTGCCAGCTATAGGGATGATGACGATTACTTCCTGATGACCAACGCCACATTGGCCAATGGCAATACGACTTCGGCATCGTTGCTCCATCTGCCGGAGATAGCCGCCAGCTACTTCTTCCCCACGGAAGAACAGTCGAGGCAGAATCCTGCTGGGCATGTGAACGTGGAGCGACTGGCAGTCAAGACAACGGTGGAAAGCGGACTCGGCACAGGGACTCATAACGTTTTGGGTAACGAATACGCAAAATTTGTGAACGATGACCTGACGTTTGCACTCGACAACTACAACACGAAGAGCTATGCCTATCGGCATCTGTCGGCAGTCAGTTATCAGCGTTTCGTGGAGAGTCTGCCTGTTGAGCCTTATTATCCGTTGGTCTACCGCACCTATTGGGGCGAGGATGTGAACTATGCAGATGGAGTAACTACGAATTTCACGAATTATACGAATTTGGCACCTTCATGGAAGGCGATGGGGGCAAACGACTACTGCGCGGAGAATACCTTCGATGTCGGCCACATGCAGGACAACTGTACCACTTCGGTATTAGTGCGACTGCAACTGAACAACAGCCGTGACTTCTACACTACCAGCGTGACGGGTAGCGACATCGTGTTCCAGCCGCCTGGCTATACTCTTGAGGAGCAAGGTACCAGCGCATCTTCTTCGTTTGCAAGAACCCGTTCGGATTCGGTCACTTACGACGGCGCGAATACCGTCACCATCGACGAGTATCTGCGCCAATGGCTGATGGAGACGAACAGCGGCTTCCGCAATTGGGTGAATACCTATGCGGCAGGAGAAGTGAAGCACGTTGTGATAACTTTGACGAATGATGCAGCGACAGGTACAGCTACAGTGAGCAGTGTGACACAGACGGCCAGAGCCAGCGGAACAACAGGCGCAACAGCCTTCGATGCCCTTGGGCTCGACAGTTATTTCGCCAGTAACATTTCGTTGAAATACTATGCGTCGGGATATTGCTATTACCGTGTGCTGATACGCCACTTCAATGACGATGACAATCAGACACCGTGGTTCTCAGCTCCAGGAATGACTGGCAACGGTACGGATCAGGCCTATGCTTATAGTTCCAAAGGAACGGCTAAAGGTACGGCCTTCACAGGTACAGCCGAGGAGATAGCGGAAGCACAAGCTCAAGAATACCTTGGTCGCTATGGCGTCGTGCGTAACAACTGGTACAATATCAGTATTAATAGTGTCACCCACATAGGTTCACCTATCATCCCGGCACTTACTGATGATGCTGACGACAAGGTGGAGCAACTGCTGAATGCGCAGCTGCAAATTAGAGGATGGGAAGGACACAATCAGGATCTACAGTGAATAACGAATAGTTAGTTTGAAACGATATAGACTGCACATATGGCCCATTTGGCTGCTGTTAGGAATGTTTTTCCTCGCAGCATGTCAAAGCGATGCCCTGCCTGGAGATGATATGGGTGGTGGCAAGCCAATTGTGGCTCGTAGCGACAGCAGCTATATCAACCTGCATATTGTTGGCAATTCGCAGGCAAAAACCCGTGCCGACTTCTCAACAGTGGCAACAGCTTCAGAGAATGCTGTCTACGATGGTATCCTATGCATTTTTGAAGGAGAGGATGAGGAACATGCAATTCTGAAGACCGCTACAGTCATTGAACAACTGATCAATAATCCAGGTTCTGTTGCCACTCCCGGCACCAACATTGACTTGCCAGTGACCCAGCGATTGGCCACAGGTACGCACGCGTACAATAATAAATTATTTGTATTGGCTCTGCTCAACACCACCTCAACGGGCTTCTCTGTAGATGGAAATACATTGAAATTGAATGGTACATCGCTAACAGGGAAGACAATTGGCTACATCCGCGAGAACTGCCAAATCAACTCCGTTGGCAGTACAGACAAGCATGTGGGACTCTTTATGTCGAACGCTCCTCAGACCGACTATGTCATGCCAGAGGTGACAAACACTTATCTATTTGATACGGAAGCTGCTGCAGCAGCTGCAGCAGTAACTAATCGCTGGATTACCATTAACGTTGAGCGTGCAGCAGCGAGAGTGAAGGTGAGCAACACGGCCACAACAGTGTCTTCCTTTAATCTTGACAATGAAAACAGCCGTCATGCCACCGTGCATAGGATGACATGGGCACTGCATAATTATAATATGAAGAGTTATGCTATTCGAAACGGCTCTACTGCTGCAGCGAACTGGGCAACGTCTGTAACAGGTGAGGGTATTCCCATTGCCTTTGTCAATTCAGGGAAAGATGCTTTTGACCTCTATCAACAGCATTCATATATGGATGGTGATGACGTATATATCGCGGAGAACACAACATCTGCCGTCAACGATCAGACACAGGTGTTTGTGGAGGTTCAACTAAAGGAAGGTTCTTTCCTGTTGGGCGACTGTTATAAATATGAGCTGTGGGGTACTACTATCTTCTTCACAAGTGCAGAGAAATTTATTAAATATTGCAAGGATGGTTGGAAAGATACTTTTAGCCAGAATGGAAATTATACGGCAATAAAAGATAAGTCTGCAGATGAAGTATTTAAGTATTATTCTTTTGTAATTAATGATGATGGTACAGTAACAGTTTCTATTACTAATAATAGTTTCACTGTTGAAGAACAACAAGCATTAGGTAGACTATCATCAATTCTTAGCGGCACCCTCAAGGGCTATCGTGACGGCAAGATGTATTTCACTTACAAGATCAAACATAGCGACACGCAATATGGCATCGTACGTAATAATGCCTACAACCTAACTTTTACAGGCATATCAGGTATTGGCGACCCGGTGCCCACTCCTATTGTTGTCACACCATAATGACGTTTTGAAATGAATAATGAAGATATGACAAATATGATGAAGAAGACAAGTATTAGCGTAGCGCTCATTTTGCTGCTATCCTCCTGTTCTCTAATGAAGGACGATCGCAGTGACTGTCCTGACTGTCGTAATCCGTTGCGCATCACCTTGCGCTACGATTATAATACGATGCGAGCCAACATGTTCCCAGACCATGTGCAGGAGGCAACCGTCTATGTGGTGGATCCAGAAACCAATACTGTCATAGACTTTCAGACGTCGAGAAACACCTCAGAGTCGAAACCGTTGCGCGAACCGTTATTTGGATTCAATTTCGAGGAACTGCCCGCAGGCCAGTACCGTCTCTATGCTTCTGCCCGTTCTGCTGCCGATGCCGCCATCTCTGTATCTGAGTTGGGCATTGCCGAGAGCATTCGTGATCTCACCTATACGCTACCAACTTCCACACCAGCCCAACGTCTTGACACCGTATGGAATACACTCCAGCCAGTGGATGTCTATCTGCCAGAAAAGGAGCCTGCCGAAGCAACCATCGGACTCATGCGGCTGACGAACGACCTGAATGTGATGGTGTTCCGTCGGGATAATCCCCTGGACAACGCCCATGAGCGCTATGATGTGTCCGTTACTGATGAACATTCCCAGTTGGACTACGATAGTAATCCTACAGCGACAGGCACAGTCGTCTACAGCCCTATCGCCTCATGGACGACTGAAACGTATGTTGATGACGTCAACTCGTCCATTCAGCATGTCATCGCTGAGCGTAATGCACATTACGACTTTTCGTTGTTTCGTCTTATCAACAGCAAAGATACCCGCCACAATCCGCGGCTTATCATTCGCAACCATGAGACGGGACATACTATTGTGAATATTGACCTCTGTTACTATCTCTCCCTGGCTCGCAATGCCTATGAGATACAGAACTACGGCATCCAGGAATACCTCGACCGCGAGTACGACTATCGCCTCGACTTCGGCATCGAAGGCAGCGGCTCTGAGGAAACCTGGAAATACATCACTATCCGCATCGATGTCCTCTCATGGGCCATCCGCATACAAAACGAAGTACTGTAATATGAACAAGACAAAGATACTTCGATTGTTTTTATCTCTCCTTCTGCTGATGACGGTGGGAGTAGGAGATACATGGGCTTTATGGAGAAACGATATTGGCTTTACTGCAATTAATAGAGCAAGTCAGTCTGGAAATGTCATCACTTCTGCAAATAATGCTGGCAACCAATATGCCCTGGCTATTGCCGATCTTAGTGCGCTACCAGGCATAACGACCGTGGGATTATTAAACATTACTTTTGACGTAAATCTCTCTCCAGGTAGTCGCTGGCAGATAGGTATTGGTGATAAGGATGTGCGAGGCACAAATGCCAACGGCTCGTCAGGTAATTCTTATAATACAGACGGATTGTTTCTTCATTTTGGAGATAATAAAATAAATAATTATGAGGGATATTATCTTACTATAAATGGAAACAGAAGTCAAAACAACAATGCATATAGTAATAATGTACATGTTGACTTGTTGATAAATAGAAATACACATAAATTTAGTTATAGATTATCTAATGCTAATGACAATAGTATTATTTACTTTCAAGAGGCAGATGTCTCCACGTCTGTAGATAATATGACAATCATCGAAGCTTACACTTGGGCAAATAATCAGATAATTACCTTATCAAACATAACTATCAATTATAATTTCTTCTTTAATAAAACAGACGAAACTATCTATATTGAAGACTTGGTCTATAACAACCCGCTTGATAATGGACAGAATAAAACAAATGTAGCGTTTTCTATCAGTGATAACTCATATCTACGCCAGGGCAATCCCAGTTATGGTGATGTCGTATCAAACTTCTATCCGATTAAGACAACAGGTAGTGAAGCCACTAATGTTACTGAGGGCGATTATATTACCGTGACGGCTACAGCTGATGAAACGGAATCCACCCGATTTAGGGTGCGTATTAAAACTAGAAACTTACTTGACCCAAACACTACAATGAAGGATGCAACAACTAATACTTTTGACGTTGGCTCCACTGTAGGAATGCTCACCAATCAGGTTGTCAACATGACAGGCCTGAATCTATATTTGGGGTATCAGAGTCATACGCCTGTAGTACGTTCCATAAACGGGGCTTATGGTCTTACCATCATTGATAACAATGGTTGGACATTTGGTAATTATGCTCAAGATGGTAATAATTTCCATGAGTGGGGTACAGTTTATAAAATTGAGGCATTACAAGCAAGTAATCTGACGATATCAGGTTATTTTGCAAACGCAAGTTCGAATCCACTTCAACTTTATACGAGTGACAATCAGGCTATTACCGGAAAGACTTTGCAAAACCCTGGTGACGGTTCGCTGGCAACGGCTACATTCTCCTTGGATATTGGATGGTATCTGCTCTATGTTCCAGGTTCCGTATTTGCGTTGAAGTCTCTTTCTTACAGTGATGCCTATTTTGAGAATTCTTATGCTGTCACAACTATTGGTTCTACTTATACACAGACAATAACCAATATGAGTAGTCCTGTATATAGTATTGTAGACAAAAAAGGTGATATAGCTTCAACAGGTGTAACAATTAATTCTACTACAGGCGAGGTCAGCAACATCACGGCAGGTGGTGCTTTGAAGATACAAGCTACAGGAGGTGGCAAGACTGCAGTCTATTATCTTACAGTGGCTTATCCTGCTACGCCCTATCCTGGTAAACTATGGGATTTCAATACATACAATGAGAGTCAAGCAAGTCTTAAAATCCATGTGGATTATGTGAGCAATGGTAAAGGCTTCCCACGAATAGATGCAAGGAACACTCCTGCCATCACTTTTGAAGGAAGAACAGAAGAAGACGCTACAGGGTGGAGAGTGACAGATAATTTAGGAGGTTTTTGGAGGGCAAGAAATAAAAATGTCAATGCTGGTTCTGGACGTGATGCCCGTTGGCGATATGAGAATCCTATTCACGGAGACAATGCCTTTGTTATTGAAGAAACGGCGGGACTGGTATTCAACACCGGAGCCGATGGCTTTTTTATCCGTAACGACCGTTTGGCAAGTGATGCTCCCGCTGAGACTCCAGATGCATATAAAGGTAAGAGTTGTTGGTCGCACGTCGGTATCAGACAAAACGGATCTTCGTTTACTATTCCTCGTCTGAATGCTGGTGACATAATAGAAATCAATTGGAAACGTGAGTCGGGAGGTGCTGGCGGCATCTACAAGGCAACCAATGTAACAGATCTTCGTGGTAAACCTGTCAATGAGCAGTTTGAGATGACTGGCTCGCAAAACGGTACGACTGGCGGTGTGTTGGATATCTACAAAAATCCTGGGTACACTTCGTTCATTGCTACTGGTGGTGATGCAACATTTACCCTTTACGACACGGGTGCTACAGATATACTTTCCATCCGTATTTACAGTGGCGACTATCGTTCTACTATGCGTACCATATCCGGTACAGACCATCGCTCACCCCAGACCACCATGCTCTTGGACAATGATTACCAGGAATATGAATATGACTATTGCAACGTACTAAACAGCACTAATACAGGACCAGCTATCTATGTATTGAAAGGCTACCGTAGAGGAGTGGATGATGTGGAATGTGTAAGTGGTACAAATGCTGGACTATCGCCAACGGATTTCGTTGACAATGAAGCAGATTATCCTGCTTACCCTGTATTGGCAGAAGAAAGCGCCAGGCTTTATGACTTGCGTAAGAATCTGATTGATTTCCGAATGTACAACCATACGTGGCAGTCATCCAGAAACTCCTATAATAATGGAAGGGTTGGGGCTTCCAGTGGCTGGGGTAAGGTAACTATTCGTATGAACAATTATACGAATGATATGAAATATGTCATTGGCTATACCAATGATGTGACAATGACGTTTGGTTCTGCACCCCATCAAACATACCCATACACTTGGGATTTTACGAAGATTGCAGGCGGAACTGTGACAGGAGCAAATGATAATGTTCTTAACAGTATAGGCGCTGAGGGCACTTTCGCAGCTTTTAGCGAGCAAGCTCCTACTAACTGGATAAAAAACGGTGACGGACAGTATATGCTGAATACAGACAATAGCGGAGAGATTGGCTCGCAATATGTACCAGGAGCAGTGTTGGTGAGTACAGAAAGGGCGTTAAGTAAATACAGGGTAGCTTCAAACCAAAATGCTGTTTATGCTAAGGATGAACTCGACGGCTTGGGCTTCTCTGGTGATATCACTATGCATGTGGATCATTTGCCAAACTTTTCTGGATGGAACAGAACAACCCCGCCAGCTAAATGGAATTCAATACTATCGTTCAATATAAATGACTTTGCCACCTTCGTCCCAAGGGAAGGTACGGAAGTGGAGGACCATGATGGAACATGGGTTTACTCCCTTGATGTACAACCTGCTGGTAACGGAAGAATCAAACTGAACAATCCTTCAGACCAAAACCATATTGATGAATCAACTATTCCTGCTGGAGGTATTGGTTTCCGTTTGGATAATGGAAATACAAAATACATACGTATTATTCCCGAAAGTAGGCTTCAAAAAGGCGATATCATTTCCGTTACGGCCTATAACGCATACAATAATCGTGATGCAGGTATTAATTTCAACAAATCAGCTTCAAAAGATGATATAGCTCAACACAAAGAGCTTAGTGGTCGTTTGGTGGAGGAAACACTTGACTATGAGGTCGTTACAAATGATGGTTTAGATGGTAGAGAAGACTTTTATCTGTATATGAGAGACAATACAGTACATATCACAGCCATTGAGATAAGTCGCAAAGCCTCATCTGCTCCAGACTTGGATTGGAGCATATATACATTATCTAAGACAACCATCACTGTGCCCGACCTGAATGCAGGTGGTAAACAAGATTGGATTTATGTCAGTGCTACAAAAAAGCCCACAGTGACTAATGCTGATGAAGTGACCAGTCAAACAGACGGACCAGACGCCAATCCCACTCCTGATGTAAATACGGCTATAGAGGTATATAAATTTAAGGTGAGAGAGGCAGGAAACTCATTGGTTACTTTCGATGCCGGTACAAAAATCTATAAGATTGGTGTGACGCATATTCTGAAGGAGATTCACCCTGTGGGTGGGGTAGGTTGGGCGACGGAGAGTCGCAACCATCACATCGATCATTCACTCATAGGTTATTTCACCAAAAACGATGTGAATGCCTACACCGTGAGGTATGATAGCTATGACATGAAAACGGCTACGGTGGCTCTGACTCCCATCAATGAGGATGGCTACGTGCCAGAAAAGACGGGTATTGTGATGAAGCTTGACAATACAGAGAATTTGAGTGATGCTAATAGTGGAAAATATGTACCACTGTTTTATCCTTCATATACGTTAGGAGCATCGTCTACGGCAGTGAACTTCCCTGATAATAACTGGATGTATCAGAAGGAGGAAGATATTGATAGGAATAATAGGAATTACAGAGAAGTGTTTGATATCAATAGTATTAACTATACCAAATTTATCCTCACCAATAAATATTGGACCTTCAACAAAGATCATGCACCGAATACCGATGAATCTGCGGAATCACATACCGCCGATGCCGCTGGTTTCTATCGGATGCACATCTGGAAGACAACGGGAGATGCTGATGAAGGTACCAAGAACACTATGCCTTCTAATTCTGCTTTTCTGCTGGTGCCATCTGACAATCTTCCCGTTGCTGTCTGGACTTTGCAACCAGACTACTCCGCTGCCCGAGGCGATTTGCTAGGGGTATATAACATTATTGGCCCAGGCTCTGAGACTGCTATTGAGGATGTTCGCCTGATTCCTGAATTCATGACGAATGGCTCTAATGCAGATGGCGAAGAGACATGGTACACCGTTAGCGGTATGAAACTATCAACACGTCCCACACAGCCTGGTCTCTATATCTATAATAACAGAAAAGTCGTCATCAAGTAAAATATGTCTCTTCAGATTAGACATTCTTCCCAGAAAGTAAGCTACTTTCTAGAAGAAACAAAGCTGCTTACTCATAGAAACAAAGTTGCTTCCTCATAGAAACAAGGCCACTTTCTATGAGAAACTAGGCACCATGCTCAAAGAAACTTAAAAAACGACTGATGATGTTTGGTATTATGCTGAATTTTTTGTAATTTTGCCATCAAAATTGAAAGATAAATATGAAAAGAATGATGATGGCGGCCCTCGTGGTGCTGATGGCATGCACGACGGCAGAGGCAAAAAAGAAAGTGAAGTCGGTAGAACTGTGGCCTGACGGGACGGAGATTCCGGCATGGTTTAGCGATACCAGCAGGGTAGACCTGAGTGGGTTGAAGCACTATGTAGTGACGGACTATGGCGTGGACCGTTGGGCCGACGGCGTGCAGACGGCTCAGATTCAGGCTGTTATTGACAAGTGTGCTACCGAGGGCGGTGGCGTGGTCGTCATTCCGAGAGGGACGTTCCTCAGCGGCTCGTTGTTCTTTAAGCCCAAGACCCATCTGCTGATAGAGGAGGGTGGTGAACTGAAGGGTTCCGACCGTATCCGCGACTTCAAGATTGTGAAGACGCGAATGGAAGGGCAGACGCTGGATTATTTCGCAGCCTTGGTGAATGCCGATGGCGTAGACGGCTTTACGATTACCGGCCCTGGCATCATCAACGGTAATGGTCAGAAGTATTGGGAAGAGTTTTGGATTCGTCGCAAGTATAATCCGCAGTGTACGAATCTGGAAGCGATGCGTCCAAGGAATGTGTATATCTCTAATAGTAAGAACGTGACGGTGCAGGACGTAAAGATCATCAATTCCCCCTTCTGGACCAATCATCTCTATCGTTGCGAGAACGTGCGCTACCTGGGCTGTTTTATCTTCGCCCCGACGGAGAATGTGACGCCTGTCGATCCGAAGCGTGGCGGTCCGAGTACGGATGCCATCGATTTGGATGTCTGCAAGAATGTGCTGATTCATGGCTGCTATATGCATGTCAACGATGATGCCGTGGTGCTGAAGGGTGGCAAGGGCACCTGGGCTGACAAGGACGAGAACAACGGTCCCAACTCGAACATCATCATCGAGGATTGTACATACGGCAAGGTGCATGGCTGTCTGACGTTGGGCTCCGAAAGTCTCTTCGACCATAACGTCATCCTACGCCGAATCGACGTGAAGGCTGCTTCACGTGTGCTTTGGCTGAAGATGCGTCCTGATACGCCGCAGCACTATGAATACGTGACGGTAGAGGACATTAAAGGCCAATGCGGTTCGTTCCTCGTGGTAAGGCCTT
>JAEEGI010017951.1_pt1 | contig 14436 bp, 10 predicted proteins | sample 8958751 | NCBI WGS metagenome assembly JAEEGI01 (sample SAMN16246545, study PRJNA631951) | gut metagenome | biome: gut microbiome; feature: rumen; material: KS-attached | host: Bos | place: Iran: Karaj | collected 2018-10
CTCTCCACTTTGAGGTCGTAGCTGAAGTGTTTGTAGAAGATCGGGCCGCCGCCCCGGTAGATGGAGTCCATCTCCATAAAGTGGCATATGCTGGACAGGAAGATGCACCCGCCGTTCGCTACGCTGTCGGCAACCATTTCCCCGGCTTTTATGATGTTTTCGCGCTGTGTCTCTCTGACTTTTCTGAACAGGTCGTCAACGGCCTTCTGGTATCTGTCTATCAACATTTCGCTCATGTTTGCTCCTTCTGCTCTTTTCCCCGCGCGTGCCCGCCTGTTTCTGACGTGGCCGGGGTGCTGAGCATCGCTGAAATCCCTTTTAAATTATACCCGAAATCGGGGCTGAAAGCAACCGGAGAAAGTTGCAAGTTGCAAGTGGCAAGTGGAAAGTGGCAAGTTATAAGTGGCAAGTGGAAAGTTGAAAGTTGGCAAACAGTTCACCCGACTTCGCAAGGCAGGTAATAAGGATGAGAAAGAAGAACTCTTTTAACGGGCTATAAATATGCGGTATAATGTCACTGAGTAAAGTTGGGAACTTTTTCCTCTTTTGTGACGCGTGTTTGTGACGCACAGGCCACAGAATACGACTAAGTTGGTGAAAAGCTTTTCAGACCGATCAGCAGAAAAAAGGAGGGCGGCTTGGCAGCTTTGAAAGACGACGAGATCATCCGGCTGTTTACCGACCGCGACGAGCGGGCGCCGGAAGAAGCAAGGCAGAAATACGGAACACTGCTTGAAGGGATCGCACGCGGCATACTGCGCGACCAGCGCGACGCCGAGGAATGTGTCAACGACGCCCTGATGGCGGCCTGGGACAATATTGCCGAAGTACGTCCGTCGAATCTCAAAGCGTACCTCAAAACATTGACCCGCAACATTTCACTTGACCGGGCCAGGGCCAACAGCGCCGAAAAGCGTCAGGCCGAGCGGGAAGCCGCACCATACGAAGAACTGGAAAACGTTGCCGCCCGCACGAACGTGGAAGCAGATGCGGACGCAGACGAACTGGCCGCGGCGATCTCCGAATTTTTGAGAGGAAGGCGGGACCTGGAGCGCAGGATATTCATCCGCAGGTACTGGTTCGGAGACAGCATCGCCGACATCGCGAAACGGTTCGGGATCGGAGAAAGCAAGGTCAAAATGACGCTCAAACGGACGCGGGACAAGTTGTCCGACGCGCTGAACAAAGGAGAGTTCCTGAAATGAAAACCGAATTATTAATAGAATCGATCAAAAAAATTGACGGCGAGCTGGTCAACGACGCTCAGGCGATTGCGAAGAAAAGCAGCGGCGGCAGTCCGTGGAAAACGGTGATAGTGGCATCGGTCGTGGTGCTGCTCGTTGCCGCCGGGCTCGTCACCGGGATCCTGCTGGGGGCGCGATATAATAAAAACAATACACACACCGGGCCAGATGGTCAATTGTCCGCCGGTACGCCGGAACCGGATGAGGCCACACCTGCTAACTTAGAGACGCCACCTGACCCCCACAAGACCGGCGCCCCTTCAGACGAGCCGACCGCCCCCCATACCACCGGCGACGATAATTTTGACAATTCTCTGTTTGTTCCGGATTATAACAGCACGAGCACGCTCCACACGGACGAGTTCCTTTCGCAGCTTAAGCAGAACGGAATCAAAATGGAAAGCAGAACCAGCCGTTTGGACATTTTAGGCAACGGCGAAACCATAACCGACTTTAACACAGCTAACATCACAGGCGTATTTAACATCACCCCACCCGGTATCCTGACGGAAAACGCGGGTATCGAACTGTTCCTGGTAAAGCCCCGCGTGGCAACGTTTCTCATGCTTAATGGCGTCATTTACCGGTTCGAGGCGCTCGGTGGCCAATTCAAAGAACTGTACCTATGGGACGCGGACGGCAACGGCACTAAGGATCTGGTTGCGCATTATTGCTGGGGTTCCGGCTCATATATTGAATCTTTATCTATCTTCGATATCAACGAGATACGGACACTGCTTAATATCGACATAACAAAACCCGATTTTGAGCAGTTATCTTTCAGTTTCGACGGAAACAACCTGTTTTTAGATAACGAAATGCTCGTGTATACGGAAGGCAGATTCAATATTGACGAACGCGGGAATATCATCCCGGCGGAAACGATCGACGAAGAAATGTTTGAAAAGCCATTCGAAATAGGGGTGCTGAACGGAAACCTGCGCTTCATACGCATTGCCGACAGGCCGGTGGTCTCCGCATTCAGTTCAGATATTATTGACTACTACGCACTTCGCGGCGGTGTGCTTCCGCCGCATCTCACAGTCAGGGATAATTCCTCCGGCGCTCTCCACAATACGATCTTCAATGCGCTTGACAACAAGCCTCTTATGGCGGAAGATCCGGGGAATCGTGATACTATGCTGCTCGGCATTATTTTGTCTGCTTCGCGGCCCGATCAATGCGCTTACAAATATCTGGTCGAATTATACGAATTTTCACACTACGGAGCTTTCGCCCGGGTCACGGATCTGTTGTCAATGAAAAAGATCGGCTGCGTGAAATTGACGCTGGATGAAGTGCATGCTCTTTACACCGCTCTCGTACCCGTAAACGGTTCAGAAATGCTCCCCACGTCTGATATTGTCCGCATCGAGCTGTCATCTGAACCCGAGAACCCCTCGTATTACTGGGACGTGACCGATCCCGCCGCGATCGAGCGTATCACCGGCATGCTTTCCCTTCTCAACTTATCAGAGATCGACGATGTTGAATTCCGTACCGGGATGGCCTGGGTGCTGGAGCTCTATCATGCTGACGGCAGCAGGTCCACGTTATATGATATGAGTGGATACCTGAATTATGGCGGTCAGTACTACCGGTTCGATCACGTTCAGTCGTCTGCCCTGGATGAGCTTTTATCGAGCAAAGGATAATCTCCGGCTTTACTGCAAACCATCCAGATTCAGCTTATAGATCATTGGCTCCGATGGCTGCTCCTTACTTAAAAACATGAGCATATAGATGGGCAGATACACGATCCGACCATCGGCACTAACATTGTCATTTTGAAACACAAAGGCCTCAGGGATGGCATAATCCCGGTTCTCCATAACATTGTCCAAGGCAGCGTGACGTTGATAATCCTTGCCAGATTTGATCTCAATGGGCAGTACATTTCCCCCGCGCTCGACCACAAAGTCCAGCTCGCCTTGTTTCTTACTGTTGAAATAATAAAGCTCGTAGCCGTGAGCTTTCAGTTCCTGTGCCGCTGCGTTTTCATACACAGCGCCGAAGTTTATATCCTTCTCCCTATTCAGCAGTTTAAGCTGTATCCCGTCCATATACATGGCCGCCAGCAACCCCACATCAGAGAGAAACAATTTGAACAAGTTGGAACTTTTATTCAGTTTCAATGGTACAGTGGGTTCAGTAACACAGAAAGTCGGTAGTGCGACACCTGCGTTTTTCAGCCAAAGGAAGCTATTCTGATAACGGGAAAACTTGAAATTCTCATTCAGATTTTTCAATATGAAACGCTTATTCTTGTTGTTTAGCTCGCCGGGAATCAAGGTAAAAATATCTTCAAGATATAGCTTGTTGTTCGGATCGTACTTTGCAATGTCCTGCCGATACAGCGTCAGTATCGAGTTCTGTTCCTGCGAGACCTCCTGCAGGTTGTTAGTAGCCAGATATCGAGCAACGACAGAGGGCATGCCTCCGACAATGAGGTACAGGCGGAACAACTCCATCATCCGCTCGTGAATGAATTCATCCACTGGCGTCCGGCTTTCATAGGCAGACCGCAGGCTATCGATAACGCGCCCAGCCACACCGTTGGCCAAAGCGAATTCTTCAAAGTCCAGGGGGAACATCTCGAAGACATCCATATATCCCACCGGCACAGAACGAATATCCCGCAAATCAACGCCGAGAAGAGACCCACTGAGAATGTATCGATAGCTGCCCTCGTCCACAAGGTACTTGATCGCAGTGACAATTTCTTTGCACTCTTGCACTTCGTCAAAGAAGATAAGCGTCTTTCCGGGAATCAGCGGTTTATTCGTAAGCGCAGAGATTCGAAGAAGAATGTCAACACTGCCTTTTGCTTTTTCAATCAGGGTTCTTGCCGTTTCGTTTTCAAGAAAATTAAACTCGATGAAAGAGTCGAAATCTGCTTTTCCGATTTCACGTATGATATAGGTCTTTCCAACCTGACGCGCACCGGTAATCAGCAATGCTTTTTTGTCCTTCTGTAAGAAATCCCGAATCCGTTTTTCAATTTTCCGATTGATCATACGACACCCCCTGATTTATTTCCGTGTGTATTATACCATAGTATGTCCGTTTTCGCAACGGGTTTTAAGGATATTTTGTCCGTTTTTCCAACAAATTATCGGCAGTATTTGTCCGTTTTTTCGTGTTAAGAGGCATCATCCGGTTCGCTGCTCTTGACAATCCTCCGAATTGGCGCTAAATTAAACCATACTTCAGATCAGCACCGATTAAAGAGGAGAACAAATCATGAGCAAAAAAGCACTGAACATTGCCGCAGGGCGCAGGATATTCAATCACCTGCTGAAAACGCCGGAAAATATGCCATTTTCATTCAATTACGGAGGCGAGACCCACCGGGGGCTCGAGGGCCTGAACGCCAGGCGCGTGACCACCGGAGGAGGCGGAAAGACCCGGATAATAACCACCGCGAGGGTCGATGACAGGCTGCGGATAAAAGTTGACGCCGCATTTGTGGAGGAATTCGGGCAATGCGAATATACGGTCTGGTTCGAAAATACCGGCCGGAAGCCCACGGGCGTTCTCGGCAACATCCGCGCACTGGATATCACGCTCGAAGGAAAAGACCCGGTTTTGAGGAGCTGCCTGGGCGATCACGATAACTGGTACGCGGCGTACGAGCACGACCTCACCAAGGGCGACAAATATTTCCAGTCCCTGGGCGGCCGGGCCACACATATAGTATTTCCATACTTCGACGTTGTCCACGGAAACGGCGGGACAATGATCGCTCTGGGCTGGGCGGGAACGTGGGAGGCATTGTTCTCCTCCGGATCTTCTGCGGAGGGCAATGATACCGTTACGCGTGTAAAGGCCTCCACCGATATCTCTCTGAACACCGTACTGCTGCCAGGCGAAAAGATACGCACCGGGCTGGTAGTGTTATTGCCCTACAAAGGCCGCAACTACGACGATGCCACGAACCTCTGGCGCGAATGGTTCATGAAATATAATTTGCCTAAAGCGGACGCAGAAGGCCATCCGTTAGAGCCGCTTAGCACCACCGGTTTCTCGTCCGATACCGGACTTCCCAACTCCGACGGCAGCATATCCGAGCGCAGCTTCACGTGGCGCAGGACGCTCGATAAACTTGTCGAAGAAGAAATGATCCCGGATTTCCGGTGGTTTGATGCCGGCTGGTATTTTGACGCCGCAGGCAGGACCGTGGAGACCGACTGGTGGGGCACCGTAGGCACGTGGGAGCTGGACAGCGTGAAATGGCCCGGAAGATCCTTCCTCGAATCCAACGAAGCCTGCCACAAGCTGGGCATGAAGGTGCTGGTCTGGTTCGAGCCGGAGCGGGTGTGCGACGTGCCGAATCTGGTGAAAAATTACGGGTATAAAGAAGAATGGAGCATCGGCGACGGATACGTGCGGACAAACAATTTAGGCGATCCGGACTGCCTTGCCTGGACTCTCGGGCGTATCACTAAAATGATGGACGAAAACGGCGTAGATATGTACCGCGAGGATAATAACAGCGATCCCGGTTTTGCGTGGCCTTACCGGGATAACCAGGAGACACAGAAACTCGGCATGCCGCGATGGGGCATCACCGAAAACAAATGCATCTGCGGTCATTACGCACTGTGGGACGGCATCATCGCATATTGCGCGGCCAACGGCAAATGCACGTTCGTTGACTCCTGCGCTTCGGGCGGAGGCCGCAACGACCTCGAGTCGATGAGACGCGGTTTTCCGCTTATGCGCTCCGATTACGACCGTACGACGTCGTCAATGCGTCTCTCCCAGTCTTCTACGTTCCCTCGCTGGATCCCCTTCCACGGATCGAGCACGAAAGAGACCGTGAATCAGCTCGACTCCAGCGTCGGTGCAGGAAGCTCACCTTACGTTGCCCGCGCATCCTATCTCCCCCACTACCACTTCGGCGAACCGTTCACGCATAATAAAGAGCTGGACTTCGACCTCATGCGCCGCAATTTCAACGAGTGGAAGAGCATCCGCCACCTGCTCGTGAAAGACATGTACGTATTGACGCCCTGGCGCCACGACTCGGACCGCACCCACTGGACCGCGATCGCATACGACGATCCGGAAAAGGGCGAAAGTGTGCTTCTTGCTTTCCGTATGGAAGAGGCAGAAGCGTCCGAATTCACCGTGAAGCTGCCTTTCGCCGTTCCCGGGTCGGTCTATTCGCTCCGCAACGCGGATACCGGCGAGGTCGTTCGCATCGGGGGCAAGGAACTTTCGCGTGATGGTCTCAGGATCGTCCTTCCCGAACCCAAAACAAGCGCGATGTTTTATATTACTTTAAACGCTTAAGCCCCCTTTGATCTCCGAAAAACCGTGCTTGCCGCCGCACGGAGCGCTTTGACAATATCCGCCGGTTTATGCTATACTGTCATATACTGCTTACGCAGATGACCGTTTATACTTTTCATTACATTTTGAAAGGAAGTAACAACTATGAACAAACGTTTACTGGCAATGGTTCTTGTATTCGCTATGGTCGTCGCTCTTTTTGCCGCATGTACAAAACCAGCCGATAACACTCCGACGAAAGAACCGGAAGCCACGAAAGAACCCGTAGTAACCGATGCACCCGTTGTCACCGACGCGCCTGTCGTTACCGAAGCACCGGCTCCCACTGAGGTACCCACCGAAGCTCCCACGAGAGAGCCGAGACCGACTATGGACGTTGGAGACCTTTCCGCCATTATTTTTGACATCGAAGAAGGTAACTATCAGAATCAGGCCTGCAACGTTGAGCTTAGCGACGAAGGTCCCTGGCTGAGCATTATCACCGACATCGGCGATAACTGGATCATCTTCAACTTCCCTGAGAACGTTGATCCCGCCGAATATCCGTTTATTGCATTCAAATACAGACTCGGATACGGCCAGAGCATCCGCAACACCAACCACTTCTATTCCATCTGCACCGTAAGCGGCGGTCCTTCGACCACTAGCGGAACCTGGTCAGACATCACCTGGACGACAGACCTTGACTGGCACACCGGTATCCTTAATCTCGCAGAGCAGTTCTACGCAACTGAAGGCGAATGGACCGGAATCAGATTCCCCACCGTTGACACCAGAGAAGGCGAACTCGCGATCGCATGGCTCGGCGCTTTCAAGAGCGAAGAAGATATCGCTAAATACGATGAAGCGTTCAATGCCGTTTACGGTTCTCAGCTTGTAAAAGCCGAAGAGCCCCCCGAGCAGGATAAAGAAGAATCCTTCCCGGACGTTGAAGACGAGTTCGATGAAACCCTCATCGATTTCGAAGACTTCGACGAAGGTGATTCTCTTGCGAACCTCGGCCTTGACTCTTATTCGTACAGCGTAGGTACCAACTCTTCTACGATCGCCGACGTTAACGGTAACATCGTAGCAAAGATCCCGTTCGATGCTTTCTACTACAATATGATCGTTAAATCCGGCGCGGCTTACACCTGCACGTTCAAGTTCAAGAACGGCGGCACTGACGCAAACTTCGGCGGTTTCGTATTCAACTTCGGCGACGAGCTTCATCCGAACCGCAACCTGTACGAGAACAACGGTCTTGAAGGCGACGGTAAAGGCTCCCTTGTCAGCCCGAGCGGCTGCGGCGTCTTCTTCCAGGGCGGAGATAAGATCAAGGTTTACGTTCCTGTCTGGGATACAGAGAATAACAAAAAGACTTACATCTCCGCAACGTTTGAGACCGGTATCGACTTCAACGCAGACTTCGTTCTCATTAAGGTCGAGGATAACGGCACGGATACGGTTACCGTTTCCGCAAATGACACCGTTCTCTTCCTCATCAACTATTCTGATCCGGGCGTTATCAATAAAGCTCTGGGATACGACGAGGGATATTACAGGAACACCAAGATCCTTGCCGCAGACGGAACCGAGCTCGCTGCTTCCACCAGCGCATTCTTCTCGAAATATAAGAGTTTCGGCTGGGCTGGCCGCGCACACGACGTATTCGTTGACGACATCCAGTTCAAAAACATAAAGTAATTTCTGATACTTTTCCGGCCGCCTGAAACGGCTGCCGCTAAGTAGTAACCCCGGCCGTAAAGGCCTGATGAAAACCGGTATCGATCGTGCTTATGCGAAAGGTGCCGGTTTTCGTTTTTTCATATTTTATGCGCAATTCCTAACCACTGCCCAGGACAGGACGCCGCGCTGAAATGCTATGTTTAAAAAACTTCACGGAAACAGGGAAAGAGCCTGCGAAAATAATCGCTTGACATCTGCCTACTGCTTTGGTATGTTATAGTCAACAAAATCAATCACAGCAAAGCGGATAATCCAGCGGCGTCCGCTTTCAAAAAAACGAAGCCGTTGCCGCCCGGCATGGTAACCATATGACATTCACTAATAACCGATCCAGACCTGCCGGTTTCCACGTCGAGCTCATTCCGCCGAAACAGGATTCGCAAAAGCTGGAAGATGATCTGGCTCTTTTTGCTTCGAAGTTCGAGCGCGTTATGGGCAGCGGGTTTTCTGCGTCTATCACGGACAATGCGATGGGCCTTCTTGCGTTTCAGGGCCATGAGTGCATAGAGGAGCTCGGGCTTGATCTGCACCCGGAGCAGGTACTTATCCACCTTAACACATTCCACACAAAGCAGGACCTTGACGGCATCCTTTCCTCGTGCGAGAGGCTCGGTATCAGCTCCATCCTCGCGATCAGCGGCGACGGATCTCCGCGTCTTCCGAAGCTCCTGCCTTCCGACGTCGAGGCCAATAATACCGCCTCGGTAACGTCGGTCGAATTGACCCGGTACATCCGGAAGCATTATCCGTCGTTCACTGTCGGAGTTGCTTTTAACCCGTACGAGCCGGAAGAACATGAATTCGAAAAGCTGAAACGAAAGCTTGACGCCGGTGCGTCGTTCGTGATCACGCAGCCTATTATCGATAAAAACGCCGTGACGGACAGGATGCTTTCTGAATACCCCGATCTTCCGGTATTCATCGAGGCATGGATGTCTAAAAAGCTGTTCCTGCTCTCGGACGTTGTCGGATATCCGATCCCGGAAGACGCCGCTTTCGATCCGATAGCGACGCTCAGACAGCTAATGGATTATTATCCGTCCTGCGGTATGTATCTGTCGCTTCTGGGGTTCAAGACGCAGTACACGGTCATTGAAGAGATGGCCGCGCTGGCGGGGAGGGAAACGAAATGAGGATAGTTGTTTGTGTAAAACAGGTCCCTGCGACGACCGATGCTAAGATCGACCCCGAGACGAAACGGATAGTGAGAGAAGGAACGAAAGCAGTGCTGAATCCGTTTGATCTGTACGCGATCGAAGAAGCGCTGCGGATACGTGAACAGTGCGGAGGCGAAGTGACCGTCATATCAATGGGCCCGGAAAGCGCTAAAAACGTTCTGATCGAGGCGCTGTCAATGGGCGCGGACCGTGCGTTTCTTTTGTGCGACAGGCGGTTTGCGGGCTCGGACACGTGGGCAACGAGTTACGCGCTTGCCCGGGCGATCGAGACTCTGGGGAAAGCAGATCTGATAATATGCGGAAAGCAGGCCGTTGACGGCGACACCGCGCAGGTAGGCCCCGGCATTGCCGCAAAACTTGATATACAACAGGCTGCGAACGTATCGAAAATAGAGGACATACGCGAGGACTGCATTAAGGTTTCCCGCATGAGCGAGACGGGATATGATGTGCTGAGGCTTCGCCTCCCTGCGCTGATCACGGTTTTGAAGGACATCAACGTACCTCGGATACCGACGCTCAGGAACGCCAGAAAGGCAAGAACGGCGGAGATAACGGTATGGAACCCGGAAGATATTGTCGCCGATCCGGATCTGATAGGATTAGCAGCTTCACCGACGCGCGTGGTAAAAACTGCCCCGCCGGCAGTCCGGGAAGGCAGCAGCATCATGATCTGCAAAGAACCTTCGGAAGCCGCAAAAGAACTGGCCGGAGAGCTGTTCCGCCGCGGGCTTATCCGAACCGGCGGCAATGGAGGTGGCGTATGAAAATTATTGACGAACTTGACAGGCAGTCATACCGCAACGTCTGGACGATCTCCGAAAGCGCAGGCGGAGGAATACACCCCGTCTCATACGAACTGCTGGGAATTGCCCGCAAACTGGCCGCGGACAGAGGCTGCGAAGTTTGGACGGTCGCTATGGGAAGCGGCAGCGCGAAGCAGGCAGATGCGCTGTTCGCATACGGCGCGGACAAAGTCATCACCGTTGATGACGAAAGACTGCGTGCGTTTAACGACGAACTGGAGTGCAACGTTCTCGAACGGCTGATCAAAAAATACCGCCCCGAAACGGTTCTGTGCGCTGCCACAGCGCGCGGCCGTGCCCTCATCCCCCGCCTTTCGGGTAAGATCCACGCCGGACTTACCGCTGACTGCACCGGGCTCGCGATCGATCCTGAAAGCGGCAATCTCCTGCAGACCCGCCCTGCGCTCGGCGGAAATATTATGGCGACGATCAAATGTGCCGATTTCCGTCCTCAGATGGCGACCGTCCGCCCGAAAGTCATGCCCATGCCCGAACCGGAACCCGGCCGCAGCGGAGAAATCATCACCGAACCAATACAAGTTGCGGACACGCTTAACGTTAAAGAGATCCTGCAGACGATCGAACGGCACGAATCAACTGTAAACCTCAGCGACGCACGGATAATCGTTGCCGGCGGGCGTGCAATGAAAGGACCCGAGGGTTTCCGCCTGTTAGAAGCGTTCGCGAAACAGATCGGCGGCGCAGTCGGGGCAAGCCGTGCGGCTGTTGACAACGGCTGGATCGCATACCCTCACCAGATCGGCCAGACGGGCGCAACGGTCCAGACCGACGTTTATATTGCCTGCGGTATCTCCGGCCAGATCCAGCACCTGGTCGGTATGCAATCATGCAAAACCATCATCGCGATCGACGTTAACGCCGAAACACCGATGATGAAGCTCGCGGACATTGCAGTGCAGGGCGATCTGTTTGAAATAATTCCGGAAATCATGAAAGAAATTGCGAAGGGAGAAAAACTATGATCATCATCGGAGAAAAACTGAACGGCGCTATCAAATCAGTGGCGGAGGCAATACAAAAGAAGGACGCCGATTTCATAAGGAATCTCGCGTCAAGGCAGCTCGCGAGCAAGTCGGATTATCTTGACATCTGTTCAGGCGTACATGAAGGAGACGCGGACGTTCTGAAATGGATGATCGAACTCATTCAGGCAGATCATCCGGACGTAAGATTCAGCCTCGACAGCCCCGATCCGGGCACGATACTCGAGTGCATCCCCCTCTGCAAAAATCCGGGCATGATCAATTCGGTCTCGCTCGAAGGAGATAAGGCGGACAGGATCTTCTCCGCTGCGGCAGCTAATAAAGGCTGGAAGGTCGTTGCACTCCTCCTCGACGACACCGGTATCCCGGATGACGTAGAAAAGCGTATGGATAATTTCCACCGGCTCGTAAAAAAAGCCGGAGAGTACGGCGTCGCGCTTGACCGGATCTATTTCGATCCCATGGTCTTCACGGTAGGTACGTCTCCGGACAGTTTTCTGAATTTCATCGGAACGGCCAAATTAATACGCGAAGAATATCCGGATTCGCATATCGTCAGCGGCCTGTCAAATATTTCTTTCGGTCTGCCCTACCGCAAAGCGATCAACCACGCGTTCCTGATCGGGGCAATGATGTTCGGTATGGACAGTGCGATAATGGACCCCCTGAACCGCGACATGCTCGGAGGCGTGTTTGCCGCCGAAGCGCTTCTCGGGATCGACGAATACTGCATCGAATACCTTTCGGCGTACCGCGACGATCTGTTCGGAGTTCAAAAGCCGTAACAGCCGCTGCGCGCCCGAAAAATAACGATTATTAAATATTTATTCCGCCTCTGCTGTAGCCGTAACCTCAACAGGGGCTTTTTTAGGATTCCTTTTGCTGTTCACAACGTTCAGCACGAGGCTTGCGATATCGACCAGTGACATGCCGATCATTATGATGCCGGTAACGATCCACATCGCTTTTTCATTGCTACCGAACGGCCGCAAAATGATAACTACGCCGAGCACGATCGCCAGGATCCCGCTTATAATATGAATGAAATTCACCGGAGTGCCCGAGTGGCGGTAGTCAATGAAGAGCCCGATCTTATACACTCCGGATAGGATCAGCATGATCGCGTAAACGAGCGCGCCGAATGCCGCTTTCACCCACGTGAATATCTGGCCCGGGAAAACCAGCGAAACTATGCCCACCAGTATGACGATGACGGCGATGGTAAGGCTGATCGCGTTGCCCGTACCCTCTTTTTTCGCTTTGATATACCGGAACAGGTGCACGAGCCCGACCGCGATAAGAACGCCGCCGAAAACGGCGATGAGCACCTTGGTGAAAAACTCCGGCTTGATGAAGAGCATGATACCCGCGAACATTTCGAATATTGCCAGCAGGATCACCGGAAGATGTTTCAAAAACGCTTTCATAAAAGTCCTCCTCCCTGTAAAAAAAGAAATTGCCGCAGTCCCGGGTGGAGGCCGTGGCAATTTCGTGTTATGGTTTATCAGGCATCCTGATCAGGATCGTCGCTGTCGTTAAGGAACCGGGTATTGTCCCCGCCTTCCGCTCCGTCGAATTCGCTGTCGTCAACTGCGGGTGCGGGCACGTCGTCAACGTTGACCTCGGCTTCGATCGTTTCTTCGCTGCCGGGCTCTGCGTCGTACATCTCATCCTGATCGCCTTCCGCTTCGTCCTGCTCGTTTCTGCGGCGGAGTGCTGCGGGAACGTGATCCAGCGTCGTGACGTCGATGTTGATGTTGTTGTAGCGGCTCATACCGGTACCGGCAGGAATAAGTTTACCGATGATGACGTTCTCTTTAAGTCCCATCAGGTAGTCGCGCTTGCTCTTTATAGCGGCTTCGGTCAGGATCCTCGTCGTCTCCTGGAACGATGCGGCGGACAGGAACGAATCGGTGCCCAGAGCAGCTTTCGTGATACCGAGCAGTGCGGGTTCGGCTTTCGCCAGAGCTTCTTCGGGTCTTCCGGCTGCGGTCAATGCAGCGTTTGCGTCCAGCCATTCGAATTTATCCACGACGCTGCCGTCCAGCAGATGTGTTTCGCCCGGATCGGTTATGCGTACCTTGCGCATCATCTGGCGGACAATAACTTCGATGTGTCTGTCGTTGATCTTAACACCCTGGAGGTTATACACTTTCTGTACTTCCTCGATGATGTAATTCTGAACGCCTGCCTCGCCGATGATCCTGATGATATCCTGAGGATTCACAGATCCGCCTACGATGCGGTCGCCCTTCTTCACGATATCTCCGTCCTCGACCTTGAGGGTAACGCCTACAGGCAGCGAAACGGAGAATGATTCGGTACCGTCGTCAGAATCTATGCGGACTTCCTTCTTCTTACCGTTCTCAGTGATCGATACGACACCGTCGATTTCCGCGATCGTCGCGGCGCCCTTGGGCTTCCTGGCTTCGAACAACTCTTCTACTCTGGGAAGACCCTGAGTGATATCGTCTGCGGAAGCAACGCCGCCGGTGTGGAACGTTCTCATCGTCAGCTGCGTACCGGGCTCACCGATCGACTGAGCGGCGATAACGCCTACCGCGTCGCCGATGTTGGCACGTGTGTGGGAGGCAAGGTTCGCGCCGTAGCACTTGGAGCATACGCCCAGGCGGCTCTCGCAAGCCATAACTGAACGCACTTTCACCGCTTCGATCCCGGCTTTCTCGATAGCTTCGGCAAGATCGTCGTTGATGAGCGTCTCGGTGTCTGCCATGATCTCGCCCGTCGCGGGGTTAACGATATCCTCAGCCGGATATCTTCCGGAGATACGTGCGGACAACGGCACGAGCGGCGGCTGATCCTTTGCCTCGGAGTTAGCGATCGCTCTCACTTCGAAGTATCCCTTCGTTCCGCAATCGTCTTCCTTGATGATGACCTCCTGGCTGACGTCAACAAGTCGTCTGGTCAGGTATCCGGAGTCAGCGGTACGAAGCGCTGTATCCGAAAGGGTCTTTCTGGTACCGTGGCTGGAGATGAAGAATTCCAGAACGTCCAGACCTTCACGGAAGTTCGCCTTGATCGGGATCTCTATCGTACGTCCTGCCGTTGCAGACATCAGTCCGCGCATACCGGCAAGCTGCTTGATCTGCTTGTTGGAACCTCTCGCTCCGGAATTGGCCATCATGTATATGTTATTGTACTTATCGAGACCGTCCAG
>JAEEGI010017953.1_pt1 | contig 14435 bp, 15 predicted proteins | sample 8958751 | NCBI WGS metagenome assembly JAEEGI01 (sample SAMN16246545, study PRJNA631951) | gut metagenome | biome: gut microbiome; feature: rumen; material: KS-attached | host: Bos | place: Iran: Karaj | collected 2018-10
CTTTTTAACCGTAATCGCTGCTCTGCAGCGTTTACATAGATCAGGTCGTTTAGCGCAGCTGGTAGCGCATCCGCTTGACGTGCGGGAGGTCACAGGTTCAAGTCCTGTAACGACCACCATGTTTGTTGTACAAAAGTGCAACTTCTTCTGAAATCCCTTGAATATCAAGGGATTTCACTCTTTTTAGAGGCAATTTTCAGGTTTGATTTTCGGTGCAACTTTTTGCCCGATTTTCTGAACTTACAGGACTCGAACCCTCGCATTTTAATTGAATACGGTATTTCAGCCGGACTTTTTAATCGTTATGATTGAGAAGTCCGGCTTTTTTTGTTGTCAAAAATCAACTAGAAGGAGGAAAAAATATGACAAAAGAATCAATCGAAATGATACCCGTGAGCGAACTTCATGATTTCCCGGATCACCCTTTCGCCGTCAGAGATGATGATGCAATGAGGGAGATTACGGAGAGTACAAAAGAATACGGAATCTTAACCCCGATTACCGTGCGACTGAGAGATGAGGGTGGTTATGAAATCATTTCCGGGCACAGGCGGAAACACGCCTGCGAGCTATCCGGTATAACCGAAATTCCCGCTATCATCCGTGACTGCACCAGAGATGAAGCCATCATTATGATGGTGGACAGCAATCTTCAAAGAGACTGTATTTTGCCGAGTGAAAAAGGTAAGGCATATAAAATGAAAATGGATGCCATTAACAGGAGAATGGGCAGACCGCCATTGACTCAGGAAAATGGTGGACAAAATGGCCACACTTTTTCAGGCAAGACTCGTGACCTGATTGCAGAGGGAGCAAACGAGAGCGCCAGAAACATTCAGCGATATATCCGCCTTAATGAACTAAATCCCAAACTTCAGAGATTGGTTGACGAAAGAAAGATGGGTATTACTCCCGCGGTCGAAGTCTCATATCTTTCCCCTGCCGAGCAGGATTTGCTGATGGAAACTATTGAGAGTGAGCAGACAACTCCCTCACTCTCCCAGGCACAGAAAATGAGGAAAATGAGTAAGGAAGGAAATCTCAATGAGGATACTATGCTCGATTTGATGCAGGCGCAGAAGAAACCCGAGGGAATGGATATAGTATTAAGGTATAACGATATAAAAGAGTTTTTTCCGAAAGCATATACCCCATTGCAGATGAAAAACGGAATAATGAAGCTTCTTGAGAATTTCCGACAGGCTCAGATAAAACGTGCGAGAAATCAACAGAGCCGATAAAATGTGCTTTTTCCAAATAGAAATATCTCATAGTGCCTGACATCACTCCGGGAAAAACTGAGAGGGAAAAGTGCAAAAAACAACGGCACGGTGCCGATAAAAAATCGTCAAAAAAGCCACTCTCAAAAAATATTTGAAAAAGATAAGGGAAAAAATAATGTCGAAAATAACTAAAGAACTGCATTTGTTTATGCCTGTCGGAGACGATGAAATCCAGGTTGAAAGCTGGGATAAAAGTATCAATAAATCAGTTATGGAGTTAAAAGATAACGAACCGGATGCAGTAGTTGTTCTTTACGATGAAGAATATCCGCAATTCCTGCGTGCGGCAGTTAAGATGGACTACATTTCAATCAGATTTCAAAAATCAATCACCGAAGGACAAAAAGCAGCCCGTTCCGAAAACGGGAAGCAACATACAGACAATCTTAAATATCAAAACAAATTACAGCCGGACAGCGTATGAAATCAATCGTACATTGTCCGGCTTTTTTGTATTTTACAGCGAAAGGAGGCGTATCTATGGGTCACTTCATTATCAGCGTCGGCGGTCTTTATGTCTGGCTTGCCATTGAAGCCGCTGCAAAGGTAGTCGGTATGCTTATCAGATAAGAGATAAATACAGCCGATAAAAATTGAGCAACAGGAGGTGAAAAACATATTCTGCCTTGTGCGGAGAATTCCGCCTTAGAGATTCGGTGTAAAGCCGAATCAAAGAAAAACAATATTTTAATACGGAGGTAAAAGTTTATGAAAAACAACAAACAGTCAAACAGCTATTCCAAAAAGGAAAAGCAGAGAATCATCATGGCAACCGCAGGTATCCTTTGCATTATCATCGGTTTTACCGGACTTCTTCTGTTCGGTGTCAGACGAAGCACAAAGGATGATAATCCCGACAACGGCTTCGTTATGGACGACAACGCCGTTGAAGGCGGCTGGAACAAGGTTGACGAAGATAAAGTTCGTGAGAACCTTAATGCCAGCGTGGAGGAAGGATATATCAATATCAGTATGAACACCACGCCCGTGTTTGAGAACGGCCAGTCCGAAGGAAACCTGATGATTGTCAACGAATCAATCAACAAATACCCTCAGAAGGTAATAATCACTCGTAATGACAACGGTGATGTAATTTACGAATCAAAGGGTATTCCCGTAGGCAGTAAGATTGAGAAAGCAATGCTTTCGGAGAATTTACCTGCGGGAACTTATGAATGCACGGCGATGTTCCATAATATGAATCCCGATACGGGAGAATCGCTCGGATGCGCCGGTGCAATCATTCAGATTACGGTTAAGAACTGACCGAAACAGTTCAAAACAAAAACTATACTATAACTAACAAAGGAGAATTTTACTTATGAAAAACAACAAACTTACAAAGGCCATTTCCATCATTCTTGCTGTCTGCGCTATCGCGGCAATGGCAGTTCCCTCATTCGCAGCCGACATTACCACAAACGGCGGCAACGGCACTACTCCCGTAAACCTCTATTCAACCGACGACGGCACCCTCAACGGTGACCCGGCTCCGACAGCTCTTTCCGTAACTATTCCCACCGCTCTTCCCGTTGCGGTAGGCACTGACGGCGAGACTACAACCGCTGATAACGCTAAGATTACCAATAACTCTTTCGGCGCAGTCAGAGTTAAGACCGCCACTATCAGCGGCGCTAACAGCTGGACTCTCGTTCCTTTCGGCAATAAGAATACTCTCGCTTCCGAAAAGGTTGACTCCAACAAAATCGGTTTCGCCATGAAGCTCGGTAACGGCGCACAGGTAAAGACCGCGAATACAAACAATTCCCAGGCTCTTATCTCCGCTCCCGTAACAGGCTGCTATATGTCAGGTGTCGGCGATACAACCAAGAACAGCGTAGCTGTTGCCTATGACGCTATCGTTACTCCCGTTTCAACGACCGTAACCAATAAGACAGTTGCAAATATCGTATTCGTTGTTGAATTCGATACCGCTGCTTAATTTATACTAATCAATACTTTTACAACGGAGGGCGGCAACGCCCTCCACTCTTACAGGAAGGCAGGTAAAAAATATGAAACTTAAAACTATTACGGCAATCTTACTTGCCATAGCTACCCTCTTTTCAGTTTCCTGCATTACTGCTTTTGCAAACAAAGAAGCTACAGCTTCCGTTCCCGTAAAGCTTACTGTGGTTAATGACTACAGAAGCATATCGGTAACCGTTCCGGCTTCTCTGCCTGTCGAGATATACAACGGCACTGTTGTTACGGCTAATAATGCCAGAATCACGAACAACGCGAAATCAGGTTCGATCAAGGTTAAAGCGGTAGCTGTAAATGACGGAGATTTCAAAGTCGGCAATTACGATTCTTTTTCGGGGAGTAAAACCATTGCTCTCAAAATCAACGGTATTGTCACAAAAGGAAGCGGCAGTATGGAAATATCGCAGAGCGCATTTCCGAATATCGCTCCGACAGAGAATCTTCCGCTGAACTATTTTGCAAAGGTGTCCAAGGATGCAGGCGCAATGAAGGATAAAGAGGTTGCAAAAGTTATCTTTACTATTTCGCTGGTTGAATAAGGAGGCGTTTCAGATGAAGAAACACTCCAAGATATTCAGAATAATAGTAAGCTTTGTGATTTTTACAATGATTGTTTTCGGCACAAATCTCAGCGCTTATGCAGATATGGAGCTGTCGATCACATGCCATAAAGCTCTCTGCAGTAAAAAAGTTCAGCTTTGCGGCCCTCTGTTGTATGGCACGACTATACCGTCTTCGGTTCCGTATCTGGGAGGAACAATCCTAAATGCTGATAATAGAATTGACGCGACAATTTACAGTATGACAACCAATGATCATTTTTTTGCTGCATACTGCCCAAGTTATACCAATTCGGGACTATCCAAGCATGCAATGGCCTTGTTCCGTTTCAGTCATGTTTATGTTGCACAATCATATGCGCAACTTACTGACGATGTAACATCAGGTGAAACTACTTACCGAAAAACCGGTTATCATCTTACAACATACAAATGTACCGGCTCTAAAAGAGCAAGCGTAACCGGATCCATTATTTCACAGGTATTGGCAGACGGCACATTCAATGACGGGTATCTGAGTAATGATGAACTTGATGCAATAGAGACAATAATATGCGCAAAGGGATGCAACGGAGTTAAACAAGAATACGAGCATCATAATTGGTCAATGGGAACATGGACCAAGTATGACGGAACTTACCATCAGAGGACAAACACCTGCAACGATTGCGGTTATACAGAAACCGAAAAATCGATTCACAGAACATCGTCCACAGACTGGACTTCCATCAGCAGTACACAACACCAAAGAACAACCACTTGTACGGTTTGTAATTACTCCAACACACAAAAAGCAAACCATTCCTGGACTTACAGCAATTACACTTCTGTTGACGGAACAAAACATTCTGTAAAAAGAACCTGTTCAGTATGCGGATATACCGATACGATTCAGCAGAATCACAGTTTGGTATATGGCGACTGGCTGGAATACACACAGGCGGGTCAAAACGCAATCGACAATAATGCACCCGATTCAATAAAATATCATGTCAGAACAAAGAGCTGCTCAAGTTGCGGTTATACAGGATACGAATACCAAGAACATGACCATGTGAGAGATTTTGAAGGCTACCGCCCGAGCACATCGGGTAATTATGCGGGAAGATATCATTACTATATGGTGCATTGTACTGTCTGTACTCATGGAATAACCTATTATTCGAAGCACAAATATAACAATAACCAGAATGTGTATACGGACATTTCCGACACTCAGCACCATGTTAAGCAGACATGTACGGACTGCGGCTGGCTGAACGAATTTGACGAAGACCACACTTTCACAACAACCTGTGAACCGATCTCTGATACAAGGCATAAGTTTACATCGGTTTGTAAATGCGAACATACAAACATCTCTTACGGAGACCACCACGATGATGACAGCGACTGCTACTGTGATGACTGCGGGTATCTTATGACGAGATTCTCGGTAACTGTCCCGGCAACATTATCACTGGTAATGGATAAGGACGGAAATGTATATACTCCTACAAATGCGGTTATATTGAATAATTCAACTGCGGCTGTTAAGGTTACGAGTATCGGTCTTTCTCCGAAAAACGGATGGAGTGTCGTTCCGTATTCGACCAACATGGCAAATGAAAAGGTGGATTCACGTAAAATCGGTCTGAAATTAAGAGATTCTCAGAGCGTATCGGGTAATACCATGCCGGTTACAGGCAACTGGAATATATCAAAAGGCAGTAATCTGCCGCTGACCTATTCAGCGGTTGTGTCTGCAACTTCTCAGCCTATTACCGGAACGAATGTGCTCGATGTAACTTTCGTCATAGACTGGAGGGATTGAGATGCAGGAGGAAGTTCAAAATAAAACCATAACCCTGGCAATCAACACTTCAAAGCTTACAGCGAGAGAACTCAAGCAGGCACTTGAAAGATTCCTTGCTTATCAAAAGAACCGTCATAACGGTAAAGCACAGACAAAAGATGTTATTCCCCGCGGAAAACAGACCGTCAAACAGCTCGCCGCCCAGAATCAGGGTATGACCAATATTGAGATTACGGATAAAAACATCCGGACATTCGACAGAGTAGCGAGGAAATACGGTGTGGATTACGCGGTCAAAAAGGATAAGACAGTTGAACCGCCGAAGTATTATGTTTTCTTCAAAGCAAAAGATACGGATGCACTGACTGCGGCTTTCAAGGATTACACCAGGAAATCTGTCAAAGCCAAAGAGCGTAAAGACTCCGTTCTCGACAAGCTTTCAAAGGCAAAGCAGGCAATTAAAGATTTGCCGACCAAGGTTAAGCACAAGGAGCTTGAGCGATGAGCAATGTAAACATAAAGAAATATGTTATACCTAACATACCTTATGTTGTTCTCGCTCTGCTATTCACAAAACTCGGACAGGCATACCGCCTGACTCCGGGCATAACATTCTCGGATAAAGCCCTTCACGTAATGGAGGGCTTTTCCGCAGCATTTGAATCCTTCGCTCCGAGTTTTTATGCTTTTGACCTCGTTGTCGGTATAGCAGGTGCTCTTGTAATTCGACTTGCTGTTTATGTCAAAAGCAAAAACGCAAAGAAGTTCAGAAAGAACGAGGAATACGGCTCTGCCCGCTGGGGCACGCAGGAGGACATCCGCCCTTTTGTAGATCCAGTGTTTCGGAACAATGTAATACTCACTCAGACAGAACGGCTGATGATGAGTAACCGGCCGAAGAATCCCAAATTTGCACGGAACAAAAATGTCCTGATTGTCGGCGGTTCGGGTTCGGGTAAAACACGGTTCTGGATAAAGCCGAACCTAATGCAGCTCCACAGCAGTTATGTTCTGACAGATCCGAAAGGAACAGTAGTGAATGAAGTGGGAAAACTGTTCCGGGACAACAAATACCGCATAAAGATTTTCAACACAATCAATTTCAAGAAATCTATGCACTACAATCCGTTCGCATACATCCACAGCGAAAAGGATATTCTGAAACTGGTTACAACGCTTATTGCCAATACCAAAGGCGAAGGTAAAACAGGAGATGATTTCTGGGTAAAAGCGGAAACCCTGCTTTATTGTGCTCTTATCGGTTATCTTTGGTACGAAGCTCCGGAAGAGGAACAGAATTTCACTACGCTTGTTACTTTCCTCAATTCCATGGAAGTAAGGGAGGAAGATGAATCCTTCATGAATGCTGTGGATTTGATGTTTGATGAACTTGCCGAAAAAGAGCCGGATCATTTTGCAGTAAGACAGTATGAGAAATACAAGCTGGCTGCAGGTAAAACGGCAAAATCCGTTCTTATTTCCTGCGCTGCGCGTCTTGCTCCGTTTGATATAGCCGAGATAAGAGAAATAACCATGTATGACGAACTGGAACTCGATACTATCGGCGACAAACCTTCTGTATTGTTCCTTATAATGTCCGATACGGATAATACATTTAATTTCCTTATATCTATGATTTACACCCAGCTATTCAATCTGCTATGCGAAAAAGCGGATGATGTTTACGGCGGTAAACTGCCCGTTCATGTGAGGTGCTTGATAGATGAAGCGGCGAACATAGGTCAGATTCCGAATCTTGAAAAACTTATGGCAACAATCCGAAGCAGAGAGATTTCAGCCTGTCTTGTATTACAGGCGCAGTCACAGTTAAAGGCGCTATACAAAGACAGCGCCGATACCATTATCGGCAACTGCGACAGCAGAATATTTCTCGGCGGGTCTGAACCGACAACGCTGAAAGAGTTATCCGAAGCACTCGGACAGGAAACCATTGATACATTCAATACCGGTGAAAGCAGAGGACGGGAAACATCTCACAGTCTTAACTATCAAAAGCTCGGTAAGAAACTGATGAGTATTGATGAGCTGTCTGTTCTTGATGGCAGCAAATGCGTGCTCCAGCTGCGCGGCGTCCGACCGTTTCTCTCAAACAAGTATGACATCACGAAGCATCCAAACTATAAATATCTTTCGGATTACGACAAGAAGAATGAGTTTAATGTTGAAAAATTCCTGTCAACGAAACTGAAAGTGAACCCGGATGAAGAGTATGATGTTTATGAAATTGCGGTTGAAGAAACGGCGGATTCGTGATATACTGAGCTCAACAAATCGGGATTTTCCAACTTTGGATTTGTAGGAGTTGCATCTCGATCTTTCAGGAGGATCATATGTACTATCATGCTTCGCCAGTCGGTGGTATTACTCAATTGGAGCCTCGTATTTCAAATCACGGCGTCCCACTGGTTTACTTTGCCAAGAAGAGGGAAAATGTACTTGTTTACCTGAGCAATGCCATCGAGAAGTATTGTAAAGAAACAGGTTTCTCATATGAAGGCAAATGGCAGAAATGGGGTCCTTACGGCTTTAATAAAGACGGTCGTCTTCGATTGGAAGAATACTATCCAAATGCGTTGATCAGTACCTATAAAGGCGTTTCTGGATATATTTACAGTACAGAAGCAGTCACCGATTCCGGCTTTGCCATTCAAGTACCCGATGCGGTTACAAGCAGTGTTGCAGTTAAGGTGAAAGATGTGGAATACGTACCAGATGCATATGAGGCAATTCTTTTGGCAGAGAGAGAAGGCCTGATCACGATCCTGCGGTATGAAGATATGCCTGAGAAAGTACGGGAGTGGAACGAAAAGACAATAAAGGAAGAATATGAAGGAGCTTTCGAGCATCCGGAATACAGACACTTCTTAAAAGGCAATTTCCCTAATATTATCAAAGACTGACAAATTCCGGTTTGTCGAGTAAAAAAAGAAAACAATATTAAAAGTCGTTGATTCGTCAGCGGCTTTTTCTTTTGCCTGTTGGCAATCATCCCGCCGGTGCACAGGCGGGATTTTCATATATAAATTCGACCGCAAAACACAATAAAATACGAAAGGAGAAGCCGGCAATCGCAGCGGTCTGAAAGGTCGCGGTTGCCGGCGATTTTTAATTTATGGCATTTTTCAATTCAGCAGTAGGAGTTCTTCAGACTCTTGTTATAGCACTCGGCGCAGGTCTCGGTATCTGGGGCGCAATCAACCTTCTTGAAGGTTACGGCAACGACAACCCCGGCGCCAAGTCCCAGGGTATGAAACAGCTTATGGCAGGCGGTGGAGTTGCTCTTATCGGCATCACTCTTGTTCCGCTGCTTTCGGGTCTTTTCGGCTGATACCCGATAAAAATCAGCCGACCAATATCGAAGCGGGAGTCTCTTCGGAGGCTTCCGCTTCCAAAGAAAGTGAAGTGATGAACACTGGATAAAATTAAAGAAGCATTGGAAGAATGGTTACGGGAAATCCTCACAAGCGGTATCACTTCAAATCTGTCCGGTCTGTTCGATCAGGTAAACACAAAGGTCGGAGAAATAGCGGAAACAGTCGGTAAAACTCCTCAGGGCTGGAATGCGGCCATATACAATATGGTCAAAAGCCTTTCGGATAATGTAATGGTTCCGATAGCGGCAATGGTTCTCGCGTTCGTTATGTCGCTTGAACTTCTTCAGATGGTAATTGACAGAAACAACCTGAATGACGGCGATACATTCGCCTTCTTCAAATGGGTGTTCAAATCATCAGCAGCCTGTCTAATAGTTACCAATACTTGGAATATTGTAATGGCGGTGTTTGATGTCGGTCAGCATATAGTCAATGAAGCCGCGGGAGTTGCAATCGGAAGTGTTGCCATCGACTCGTCGCTGTTTATGGACGGGCTCGATGAAAAGCTGGCTGCAATGACGCTCGGAGCATTGCTCGGCCTGTGGGTGCAGACAGGAGTTGTTAAACTCTGTATGGGATTACTCCAAATATGTATCCTCGTGGTTGTGTTCGGAAGGATGATAGAGATTTATCTCGTTACTTCCGTTGCTCCCGTTCCTATGGCAACAATGATGAACAAGGAAAGCGAACAGGTCGGCAGGAATTATCTGCGGAATCTGATTGCACTTGCCTTCCAGGCGTTTCTTATCATTGTATGCGTTGCAATATATGCCGCGCTTGTCGAACATATTACCGTTACGGACGATATTTCATACGCCTTGTGGACCTGTATGGGATATACGGTATTGTTATGTTTCTCGCTGTTCAAGACCGGATCGCTCGCCAAGAGTATCTTCAATGCACATTAAGAAGGAAGGTGAAACGCTATGGCATATGTACCCGTACCAAAAGATCTGAATGCTGTAAAAACCAAAGTGATGTTTAACCTCACTAAAAGACAGCTTATCTGTTTCGGTGCCGGCGGTGCTCTCGGACTGCCGCTGTTTTTTCTGACGAAATCTCACATCGGCTCCAGTGCTGCGGCTATTCTAATGGTTATGACCGTTATCCCGTTTATGCTCCTGGCAATGTATGAGAAAAACGGCAGACCGTTTGAGAAAATTGCGAAGAACATGCTGAATGTAATGTTTCTCCGCCCGAAACAGAGACCGTACAAAACCGCAAACTATTATTCAATGCTTGAAAAGCAGGACAAATTTGACAGGGAGGTGAAATCCATTGTCTCAGGCTGTAACCAAAGCACAGCAAAAGCAGATAAACGAAGCTAAAGCCAGGGCTTTGGGCAAAAACAAAAAGGAAATGTCCGCACAGGACAGTATTCCGTTTCAGCGGATGTTCAAAGACGGTATCTGCAAAGTGACAGATACGCTCTATACCAAAACAGTCCGCTTCAATGATATCAATTATCAGATAAGCAGCAACGAGGATAAGAACGCCATATTCGATTCATGGTGTGATTTCCTCAACTATTTTGATTCATCCGTCCGTTTTCAGTTTTCGTTTGTAAACATGACCGGACAGTCCGACAATGTGTCGGAAAGCATTAATATCCCCATAAGAGACGACGGCTTTGCCGATATAGCGGCTGAGTATCAGACATTTCTGAACAACCAGCTTTCCAAAGGTAATAACGGCCTTGTCAAAACGAAGTATCTGTCTTTCGGTATTGAAGCAAACAATATCAAAGACGCAAAGCCCCGTCTTGAAAGAATAGAAACCGATATTATTCAAAATTTCAAAAAACTGGGAGTTCACGCTCAGCCTATGAACGGCTTTGATAGACTGAAGGTTATTCACGGTATGTTCCATATCGGCGAAAACACTCCGTTCCGCTTTGACTGGGATTGGCTTGTGAAAACAGGACTTTCAGTTAAAGACCATATTGCTCCCTCATCGTTTGAGTTCAAAAACGGCAAAGAATTCGTTATGGGAAAACAGATAGGAAATGTATCATTTCTGCAGATTCTCGCTCCCGAACTCAACGACAGACTTCTTGCCGATTTTCTTGATATGGAGAGCAATGTGGTTGTATCAATGCATATTCAGTCTATGGATCAGGTCAAGGCAATAAAAACAATCAAGAGAAAGATTACGGACCTGCAGAAATCCAAGATTGAAGAGCAGAAGAAAGCGGTCCGCTCCGGTTATGATATGGATATTATTCCGAGCGACCTTTCAACCTACAATGATGAAGCCATGAAACTGCTTCAGGATCTGCAGTCCAGGAACGAGAGAATGTTCCTTGTGACCTTCATAGTTATGAATGTTGCCAAAACAAAAAAAGAACTTGCAAATGATGTTTTCAGAGCTTCAAGTATCGCACAGCAGCACAACTGCAATCTCGTAAGACTGGACTTCCAGCAGGAAGAAGGCCTTATGAGCTGTCTGCCTCTCGGATACAATCAGATTGATATACAGAGAGGACTGACTACTTCGTCTGCGGCAATATTCATTCCGTTTACGACACAGGAGCTGTTCCAGTCAAGTAAAGAGGCACTTTACTGCGGCTTGAATGCACTGTCAAATAACATAATTATGGTTGACAGAAAGCTGCTCAAGAACCCCAACGGACTTATTCTAGGTACTCCCGGTTCGGGTAAATCATTCAGCGCAAAGAGAGAAATCTCAAATGTCTTCCTTGTTACGGATGACGATATAATCATATGTGATCCCGAAAGCGAATACGGAGCGCTGGTTGAACACCTGGGCGGACAGGTAATTAAAATATCTCCTGTTTCACAGGACTATATCAATCCTATGGATCTGAATCTCAACTACAGCGAAGATGAAAATCCTCTAACCCTTAAATCCGACTTTATCCTTTCTCTCTGCGAACTGATAGTCGGCGGCAAAGAAGGATTGCAGCCTGTTGAGAAAACGATTATAGACCGCTGTGTCCGTATGGTTTACAGAACCTATCTGCAGTATCCGATACCCGAAAATATGCCGATTCTCGAAGACCTTTACAATGAGCTTCTGAAGCAGGATGAAAAAGAGGCAAAATATCTTGCCACGGCTCTTGAAATATATGTCACGGGTTCACTTAATGTGTTCAATCACAGAACCAATGTTGACATAAAAAGTCGTGTGGTCAGTTATGACATCAAGGAACTCGGCAAGCAGCTGAAGAAAATCGGTATGCTGATTGTTCAGGATCAGGTCTGGAACCGTGTTACAGTCAACCGTGAGGCGCACAAATCAACAAGGTATTATATCGATGAAATGCACCTTCTTCTCAAAGAAGAGCAGACAGCGGCATATACGGTTGAAATCTGGAAGCGTTTCCGTAAATGGGGCGGTATTCCGACGGGCATAACGCAGAATGTTAAAGATCTGCTTTCGTCCCGTGAGATTGAAAACATTTTTGAAAACAGCGATTACATATATATGCTCAATCAGGCAGCCGGTGACAGACAGATTCTCGCAAAGCAGCTGAATATTTCACAGTATCAGCTTTCGTATGTCACATCATCCGGCGAGGGCGAAGGATTGCTGTTTTACGGCAGTACGATAATTCCTTTTGTTGACAGGTTCCCGAAGGATACACTGCTTTACAGAATCATGACCACCAAACCGCAGGAGCAAATGCGGGAATGAAAAGTGGTGATGAGCGTGCCCGACAAAAGAGAATTCTACAATGCCGACGCAGCGGAAGAATTTGAGAACTGCAAGGAGAAGATTCTTGAAAAGCTGTATGATTTGCAGGAAGAAATCCTCATATTTTACGGTTTCTATTTCAATTTTGAGGATATATACCTCAGACATCCGGATGAAATGGTAATAACGATATATTAAGTATAAAAGCAGTTCGTTTCGGCGGACTGCTTTTTTGCGCCCTGAAGGGCAGAAAGGAGAACAAAATTATGACAAAAAACACAGAAATCAGAGCAACGATTGACAGCGAGGTTTACGGAACACTGCGCCTTTGGTACAACCCCTTGGAAGACGAGCTTCTCTATTGCGCTAAGGATGTAGCCAAGATGTTCGGCTACAAAGACCCCGGCAGAAGCGTGCGAAACCTTTGCAGGCATATTTCAAAAATATGCTTCAATACAGACGGCGGTGTTCAGAGACTTAACTTCATCGGTCAGGAAGATATCTGCCGCCTCTGTGAAAACTCACCCGAACCCGATCCCTGCGATATCTGCGAATATATCGATTGCGTAACCGATGATTTCTTCTGTGACATCGAAAATGATTTCGCGGACTGCGAAGATGAAGATTATGAAGATGATTACGATGAGGAAGAGGATGAACTTGATATTTTTCCCGATGACGAACACGATGAAGGTTAGCATCGCAGTTATCGGAAGCAATACAGAATATCCGCGGCAGTTATTCACCCGCCGTTGTTACGGATTTAAGCGAAGAGGTGAAAGACAATACTCTTCCCGCAGATCCCGATGTGCGAAACTACAGCTTTACCGTTGTAAACGGAGAAGTGTATTACCGTGAAAACAGCGTTATGGTGCAACCGGAACTGTCTCAGTCAAATAAAGACAGAATCAAGGGCATGGCAGAAATACGGGACTGTATGAGAGAACTCATAGATTTGCAGATGGATGACAATTCATACGATGATTAGATATCCGCCTTGCAGTTGAGACTCAATACCCTTTACGACAGTTTCACAAAGAAATACGGTTTGATAAACAGCAAACAGAACGCAAAGGCGTTCAGTGACGATAACGCATATTATCTGTTATGTTCACTTGAAATACTGGATGAAAATGAGGAACTGGAGAGGAAATCCGATTTCTTCACCAAGAGAACCATTCAGCCGCACAGAGCGGTAACAAGCGTTGACACCTCTGCAGAAGCGTTAGCCGTTTCAATATCCGAAAAAGCAAAGGTTGATATTGAATATATGTCTGAACTGACAGGCAAAACCCCCGATGAGATAGAAACCGATTTATCAGGGATTATCTTCCGTGATTTCGGAACCGATATAAATAACATACCGTATGATATATCCTCTTTATCGTCATATCCCTTTGTAACCGCAGACGACTATTTGTCAGGAAATGTCAGGAAGAAACTCGCTGTTGCAAACGCAGTTGCATCTCAGAGCGACGCGATGCGTTCTCTTGTTATGCCTAATATACAGGCACTTGAAAACGCGCAGCCGAAAGACCTTGACGCAAGTGAAATTGATATACGCCTGGGAGCTACCTGGATTGATAAGGAATATATCAACCGGTTTATGTATGAAACCTTCAACACGCCGCCGTATTCCAAATGGAGCACACAGGTCAGCTTTGCCGAATGCACGGCTGAATGGAATATATCCAACAAAAGCGCATTCGGAAAATTCGATGTTTATGCAAGCAGTGTCTTCGGAACGGAAAGAGTAAAC
>JAEEGI010017954.1_pt1 | contig 14434 bp, 17 predicted proteins | sample 8958751 | NCBI WGS metagenome assembly JAEEGI01 (sample SAMN16246545, study PRJNA631951) | gut metagenome | biome: gut microbiome; feature: rumen; material: KS-attached | host: Bos | place: Iran: Karaj | collected 2018-10
AGAGCATTTACCGCAACCTCGCCTGCTCGGTGGACAAATCCGCGCCGGAGAGCGTCCATCTCTGTGATTTCCCGCAGGCGGATGAGTCGTTTATCGACGAAGCGCTGGAGAAAGACATGGAGCTGGTGCTCGAGATCGTCGTGCTGGGCCGCGCCGCCCGCAACGAGGCGAATATCAAGAACCGCCAGCCGGTGGCCAATCTCTTCGTCAAGGCGGAGCGCACGCTGTCGCCGTATTTCGTCGAGGTCATCGAGAGCGAGCTGAACGTCAAGGCCGTCACTTTCAAGGACGACATGGAGGCGTATCTCTCGTACAGCTTCAAGCCGCAGTTCAAGGTACTGGGACCGAAGGCCGGAAAGCGCATGAGCGCCATCAAGAACGCGCTGGCGCAGGTGAACGGCCATGCGGCGAAAGCTGAGCTGGATTCGACAGGCAAGCTGCACCTCGATCTGGCCGACGGCGGTATAGACCTCCTGCCGGAGGACGTCGAGGTCACGATGGCGCAGACTGAGGGCTACCTTTGCCAGCGCTACGGCGGCGTAACCGTCGCTCTCGAGACGACGCTGACGCCGGAGCTGATCGAGGAAGGCTTCGTCCGCGAGATCATCAGCAAGGTGCAGGTCATGCGTCGTGAAAACGGCTTCGAGGTCACCGACCATATTGCGGTGGGGATTTCGGGCAACGACAAGCTCACCGAGATCGTCAGGAAGAACGAGGAAACTCTGAAAAAGGTCACGCTGGCCGATTCCGTGGTCTACGGTACGATGGAAGGCTTCAGCAAAGAGTGGGACGTCAACGGCGAGACGGTGACGATTGCCGTGAAATAAGAGAAAAGAAAAACGCGCGGAGAGAATATTGCTTCTCTCCGCGCGTTTTTTGCTTTTTTATCGTTTCTTTACGCCCGCGAACCATCTGAGTTCTTTTCCTTCTTTGAACGGCGCGATCCTGAGCTCGGCGGGGGTGGGGACGCCGTCCACCATCAGCCGGTATTGGATGGTAAAGCTTCCCTTCTCCTGAATATCCCGCATGATGTTTTCTTTTGAGAACCGCTGCAGGAACGCGGATTGATCGTCGGGGTGCAAAACGTTCGGGACGTTTTCGGCCGACTGACCGAAGAAATCGTTGCCTTCCTTCGGCGTACCGAGGGTGGCGTATGAGCGCGTATATTCTACGAAATTGCCCGTTTCCGGATTGACCGAGAAGAGGCTGAGATAGCCGTCGGAGAGCGCCATGACCCTGACCAGCATCGCGCGTTCTTTTTGCAGTTCCTTGAAATGCTCCTGCTGTTTCATCTGGGCGTCGATGATGCTGACGCCCAGAATGATCTTGCTGCTGCCCGGTTGCATCCTGGTGACTTTCATGTTGACGTACACCGGGACGCCGGTATCCACCAGACGATAGGTCGCCGTGAAAACGCCCTGCTCGTCCAGCGCCTTGACAATCCGCTCTTTGGAGAAAGCCTCGTAGAAGATTTCCCGGTCTTCCTCATAAATACGGTAGGCGTCCCGCTTACTGGACTCGAAGAAGTCCTCGCCGCGCCGTTCCACCGCCATATCCTGCCCGCCGACCAGGGAGCTGTACTCGACAAACTGATCCGTTTCCAGATCCACGACGTAGATATTGTAATAGTCGGTCGCCAGTGCCCTTGCGATATCCATATAAGTCGCGTCCTCATTCGGATTGGAAATGAACAGCACTGCCACCGCCACCGCGATATTTCCCGTGACGGGATTCACGCCGATTCGCCGGGCAAAGGAATGCACGACGGAGCCGTCCGGCATCTTTTCGTCGAAGAAAGAGCGGACCCCATGCTCGCAACAGTTACGGACAATATTGCGCGTAAAGTTGCCGTCATGCTTCACAAAAGTCGCGTCCTGTCTGGACAAGTCATAATGGAAAAATCTCTTGATGAAATCTCGATACGACGGATTGCTTCGCACAAAACGGGAAGCGTTGTCCTTGATTTCGAGAATGCCCATGGGGAGCGTATTGAACGCGTTGTGAAACGCGGCCTCATCTTCGTTGGCGATTGCGGAAAAGTCGTAAAGATTGATACGGCCTATGGATTCGTAATAGGAAGATTCCTCGGGATTTTCATATCCGTCCGGCCTATGTTCTGTTTGCCATTCCAGCACATGGGAGAAGGGAACCGGTTTGCTGAAATGATAGCCTTGCAGCTTGGAGCAGCCGCTTTCCTGCAGGAAACGCACCTGTTCCTCAGTCTCGACGCCTTCGCAGATGGTATCCACGCCCAGCGCGATGGCCATTTTTATCAATTCGGACAGAAGCACTCTGCCGTTGTAGCTTTCGTCAAGCTTCCGCATGAAGCCCATGTCGAATTTGATCAGATCGAATTTGACGCTGCGCAGGACGTCCAGCGAAGAATAACCGCTGCCGAAGTCGTCCATCCATACGGGGAAGCCGAGGGACTGGAAGCGCTCGATCTGCACTTTCAAGAACTCGAAATCGCGTCCCACCACGCTTTCCGTGATCTCGACGCTGATCCTGTCGCGGCTGACGCCCGCCTCGTCCACGCGTTTCCTGACTTCCTCCACGATATCGCAGGCGTCGAAGTCCGAGCGGGAAAGGTTGATGGAATGGGGGACGATATAAATCCCTGCCGCTTCTTTTGTCTTGATGTCTTCTAAGACCCGGTCGAGCACATACAGATCCAGTTTGTATATGATTCCCGCGGCTTCTAAATACGGGATGAACGAGAGCGGCGGGAGGAAGCCCTTGACCGGATCGATCCACCGCGCCAGCGCTTCCTCGTCGCAGGCCTTGCCGTTCACCGCTCGTATAATCGGCTGGTAATAGACCTGGATCCATTTTTCCGAGAGGGCCTTGTCGAAATTGTCGAGGATGTACTGTTGCTTTGTGAGGTCGTCGCGTAGCGTCTGGTTGTAGTAATTAAAATTCGAGGCATAAGTTCCCTTGATGGCGTCGCAGGCAATTTTTGCCCGATCATAGGCCGAGCTGGCCGGAACGTCCTCAATGCGAGCCGGATAGATGCCGATGCAGACAGGAGGATTTTTGTTCTCATCCATCTCCTGCCATTCCGCAAACAGACGGCGGAGTATTTCCTCAAGCCCGTTCTCATCCGCGACCGCAGCAAAATGATCGGCGCCGATACGGCAGCAGTTTTCACTGTGGAATAAGCGGCTCAGCAGTTTTGCGAAGGAACGCAGCAGGAGGTCTCCCTCCGCGAAGCCATGTTTATAGTTGAAATGCTTCATCCCGAGGAGATTGATATACAGGAGCACAGGGCTTTTCTTCGCCGCCTGCATCTCTTTTCGCGCAATCTCGGCCAACTCAAAGAAATACGTCATGCTGGGCAGCCCGGTCAGGTAGTCGTAACGGTTCGCTTTCAGAATGCTGTCCCCGTGGAGCGCGTTGTTCATGAGGCGGTTCAGCTCCGAGCCGCCTTCGTTCGTAAATTCGCCTTCCTCCGTGTCCCAGATATAGGCAATCTGTGCCCCTGTCTCGGTGATCTCGTGCTCGCCGAGCGCATGGATGATAATATATCTTGCGGTTTCTCTGTTCTTTGTCCGGTAGATTACTTCATATTTTCCGCCATGGGCAGCGAATTGTACGGCGGCGTCGGCAATGCGCGCGACGTCGTCCGGATGGACCGCCTTATACATATCGTAATCCATGTCATGATACGCTTTCGCGCGGTCCTCGTATCCGAACAATTTGCAAAATCCGTCGGAAAGAGCAAGCGTAACGACCTTTTTATTCAAATACTGATAAACGGCAAAAGGCTGCTTCAATTCCTCGATGAAAGCCTTCTGGTCTTTTGGGAATTCATATCTTTCCATAAAAAATCCGCTCTCTTTCATGACGCTCCGACTCATTTTTCCGCAAAACATTTTATACTTAATAGAAAATAATTCGCCACAAGTTGTTATTTTCCTGCCTGCAATTTTTTCCTGTTCTGTTATCTAATTTTTTGTGCAAATAAATAATTACCATGATATAATGAATAAGAGATTTTGATTGTGGAGGCGAGACTGTGGGCGCGTTGCTGAATGAGCTTCGCGAGCGCGGCTGTGATGTGGAGGGCGCGCTTAACAGGTTTTTGAACAAAGAAGATTTTTATGCGAAATGCTATAAAAAATTTTTGGATGATCCGGCGTTTGCCGCATTGGACGAGGCATTAAAGGCCAAAGATGCAGATGCGGCGTTTCGTCATGCGCATACGCTTAAAGGGCTCACTGCAAATATGGGATTGACGCCGTTATACGATATGATCGTGAAGATTGTAGAGCCTCTTCGCGGAGGACTTTATAGCGATGATCTATTGGAAATATATGACGCCATGATGCAGGAATTGGAAACCTATCGGCGTATCGGAGCACGAAACGGTCTGTAAGGGGCGGCAAGATTGTGGATAGAAAGAAGAACGTAGAAGACCGCAAAGAATCTTGTTTGGAGCCGGCGCATACGCATACGCATCATCATCCGCACACGCAAACGAAAGCGGTATTAAATCGTATGGCCCGTTTGATCGGTCATATGCAGTCCGTTCGTCGTATGGTGGAAGATGGAAGGGATTGCAGCGAAGTCCTCTTGCAGCTTTCGGCAGTAGATGCGGCGCTAAAAAACGTCGGGAAGATTATTTTAAAGGACCACATGGAACATTGTATTATTGACGCGGTGCAGGACAATGATAGGGAAGCGTTGATTCGCTTGGAACAGGCAATCGACCGTTTTATGAGATGATGAAGGGAGATTGTGTCATGGAGAAGAAGGAGAAGATTTTAGTAATCGACGTTGAAAGCGGGTTGGAGCGTTTTATCGGGGACAAGAAATTGTATCGCGAGTATTTGGAAAAGTTTCTCTATGACGGTTCCTATGAAGAATTCTGCGCTGCGGCAGCCATGGACAATCTCGTCATGGCGGATGAGGCGCTCCATACGCTGATCGGGACGTCGGCGAATCTCAGCCTCGATCGTCTGCATAATGCGGCCAATGAAGCGGCGCTTAAGCTGAAAGGGACCGACAGCCATGAAAAGGTACAGGCAGCCGTGGATATGGTGACGGAGGCATACGGCGAAGCCTGCAAAGCTGTGCGCAATTACTTGGAAAGCGCGGATGAATAAATTTTCGTTGTCTATTATGGATTGATTTATATGCTGTACGCACTGCCTCCGTTTTCGGAGGCAGTTTTCGTATATGACGGGGCGGGCGGATTGATTATGGAAGAGATGCAGTTTGTACGACGGGTTCGTGATGCCGGCGGGCGCGTGGCAATCGTGGGAGGCTGGGTACGCGATTATATACGCGGCGCAGAGCCGAAAGATAAAGATTATGTCGTGGCAGGACTGGATGAAGATACTTTTTCCGGCTTATTTCCGGGCATTCAGAAAGTCGGACGGTCGTTTCCCGTTTTTTTGCTGAAAATTGACGGAGCGTCGTCGGAAATCGCGCTTGCCCGGACGGAGCGCAAAACGGGGACGGGCTATCTGGGGTTCGAGACTCGCGCGGATAAAAGCGTCGCCTTGGAGGATGATCTTTCACGCCGGGATACGACGATGAACGCGATGGCGTTGGAGCTCTTTTCGGATGGACGGCCTCCCGAAAGGATTGACCTTTTCGGAGGAGAAGAGGATATTCGTTCCTGCAGGATTCGCGCCGTCTCGGAGCGTTTCCTGGAGGACCCGGTGCGCGCCCTTCGGGCGGCGAGACAGGCTGCGGTATTTGGTTATACGGTAGAGCCGCATACCATAGAGTTGATGGCTGCCTGTCGGGAAGAATTGACGAGGGAGCCGCAGCCGCGTATTTTGGGAGAGCTTTCTCGCGCGCTTGCGGCGGCGCACCCTTCCGTTTTTTTTCGTACGCTGCATACGGCGCGATTATTGGATGCGATCTTTCCGGAAATATTCGCCTTGATTGGGAAGACGCAGCCGGAAGCCTTCCATCCGGAAGGAGACGCGTTTGAGCATACGATGAAAACGGTTGACGCGGTCGCGGAGAGAACAGAGGATATCGTCGTCCGTTTTGCGGCTCTTGTGCATGATATCGGGAAGGGCACGACGCCGGAATCGCTTTTGCCGCATCATTACGGACATGAGATCCGGGGACTTACGGTGCTGGAAGAATGGAATCGCAGGATGCAGCTTCCTCGGATCTGGCTGCAAGTTGCGGAATTTGTCATCGAAGAGCATATGCGGGCTTCGCGCCTGAAAAAGCCGGGGAAGATTGCGGAGCTCCTCGTCGCGTTGTCCCGATTGCCGGTTCCGGCTAAAGAGGTGTTGCATGTCTTTTGCGTTGACCACGGCGAATTGCCGCCGTATTTTGAACATTACGATTCGCTCATAAAAGAACTGCTGGCAATCCGGGGAGGCGACGCGCCGGAGGAACTGCGCGGGGAAGCTGTGGGAGAATGGATACGAAACCAAAGGACCCGCTATATACAGACTGCGGCAAAGCAATGGAAGAATGAATGAACTTCTAAATACTCCCTCCGTCACGCCTCCGGCGTGCCACCTCCCTCATAGAGGGAGGCGAAAAACGCGCTAATTACGCCCTCCTCTCAGAGGAGAAACATGCCAGTGGCATGTTTCTTGGCACGAAGTGCCGGGAAGAGTTCCAGGAAAGCAAAGTTTTTAGAGATGCCTTTAAATGAATCAACTACCGTTGTCTTTACATTTTTACAATAGGAATTTATAATAGCTAAGGTGATTTAAATTTTATTCAAAGGAGAAAAATGTATGGAAAAAACATTGGTACTTGTAAAACCGGATGCTTTTAAAGCGAATCATACGGGAGACATCATCAAGATTTATGAGGACGCGGGCCTTCGCTTGGTTGCCGTCCGCATGATGAAGATGACGAAAGACGTGGCTGCAAAGCATTATGAGGAGCATATCGGGCGTCCTTATTATGAGGAACTGGAGAGCTTCATGACCTCCGGTCCGATCGTGGCGATGGTGCTCGCAGGCGACAACGCTATTGCCAAGGTGCGCGAGATCAACGGCAAGACCGATCCGAAGGAAGCGGCGGAAGGTACGATCCGCAAGCTCTATGCGGCGAGCAAGGGCGAGAACGCCGTTCATGCGTCGGACAGCCCGGAGAGCGCGGCGCGCGAAATCCATATTTTCTTCAACGAGACGGAAATTTTTGACTGATTTTGAACGAGGTGAAAGAGCATGGGCGTTTACACGAAAACAGGAGATAAGGGACAGACGAGCCTTTATACGGGACAGCGCGTGGACAAAGATTCGCTCCGCGTTGAGACTTACGGCATCATTGACGAAATGAACTCGGCCCTCGGCATGGCGCGCGCCTTCTGTGAGAACAAAGAAGTGCAGCAGTTGATTCTCGCGCTTCAGCGGGATATTCCGAGTTTCATGGCCGACCTCGCCAGCGTCGGCACACGCCCGATGATCAACGAGTACCATATCAAGGATATGGAAAATGAAATGGACCGTATCGAGAACGAAGTCGGCGCGCTCGGCTGCTTCCTGATTCCGGGCAGCACCAAGGGCGGCGCGATGCTCGATCTCGCGCGTACGATCGCGCGCAGAGCCGAGCGGCAGATGCTTCGTCTTGCGAAGGAGGAGGAGGTTGCGGAAGTCGACCGCCTCTATATCAATCGCCTTTCGGATTATTGCTTCATGCTCATGCGTCTGGAAGAGAAGGACGTGCCTCCGGTAGAGTAATCTGATTTTGATTAAGACCGCTTTCGTTTTACAACGAAGGCGGTTTTTTCTTTTGCGTCAACATTTTTCGAGTGACAAGGAAAAATGCTTGACAGGGGTGAGGTTATCCGTTATACTGTGCAAGTCAATGTTTAAGTCGTGGTGAAATATATGCTGGAAGAATTTCTGCGCCGTTCGGCGTTGTTTGATTTTTACGGCGCGCTTCTGACCGAGAAGCAGCAGCGATGTCTTTCCATGAGTTTGTTCGACGATTATTCCCTGTCGGAGATCGGAGAAGAGTTGGGGATTTCCCGGCAGGCGGTGCATGACATGCTGCATCGTTCCGAACAGGCGATGGAGGAATATGAAGCCCGCTTAGGATTGCTTGCGCGGCGTGACGCCGAGAGAGAGACGCTTGCAAAAGTGTATGAAGGCTTGAAGGCGCTGCATGTCAACGACGCAGACGCGAAAGATGAGCTCTTGGGATTGCTTGCGCCGTTCGCGGGGCTGGAGGATATGAAATGATTTTTGAGGGATTGGCCGACCGACTGCAGGAGACCTTTAAGAAGCTCCGCGGACATGGGAAGCTGACGGAGGAAGACGTCAACGAGGCCATGCGCGAAGTCCGCATGGCGCTCCTTGAAGCGGACGTCAATTTCAAGGTCGTCAAGGACTTCGTCAAACGCGTAAAAGAACGCGCCATAGGGCAGGACGTTTTGGAAACGCTGACGCCCGCGCAGGCCGTTATCCGCATCGTCAACGAGGAATTGACGGAGCTGATGGGCGGTACGCAAAGCCGTCTGAATATTTCCGCGCAGCCTCCTACGGTCGTCATGATGGTCGGGCTGCAAGGTTCCGGTAAGACGACGACGGCGGGCAAGCTGGCGAGGAACCTCAAGAAGCAGGGCAAGCATCCGCTCCTCGTGGCGGACGATATCTATAGGCCGGCTGCGGTCAAGCAGCTCCAAGTTCTTGGTGAACAGTTGGAAATCCCGGTGTTTTCCATGGAGGCCGGAACAGACGCCGTTACGATTGCGCATAATGCGCTGGAGCACGCTTTGTCCCATGCGCTTGACGTCGTACTGATCGATACGGCGGGCCGTCTTCATATCAACGAAGAGCTGATGCAGGAACTGCGTTCCGTCAAGGCGGAAGTTCATCCCCATGAAATCCTGCTTGTCGTCGACGCGATGACAGGACAGGATGCGGTCAACGTCGCTGAAAGCTTTCATAAAGAACTTGGCGTCGACGGCGTAGTGCTGACAAAGATGGACGGCGACGCCCGAGGCGGCGCGGCTCTTTCCGTCAAGGCGGTCACGGGCTGCCCGATCAAGTTCGTCGGTATGGGCGAGAAGCTCGACGCTTTGGAGCCCTTCTATCCCGACCGGATGGCTTCTCGAATCCTCGGCATGGGCGACGTGCTCTCGTTGATCGAGAAAGCGCAGAGCGTCTATGACGCCGAGGAAGCCAAAAAGATCGAGAAGAAGATCCGGAAGAACGACTTCACGCTGGACGATTTCCTCGAGCAGCTCCAACAAATCCGTAAAATGGGTTCCTTCGGGGACATTCTCGGGATGCTGCCCGGCATGGGCAACGTCAAGAAGCAGCTCGAAGGCGTCGACGTCGATTTGAACGGCAAGGAGATCAAACACGTCGAGGCGATCATCCGCTCCATGACGCCCGCGGAAAGGGCGGACATCACGATCGTCAACGGCAGCCGCCGCAAGCGCATCGCGCAGGGAAGCGGGACGCGCATCCAGGACGTCAACAAGGTCCTGAAACAATTTGCCGAAATGCGGAAAATGATGAAGAAGATGAAAAAACTGCAGGGAAAGGGCCTTTCGAGGTTCCGTCTGCCGTTCCTTCCGTAAAGTCAATTTCTGCTTTCATAAATATTTATCATTATAGGGAGGTGAAAAGGATGGCAGTTAAAATTCGTTTGAACCGCATGGGCGCGAAAAAGAAGCCGTTTTACCGTATCGTCGTAGCCGATTCGCGTTCTCCGCGCGACGGCCGTTTCATCGAGATTGTCGGAAACTACGATTCCACGAAGGAGCCGGCAGTAGTCAACGTCGATGAGGAGAAGGTGCTCGAGTGGCTCCAGAAGGGCGCGCAGCCGACGGACACTGTTCGTTCGTTGCTCAGCCATAAGGGGATCATGGCCAAGTTCGACGCTCTGAAGCACGCGAAAAAATAACATCGCAGGCAAAAGAGCGAGATCTCTCTGCGGGGTTGTCATTTCCCGAAGAAAGAGGAATTCACATGAAAGAGATTGTTGAAATTATTGCAAGATCTCTTGTAGATCATCCGGAATCGGTCGTCGTCGAGGAAAAAGAGGAGGACCGCATGACCGTGTTTGAGCTGCATGTGGCTCAAGAAGATATGGGAAAGGTCATCGGCAAACAGGGCCGTATCGCGAAAGCTTTGCGAACTGTTGTGAAAGCCGCTGCCACCCGTGAAAACAAAAGGGTCACTGTGGAGATCATCTGAGAGATATGCGGCAATATGCCCTTTTTGCGGGGCATTTGCCGCTGTTTTTGTCGGGAGGATTACATTCCTGACGGAAAAGGAGAAACGGAATGGACAGCATCAGTTTAAAAGTGCCGGTCGCGATCAAGGCAAAGCTGACGGAAAAACTCAGGAAAAACATCAGCGACGATCTGACGCAAAAAATACAGCAAGTCACGTTGGCACTGCAGCAGCTTGATATTGAGGAAAAGCGCGTTATTCAGGAAGAGGCCCAAGGTAATCTGCAGGCGTTGCAGGCGATTCGTCAGCACTTTGCTGCGGAGCGGCAGCAGCGGGAAGCTTTCAAGGCGGACGCGGAACAGAAATTATCCGATATCGGCAAACTCGCGCTCGGCGCGGAAATCGCGCAGGGTCAGCTGGAGCGTCAGGTTGAGGTGAAGGTCGGAGACGATTTCTCATCGGTGATGAACGTCGAGATCTTGCTGGAAGATGGAAAAGTCATTGCCATCCGCAGCTGAGCGGCGTATCGTCATCGGCAAGGCAGGAGCTCCGCATGGCGTCAAGGGCGAAATGAAGATCATCCCTATGACGGATTTTCCCGATCGCTTCGAGGGAATGACGCATTGCTATATCGGCGATAAGTTTGTGGAGATTACGGGCGTTCGCTATCAGAAAAACCATATCTTGATGACCGTGAAAGGTATTTCATCCCGTGAGGACGCGGCGGCGCTGGTTGGCGAGTTCGTTTCCGTCGACCGGTCGGAGGCCGTTCCCTTGAAAGAGGGGGAATACTATATAGCGGATATTCTTGGCCTTTCCGTTTTGGATACGGACGGGAATACGCTCGGCACGGTCACGGACGTCCTTCAGACCGGCAGCAACGACGTCTATGTCGTATCGCTTCCCGGGCGTCGCGAGGATATACTGGTTCCTGCGCTGAAGAAAGTCGTTCTGGAAATATCGGTTGAGGAAGGAAAAATGGTTGTTTCTATGCCGGAAGTGGTGGAGTAATGCGTATCGATATTGTGTCCCTGTTTCCGGATATGTTCAGGGGACCGTTTAACGACAGCATCATTCAGCGTGCGCAGGATAATGGGATTCTAAATATCCATATCCTGAATCCGCGCGATTTTTCTTTCGATCGGCATAAGCACGTCGATGATTCTCCGTTTGGCGGAGGCAGCGGCATGGTATTGAAACCGGAGCCCATGTTCCGGGCGATGCGCTTCCTGTCGGAAACGACTTCTTACGAGCGGCGGCGCGTACTCTTGATGAGTCCGGACGGGGAAGTCTTCAGCCAGAGAAAGGCCAAAGAACTTTCCGTTTACGACCAGCTCATTTTCCTTTGCGGGCATTATGAAGGCTTTGACGCTCGTATCACGGAACTGGCGGATGAAGTCTTGTCCATCGGCGATTATGTATTGACGGGCGGAGAATTGCCCGCGATGGTGATGGTCGATGCGGTCGCGCGGATGCTTCCCGGCGTGCTGGGATCGGAGGAATCCGCCCCGACGGATTCTTTTTATCACGGGCTTCTGGAATTTCCGCAGTATACGCGTCCGCGCGAGTATCATGGCAGGTGTGTTCCTGAGATACTGTTTTCCGGCGACCATGCAAAGATTGCCGCTTGGCGCCGGCGCGAATCGTTGCGCATCACCTTCGAGCGCCGTCCCGATCTGCTTGAGAAGGCAGACCTTACGGATGAAGATCGGGCGTTCATAGATGCGCTGCAGGCAAACAAAAACGACGACCGGTGAGATGCCGGTCGTCGTTTTTTGTTTGCGTCAATCATTATCGGACTGCGTCTTTGCAAGATAGAGCTTTTTTTGCAAAGCGTTGAAATCGTCCAGCGACATCATTACAAGATGCTTTCCGTTTTCCCGCTGGATGACGAAGGTTTCGTTCTCTTCATTGGCACGGTCGGCGTAAAGCGTGAATTCGTTCAGGAATTCTCCGGAAGTAACGGCTTTCATAGGGTAGGGCTCCTTTCGTACAGTCTTATATGGCAAGGGGAGAAGAAAGACCGCACGAGCTGTGCGGTCTTTTGTATGTGCGTTTTTAGCAGGAACTTTCGCCGAGCCGGGGATGGCGCGTAGGGCGAAGGCTTCGGATACGAATCAGGCGGAGGGCTTCGTCGAGGTCGACGTCGTCGCGCCGCGTTCCTGTTTCGTAGACGCAAAGCGGTTCTTTTGCGCCGATCTCGCTGGCCGGCATATAGACGTATTCGTTTGTCGCACGGTCGCCGAAGATGCGGCCCGATTTGAGCTGCGAAATCTGCATGACGCTCATGGAAAACGCCTCAATTCCAAAACATGTTGTGACGCCACAGCACATAGGCCGACACTAACGCTATCCCGCCGGAAAGCAGGGCGAGAAAAACGAATGCGGTACCCTGTTCCGCGAAGGGAACGGGGACGTTCATGCCGAAGAAGCTCGATATGACCGTCGGAATCGCGAGGATGATCGTCATGGCTGCGAGGAATTTCATGACGCGGTTCTGATCGTTGGAAATGATCGAAGAAAACGTATCCGCAAGGCGGGAAAGGATTTGGCTGTACATATCGACCATTTCCCGCGCCTGTTTATTTTCGATGATGACGTCCTCCAGGAGATCCTCGTCTTCCTCGTACATCTTGAACATGGGCGCGAGCGTGTGATTGGTACGCAGGCGCAGGAGCTTGTCCAGCACGGCGCCGTCCGAGCGGAGCGCCGCGTTGAAATAGGTGAGGCCTTTTTGCAGCTCCAACAGGCGCAAGATATCCTCGTTCTGCATCGCGTCGCGCAGCGCCAGCTCGATCTCGTCCGAGAGCTTATTGATCTGGCGCAGATAACGAAGATAGAAAGTTGCGGACTTGTAGAGAATCTGGAACAGGAACCGCGTCTTCTTGAACGTGCGGAACAGCTTCGCGCTTTGTTCGTTGAATTCGCTCAGCACGGCGGTCTCTTCCAGACTGACGGTGATGATATACTCCGTCGTCAGGATGATGGAAAGCGGCAGCGTATCATAGCTGCCTTGTCCGCGCATGACCGGAACATTGGTCAGGATGAGGATCGCGTTGTCCTCCACGTCAATATGGGAGCGCTCCTCATCGTCGAGCGCGGAGCGGAGGAAGTCGGGTTCGACCTCGGTGAGCTCGGCGACGACCTTCAGTTCGTAAGGCGTAGGGTCAATGATATTGATCCACGCGCCTTTTTCAAGCGTCTTGAGCGAGAGCTCGGTGAGAGGCCCCGACTCCAAGGATTTGTAAATCTTGAGCATAGGCGGATGCTCCTTTCGCGCAGGAAGAGAGCGCCCATGCGTCAACGTCAGGAACTGGAGAAAAATAACCTGTGCAGATAGCGCAGGATAAATTTTCGTGCGCGAGGCGGAGGAGGGAGTCGTAGCGGTGCTACGGCGACCGACGACAACGAAGCGCACGGGAATTGAGACAAGCTAAATGGATAGGTTATTTTTTGACAGTTCCTAAGGCGAGGCGAATGAGCGGGCGTGTTCCCGCATGGATTTTAAGACATAATCGACATGACCCGGGATGATCGCCGTCCATTTTCCTCACCAACCTTTCATTCATAAAATATTTAGCAACTTATCTTACTCCCAAAAGGGGAGATTCGTCAATAACAACGAGCGATTTTATGGGTTTTTCCGGAAATTTTCCATAAAAATTTGGAAACAAGCAGACTGCGAAAAAATGACGACAATAAAAAATCTCCATTATTGTCGGTTCTCATGGTTTTATGGTAGACTATAAATACAATGTGATTTTGTACGACGGATGTGTTTTTTTGCGTGCTGCAGATTGCGAAAAATCTCCGCTGTACATGGCTCAAGAGAGGAGCTTTCTTATGGACAACCTGACAATACGGAAAAAGCTCGGCGTCGTGTTCACCTTGCTGATCTTGGTGTTCCTCGGCGCCAGCGTCTATGCGGTGATGGCGCTGAAAAACATCAACGACGGCGCCATGCGCATCGCCACGACGCACTTGCACAGCGTCCTCGCGGCCAGCGACAACGGCGCGGCCATGACCGAGTACCGGGCGCTGGAATACGCCATCGTCACCGCGCCGACGCTCAAGAGCCGGGCCTATTCGGAAAAGAAGGCCGCCAAGCTCGGCGATCAGATTGACATCACATTCGACGCCATGGAAAAGAACATGGAAGGACGGGCCGATGCGAACCTGAAGACTTTGCGCGAGCAGTGGAAAGCCTATCGGGAGCAGCTGAAAAAGATTGCCGACCTCGCCGACAACCGGAAGAGCAACGAAGCGGTGGCGATGCTGGACGCTTCGGCGGAAAAGTTCGAGAAGCTCAACGACGCCCT
>JAEEGI010017963.1_pt1 | contig 14430 bp, 12 predicted proteins | sample 8958751 | NCBI WGS metagenome assembly JAEEGI01 (sample SAMN16246545, study PRJNA631951) | gut metagenome | biome: gut microbiome; feature: rumen; material: KS-attached | host: Bos | place: Iran: Karaj | collected 2018-10
GGACTTAGTTGATAAACTGAAGAGAATGGGAGGCCGTAAATATTTTATAAAGAAGGAATATCCGGACGGAAACGGGGGAGTTGTCTTTGAGGTTTCACATCCCATATCACTATGGTCATGGGGAGAAATTATAAGAATCAATATGATTCCGTATAATGATTTTCAGACGGTGGTATTTATTACCTCAGAATGCAGGATGCCGGTGCAGATTGTGGATTGGGGTAGAAATCAAAAGAATATTGATGATATAATGGGTTATCTGCTTTCGGGATTAATGAACCAGCGGATATAATTAAGGATTAAGGGACATTCATGAGTAGGCTTACTTAGGAATGTCCTTTTAGTAATTTTCATAGTCTTTTTAGAGGTAGTTGTAATGAAGAAGACAATGACTGAGGGAACTCCATGGAAGCATATTCTGAAGTTTTCGCTTCCGGTTCTTGCAGGTTCTCTGTTGCAGCAGTTATATAATACTGTTGATGCCATGATAGTTGGCAAATATGCGAGTGAGGCTGCACTTTCTGCGGTGGGAACTACAGGCAGCTTTGCATTTATGCTGGTTGCGATCGCGATAGGTTTTTCTGCGGGAAATGGAGTGGTTGTTGCCCAGCACTATGGTGCAGGAGAGTCGGATAAGGTCCGTGCAAATGCATCTACAGGAATACTCTTTCTTTTACTGCTGGGTGTTTTGTTTACGGTGATAGGACTTGTGGCTGCAGGGCCGGCATTTAAATACTTAATAGATGTTCCGGATGAGATACTGGATCAGACTCTGCTGTATTTCAGAATATTTTCCCTGGGTTTCGTATTCTCCTATGGTTATAACATTTTCTCTTCAATCCTAAGAGCAGTGGGAGACAGTGCGGCAACCCTGTACTTCCTGCTTGTATCATCGGTACTCAACATAGTTCTGGACTATGTTCTCGTAAAGATATACCATGAGGGTGTTGCGGGAGCAGCAATCGCAACAGTTATATCCCAGGCGGTTTCATTCTTTGCGGCTTATGTATATATGTCGGTAAGATATCCGATATTCAGATTTAAGCTCAGTGACTATAGATGGGACAGCGGCCTGGTGGCGAAAACAGTAAAGGTGGGATTTCCTATCTCCCTTCAGATGATTGTTGTGTCTGCGGGACTTACCTTTATTCAGAGAGCAGTTAACGGATTCGGCAAGGTCATGACCGCATCCTTTACTGTAGGACAGAGAATAGAGATGTATCTTAATCTGCCTTGCAATGCATTTCAGACAACACTTGCAACTTATACAGGTCAGAATATCGGTGCGGGAAAGATGGAGAGAGTAAAGAGCGGCGTGCGCCAGACCTTTGTTATATCCATTCTCATGACTGTGGTGATATCCGCCTGCGTATGGGGCTTTGCACCGAACCTGATAGACCTCTTCGGACTGAGCGATGAAGCTGCGGGATACTGTCTTCAGCATCTCAAAGCAGTAGCGCTTATAAATGTGGTGCTGTCGATGTATATACCACTATTCGGAGTTTTTCAGGGGGCAAACCACAGTGCATTTCCTATGTATGTGGCCTGCGGTGCGCTGGGCACAAGAGTTATAATAGTGTATCTTCTCAGATACAGTGCATTCTTTGGATATACCATCATATGGTGGAACGGAATCTTTGGTTTTGGAATGGGCTTCCTGATCACCTGGATATTTTATCTGAGTGGAATCTGGAAGAAAAATGCAATGCTGACGAAGAACTGATATAATAGGGTAAGGTCAATATACAAGGAGGTGTGACAGAATGAAGATCAATAGTTCTAAGGTTGCTATGATAGGTTGTGGGTTTGTCGGTGCGGCATCATGTTTTGCACTTATGCAGAGCGGACTGTTCAGAGAGATGGTTCTGATAGATGCCAATCGCGCAAAGGCGGAAGGAGAGGCTCTTGATATAAGCCATGGACTTCCATTTTCAAAGCCTATGGATATTTATGCAGGTGATTACTGTGATATTGCTGATGCGGCTATAGTTATAGTCAGTGCGGGAGCGGCACAGAAACCGGGAGAAACAAGACTTGATCTTGTTAAGAAGAATGTTGGAATATTTAAGTCAATTATGCCGCAAATAAAGAACAGCGGTTTTGAAGGAATCCTTCTCATAGTTGCAAATCCCGTGGATATCCTTACAACCGTAGCTCAGAAGCTTACGGGATTCCCTGAGTCGAGAGTTATCGGTTCGGGTACGGTGCTTGATACGGCAAGACTCAAGTATCTTCTTGGAGAACATCTGGGTGTGGACAGCAGAAGTATACATGCCTATATCATAGGAGAGCATGGTGACAGTGAGATTGTAGCCTGGAGCAGTGCAAATGTATCGGGTGTGCCTATAAATGACTTCTGCGAACTCCGCGGTCATTTCAAACATAGGGAATCCATGCAGGAGATTGCGGATACTGTAAAGAACAGTGCTTATGAGATAATAGAGAAGAAGCAGTCAACCTATTACGGAATAGCGATGTCCGTAAAGCGTATATGTGAAGCTATCATAAGAGATGAGGAGTCTATACTCCCGGTATCGATCACGCTTCATGGTGATTTCGGAATAGAAGGGGTCAGCCTTTCCATGCCGGCTGTAGTTGGAAAGGACGGAATAGAGACACTGGTTCCTATAAAGCTTTCGGTGGATGAGCTTGTGAAGCTGCAGAACTCGGCGGCGGCACTTAAGGAAATCTATAAGGAAGCTATGGCGGATGTGGTGACAGAAGAAGCCCACGCCTACAGCGAGGATGAATAGTAAAACGATAGTTTATGAATTTAAAAGCATAATAAAAGGACCACAGGAACGGATACTCGCCAATCCTGTGGTCCTTATTAATTCCCTATATTTACTGGAAGTTTGTTATGAGTGCGATAATTCTTAATGCGAAGAGTAAGAATACAACCCACATAACAGGATTAACTTCCTTAGCCTTTCCTGTAAGAACCTTAAGGATAACCCAGCTTATGATACCGAACATGATACCGTTAGCGATTGAGTATGTAAGAGGCATCATAAGGATTGCCATATAAGCACTTGCTACATCAGCAACGTCTCCGTCAAACTTGATCTTAGCAGCACTTGATACCATCAGCATACCTACATATACAAGAGCAGGAGCTGTTGCGAAACTTGGGATGGCAAGGAAGATAGGGCTGAGCACTATAGCAACGAGGAAGAGAATTCCTGTTGTGAGTGATGTAAGACCTGTCTTACCACCTTCAGCAACACCGGCACTTGACTCAACAAAACTTGTTACTGTTGAAGTACCGAGACATGCACCGACTGTTGTACCGATTGCGTCTGCCATAAATACCTTTCCGGCACGTGGAAGCTGTCCCTTCTCATCAAGGAGACCAGCCTTGTCAGCAACACCGACAACTGTTCCGACTGTATCGAAAAGATCTACGAAAAGGAAACTGAATACTATAGCTATGAACTGGATTACGTGTGAACCAACCCATGAAAAGTTAAACTTAAATGCTGTCTCGCTGAGTCCGCTGAAGTTAAATCCGTTTGCGAAGCTTGGGAAGAGGCTGTATACTCCGGCCTCAGGATTAACCTGATACCAGCCCATGATCTCGGCACCCATTCCGAGTACCCATGTAATAATGATACCGATGAGTACGGCACCCTTAACCTTATAATGGCTGAGAGCCACGATGATGATGAAACCGATAAGTGCAAGAGCAACTTCAGGTGTTCCGAAGTTACCAAGAGCTACTGTTGTTGACGGATCAGCAATAACAATCTTAGCACCGACAAGACCTATAAGCGCTATGAAAAGACCTATACCGACAGTGATTCCGTACTTGAGATTCTGAGGTATACCGTTGATGATAGCTTCTCTGAACTTGAATAATGAGAGAAAGATAAATATGATACCTTCAACAAGTACTGCTGTAAGAGCAATAGTAAATGGATTCTCTACGTCGCTGAGTTCTCCGAGACATACGGTAAATGCAAAGTAAGCATTAAGTCCCATGCCGGCACTGAGCGCAATAGGGTAGTTTGCAAGAAATGCCATAATGAATGTTGCGATTGCCGATGAAATTGCGGTGGCAAGGAAAACACCATTGGCATTCATTACATTTCCGAGGATGTTCGGGTTAACTGCAAGAATGTAAGCCATGGCAAGGAATGTAGTGATTCCTGCTATGATTTCTGTCTTTGCGTCGGTCCCGTGCTCCTTCAATTTGAAACACTTTTCTAACATGATACAGGTCCTCCTCTTGAGTATGATATTTCCGCTTTTTGCGGTTGTTAATAAGACCTTTTCATTATATATAAATATACATAAAATGTGAATAGCACATTCTTGACTTTGTTAGTTTTTTATGCAATTATAAGGAAGTTCAAGAGGAATATTTATTGAATATAATATGTATATATACAAGGCAGGTATGCTTATGGGAGAGTTTTTTGATAAGCTGGCGAACTGGTTCATGAACTGGTTTAATTCTGTGGCTTCCGATTTTGAAAAATGTTTTATAATAGAAGCCAGATATTTACAGCTCCTCGGTGGTATAGGAGTGACGCTTAAGGTTGCGCTTCTTGCGGCGGTTATGGGACTAATCATAGGTTTCCTGATCGCACTTTGCAACCTTTCGAAGAAGAAGGCTCTTAACAGATTTGCGAAGGTTTATACAGATATCATTCGAGGTACTCCTTCGGTCACACAGCTCATGATCATATACTTTGTTGTATTCGGTCAGGTTAAGTGGGAGAAATGGATAATAGCCGCGATAGCATTCTCCATCAATTCGGGAGCGTATGTATCGGAGATAATCCGTGCGGGTATTCTCTCTATAGATAAGGGACAGACCGAAGCGGGAAGATCCCTCGGACTCAGCGGATCCCAGACTATGATAAATATTATTGTTCCGCAGGCTGTTAAGAATATCTTCCCTGCGCTTTGTAACGAGTTCATCACTCTTATAAAGGAAACGGCAATCGTGGGATACGTAGGTCTCGTTGATATCCAGAAGGCCGGTGACTTCATAAAGAGTGCGACCTATCTTGCATTTATGCCGCTCATAGCAACGGCTATCATATATTTTATCATTATAAAGATTCTTACGATCCTTCTCGGCAAGGTTGAGAAGAGACTTCGTAAAGCGGACGTAAGATAAACATTTAGTATTAACAGCGAATCGGAGGTTTGTTATGATACGCGTTAAAGATCTTCATAAGAGCTTCAATGGAAGGGAAGTTCTTAAGGGAATAGATGAAGAGATACAGGATGGAGAGGTTGTGGTTGTTATCGGTCCTTCAGGATCAGGTAAGAGCACTTTCCTCAGATGTATCAATCTTCTTGAAAAGCCGGAAAGCGGAGAAATATGGATAGATGATACCCAGATCAATGCTCATAAGGTAAATGTAAATCAGATAAGACAGAAGATGGGAATGGTGTTCCAGCATTTTAACCTGTTCCCACATCTTACAGTTAAGAAGAACATAACACTGGCTCCTGTAAAGCTTAAGAAGATGACACCGGAAGAGGCGGATAAGAAGGCAATGGAACTTCTTAAGATCGTTGGTCTTGAGGACAAGGCGGATGCTTATCCAAAGCAGCTTTCAGGTGGTCAGCAGCAGAGAATAGCTATTGCAAGATCCCTTGCCATGGAACCGGAGATCATGCTTTTCGATGAGCCGACTTCAGCGCTTGATCCGGAAATGGTAGGCGAGGTTCTGGAAGTTATGAAGAGACTTGCAAAGAGTGGTATGACAATGGTTGTAGTTACTCACGAGATGGGCTTCGCAAGAGAAGTAGGAAGCAGAATTCTCTTTATGGATGAGGGTATTATCCTTGAACAGGGTACCCCGAAGGAAATCTTTGATAATCCACAGAGTGAAAGAACAAAGAGCTTCCTCAGCAAGGTATTATAAATAAGTATATAATCAGGTTTATCCTGTATATAGAATTCTTATAATAAAGGAGAATTATGATATGAAGAAGTTTATGAAGAAAATTGCAATCGGTCTTACAGCTATGATGATGACCTTTAGTCTTGCTGCATGCGGAGACAAGAAGGAAGAGACAACTGCTGCAGGCAGTCAGGATGCTGCAGGCGGACAGATAGTATTTGGAACAAATGCAGAGTTCCCTCCATTTGAGTTTGTATCAGGAAGCGGAATAATCGATCAGTATGACGGTATTGATGTTGCAATCGCAAAGCAGATCGGTACAGATATTGGTAAGGAAGCAACAATCAACAACATGGAGTTTGATTCACTCCTTATAGCACTTCAGAATGGTCAGGTTGATGCAGTTATCGCAGGTATGACAGTTACTGATGAGCGTAAGGAAGCAGTTGATTTCTCAACTCCTTACTACACAGCTACACAGGTTATGATCGTAAAGGATGATTCAACAATCGCTGCTGCAGCTGATCTTGCAGATAAGAAGATCGTTGTTATCCAGGGTTACACCGGTGAGACAGTTGTTAAGGATCTTGGATACAAGTATGAGTCATTCAAGAAGGGATCTGAAGCAATACTTGAGCTTGTAAATGGAAAGTGCGATGCTGTAGTTATCGACTCTGCAACAGCTGAGAAGTATGTTAAGGATAACGAAGGACTTAAGATAGTTGAAGATAACGCTGCTTTCGGTGAAGAGCAGTATGCAATCGCTGTTAAGAAGGGAAATACAGAGCTTCTTGACCAGATCAACGGAAGCATTGATAAGATGCTGAAGGATGGTACTATTTCTGAGCTTTCAGCTAAGTATCTTGATGTTGAGACTGAGGAGTAAGCATTAAAAAACGAACGTCCTGAGCAGACGCAAAGCGGATGCATAACCACGAAGTGGTTATATCACGCACGCACCTGCCTCAGAGCTGTGTGTTGAAAGAAGCTGTCTCAGCGGTTCAGAATGAGGTATATAGATGGCAGATATTTATGCGGTGGTTACGGGGGCCAGTTCCGGTATTGGGCTGGAGATATCCAAGGTTCTTGCCAGACAGGGATATGATATGATCCTGGTGGCGAGACGCAGGGATCGTCTTGAAAAGCTTAAGAAATATCTTTCAAAGAGATATGGGACTGAGTCTGTTATCATAGAGGAAGACCTTTCCACAAGGGAGGGCTGTGAAAGACTCTATGATAAGATAAAGGATTATGATGTTGAAGTCTTCGTCAATAATGCAGGCTTCGGTGATGCAGGTCCTTTTACCGAGACAGATCTTAATAAAGATGTACAGATGATCGACGTTAATGTCAGAGCAGTACATATTCTTACGAAGCTTATGGCAATCTACTTCCGTAAGAAAAACGGAGGCTATCTCCTTAATGTAGCTTCTTCTGCGGGACTGTTTCCTGCAGGACCATATATGGCAACTTACTATGCAACAAAGGCTTATGTCACAAGTCTTACTTCAGCTCTGGCTGAGGAACTCCGTGAGGCGGGAAGCGATGTTTATGCCGGTGCTCTCTGTCCGGGTCCTGTTAATACAGAGTTTACCGATGTTGCAAATGTACAGTTTGCACTTAAGGGTATCAGCCCTAAGTACTGCGCGGCATATGCGATCGATCAGATGTTTAAGCGTAAGGAAATAATAGTGCCTACCACACGCATGAAGCTGGTTGTTTTTATTCAGAGACTGGCAACACGCCGCTTTACGGTAAGAACAACTGCAGGTCAGCAGAAAAAGAAGATTTATTCTTAAGCTCATAGAGAAAAAATCTTAAGAATAGTTAAAGTGCTTTACTTTATGTTGGCACGGTTGTATAATCACGGAATATAACACACTTAAACCTGTGATGAGAAGAGTAGGATGGAAAACAGGACAACAGAGAGGGATGCCGTCGGCTGAGAGCATTCTGGTCACGTACCATTTGAAGACTAACTCGGAGGGATTCTAAGTAGCTGCGGAGCAGTGAAATGAATACGTTGATTACGTTATAATCATTAATGAGAGGTCATTAGTATTAATGGCAATCAGGGTGGAACCGCGTGTATCACGTCCCTTGTATCGATTTTTCGGTACAAGGGATTTATATTTTTCAGGAGGTAAATTTCATGGATAAGGAAGAGTACAGAGATTATTATCTGAGTGTATACAGACACTCACTTGCTCATGTTATGGCTAAGGCTGTAATGGAAATCTTCGGAAAGGAGAATGTTCAGATTGCTATAGGACCACAGATCGCTGATGGTTTCTATTATGATTTTATGCTTCCGAGAACAATTACTAATGACGACTATAAGACTATAGAAGATAAGATGCGCGAGATATTAAAGCGTCGCGAGGACTGGACTGTAAAGGAAGTTTCTAAGGAAGAAGCTTTAGAAATCTTCAAGGGTCAGAAGTATAAGGAAGAACTTATCAATGACCTTGGTCCGGATGAGAAGATTACTATCTATTATACAGGTGATGACTTTGTGGACCTTTGCCGTGGACCACACATTTCTAATTCTCAGGAACTTATGAATGCAGCTTTCAAGGTTAAGTCTGTTTCTGGTTCATACTGGAGAGGTGATGAGCATAACGATCAGCTCCAGAGAGTTTATATGTATGCCTTCCCTTCAAAGGAAGAACTGAAGGATCACCTTGCATTTGTAAAAGAGGCTATGGAGCGTGACCACAAGAAGATCGGACCAGAGCAGGAGCTCTTTATGTTCGATGAGTCTGCACCTGGTATGCCATACTGGCTCCCACGTGGATTCAAGATGTACAACGCTATCCTTAACTTCTGGAGAGACCTTCATGAGAGACATGGTTATCAGGAGATTCTGTCCCCTGTAATCAACCACAAGAATCTTTGGGAGACATCAGGCCACTGGGGACACTATAAGGAAAATATGTTCCTTGTAACAAATGCATCAGTTAATCCTGAGACAGATGAAGAAGTAATAGATACAGACGTTCAGTACGCTATCAAGCCTATGAACTGTCCAAATGCTATCAATGTATATAAGAACGGACTTCACAGCTACAAGGAGCTTCCTATCAGATACAGCGAGACTCAGGTTATCCACAGACGTGAGAAGAGTGGTGAGCTGAACGGACTGTTCCGTGTACAGATGTTCCATCAGGATGATGATCATACATTCCTTACAGAGGATATGATCGAGGATGAAATCGGAGATATCATGGATATCGCTAAGTATATCTATGAGACATTCGGACTTACATATGCAGCTGAGCTTTCAACAAGACCGGATGACTTCATGGGAGCACCTGAACTTTGGGATGCTGCTGAAGCTTCACTTAAGAGAATCCTTGATAAGAAGTATGGCGAAGGCAACTATGAGATCAATGAAGGTGATGGAGCTTTCTATGGCCCTAAGATCGACCTTAAGATGAAGGACTGCATAGGTCGTGAGTGGCAGATGGGTACTATCCAGCTTGACTTCCAGCTTCCACTTAACTTTGACCTTAAGTACGTATCACAGGACGGATCTCTTAAGAGACCTGTTATGATCCATAGAGCAATCTTCGGTTCTTTCGAAAGATTCATAGGAATCCTTATTGAGAACTTCAAGGGAAGCTTCCCATTCTGGATGTCACCATTCCAGGTTGGCGTAGTTCCTATCAGAGAGTCACACAATCCATATGCAAAGATGGTTGTTGACCTTCTCAGAAAGAACGGAGTAAGAGTAGAAGCTGATTACTCAGATGAGAACATGAAGAATAAGATCAAGAAGTTCAAGAACTTCAAGGATCCATATATTCTTATCCTCGGAGATCAGGAAGCAGAGAATAATACAGTATCTGTTAACCTCCGTGGTAACAAGCAGATGAAGGATGTTCCGCTTGATACATTTATCAAGATGTGCCAGAAGCTGAACAGAGATCACAGCCTTGAGTTAATAGAGAGCGTAGAAGAGTTCGAAAGCTAAATCTGCTTGCTAGTTTCGGCCATTTACCATATAATACTAAGTGGTATGTTCTGACCAATTGAGAATTATTATGTAAACTGGAGAATTATTATGCTAAACGAAGGCAAGGTCATGCTTATGACTAAGGCTGCTATATACGAGAAGCACCAGGCCAACGAGGATCTCGTTATCAGCCACTATTTTAAAGAAGACTATATAAAGTACGGATGCCTTAAATCTATTGTTGCGGCAACAGTTGTTTTCTGGCTTTATGTGGCAATATATATCCTGCTTAACTTTGAGGAAATCCTCAACAAGCTTATGGATATGGACTATTTTGAGGTTATGTCCAGCTTTATCAAGGCATATGTAATAGTGTGTCTGGTAATGTTTTTCTATGCATTTGTCATTTACTGGATCAAGTTTGAAATCGCTAAACCGGGAATAGTTAAGTATAACGGAACGCTTCGCAAGCTCCTTAAGTACTATGAGATCGAGCAGCGTGAAGAGGATAAGCTTAAGAAACGTATCAGAGTATACGACGGAGTAGGCGGAAGTGAAGAAGAACTTCCGTTAGATGATACAACAAGGAGACCAGAAGAATGACTCAGATAGTTGCAATAAAAGATAAGGTTAGAGATTTTTTTAGAAAATATGATCCAATAGTTAATCCGATTGTCAGATTTATATTTTGCGTACTTTGTTTCTTTACAGTACGCAGCCTATATCCATATTTTGATCTTACATCAAGAACAGATGTGTGCGTACTGCTTGCAGTAATGTGCGCTATCCTTCCTGACGGATTCTTAGTATTTGTAGTAGGTGCGATCATCGCCATAAACAGTTTTAAGGTTTCTTTGGAAGCCGGACTTGCGTTTATGCTTCTCTTTATGTTTATGTACTGCATTTATATCAGATTTTTCCCTAAGTGCGGCATGGCTATTATGCTTACACTTATGTGCATAGTATGGAAGATTCATTTCGCAGTTCCATTTGTTGTTGGAATGTTCGCCGGTGTCGGCGGTGCAGTTCCGGCAGCACTTGGTGTTCTGCTTTACTACTTCTCAACATATGTTGAAGAGGTTCACAGACTTATGCCTAAGACTGATGCTAAGGCTATCATATCATCTTTCACAGCACAGGGTGATGATAAGCAGCAGATGGACGGACTCCAGTTCCTTATTGATAACATGATCAAGAATAAGGAAATGTTCATGATCATGGGAGTTCTTATTATAACTATTCTTGTAATCGGAATTATTTACAGCCTCTCATTTAAGTATTCATGGTTTGTTGCCTTTGGTGCAGGAGCGGTTGCAAATATAATCTCATACATTTACATGTGCTTTGTTTTCGGATTTGATGCAGATCTTCCGCTTTGTATAAAAGGCGTTCTGCTGGGACTTATCGTTGCGCTTATAGCCCGGTTCATGAAAGGATTCCTGGATTACAACCATACGGAGATTGTCCAATTCGAAGACGACGAGTATTACTACTATGTTAAGGCAGTACCAAAGCTTGCTGTTGAGAAGAAGCCTGCAGTTGACTTCTCAAAGCTTACAGAGAAGGCAAGAAAGGCAAGAGCTCCAAAGAAGGAAGGAGCTAAGTCTGAAGGCGGTAAGACTGATAAGGCAAAAGATGGTGCTAAGGGTGCTAAGGCTGACAGAGCTCCAAAGAAGGACAGTGCTAAGTCTTCTGAGAAGAAGGCACCTGCTGCTGAAAATGATCAGTGGTCAGATATATCATCTGAGCCTGTTATGACAATGGATGAACCGCCTATTGCTCCGATTCAGGAGAATACAAGAAGCGGTATGCAGATGAAACACTAATAGATACTAATCACGGAGATGCTTATGGCAGATATGGCTGCAAGTATCTGGTCGGCGATAAAGTCCTATCTTGACTGGTTTTATTTCCCGAAGATGTCATGGACTGACGTACTGGATATATTATTAATTTCATATCTTCTGTATCATATCCTCCTGTGGCTAAAGACCAGCCGGGCCTGGACGCTGCTGAGGGGTGTGGCTATTATTGCCCTTTTCCTCGGACTTGCAGCACTCCTGAGACTCAATACGATTCTCTGGATAGCCCGAAATCTCATAAGCGTGGTTCTTCTTACGCTTATAGTTCTTTTCCAGCCTGAGCTGAGACATGCTCTTGATGAGCTGGGACGAAAAAACATACTTAGAAATATTATCAACAACAGTGTACCTAAGGGTGAGAAACCTATCCTGGAAGACAGGACGGTTTTCGAACTCGTAAAGACTGCGACAGTATTGTCGAAGTCGAAAACGGGTGCACTTATTGTACTTGAACATGAAACTCCTTTAGGAGAATACATCAATACCGGTATTGCACTTGATGCCGTTGTAACCGAGCAGCTTCTCGTAAATATATTTGAGAAGAATACGCCGCTTCATGATGGTGCGGTCATCATCAAGAATAACCGTATAGTTGCGGCCACCTGCTACCTTCCGCTCACAGACAGAACGGATGTTAATAAGGAGCTTGGAACCAGACACAGAGCGGGCCTTGGTATAAGTGAGGCAACAGACAGCATGACCATTATTGTGTCAGAGGAAACAGGAAGTGTTTCTATAGCTCACGGAGGAGTGCTGTATAGGAACCTGGATGAAAATGGTATCCGCACTCAGCTTGAAAAGATACAGGATAAGCCTGAAGACAGACCTGTCAAGAGCAGAAAGCTTAAGAAGGGAGGTCGTAAGGCATGAATAATTTGAAAAAATCTAAGATATTCGACCATCTCGGATTAAAGCTTGTGGCACTTATTATCAGTTTCTTTATCTGGCTTATAGTAATGAATGTTGATGACTATAAGATTACAAGAACATTTACTGATATTCAGGTTGAACAGCTTAACGGTGAGATTATAGAGCAGCAGGGAATGGTTTACGATGTTGTAGACGGTGAGACGGCCAGCATTATTGTTAAGGGTCCTCGCTCCATAGTTGAGAAACTTACGACATCTGATTTCAGGGCATATGCAGATCTGTCACGTCTTTCAGTAACCAATACCGCTGAGATAAAGGTTGAAGCGTTAAATGCGGCGGTTGATTCTCAGATATCCATAGAGATCAACACACCGACACTTACTCTCAGTATTGAAGAAACGGCATCAATAGAGCTTCCTATAAAGATAGTTACTACAGGAAGTGTGGCAGATAACAGAGCACTTGGTACATGTGTTCCGACACCAAACCTTGTAACTGTTGAAGGACCTGCATCGGTGCTTTCAACTATTACAGAGCTCAGAGCTGTAGTAGGACTCAGTGGCAACAGTGAGACCTTTGATGAGAAAGTAAGCATAATGGCATTTGATGCTTATGGAAAGTCTCTTGAGAATAAGCATATCAAATTATCAAATACAGAAGTTACTGTAAATGTACCGATTTACCCGACTAAGACGGTTCCTATCGAACTGTTTACAACGGGAGAACCGGCTGAAGGATATTCTATTAAGTCCATGAGCTATACTCCTCAGGAAGTTGTGATCTATGGTTCTGAGGAAGCACTTGAGGGAGTACAGAAGATAGTGATTCCTGATATCTCTGTAGCTGATGCTACTGAGAGTATAGAAGAAAATATGCTTATAAGCAGTTATCTTCCTGATGATATATTCTTATATGATTCAAACCAGCAGATTGCAGTCAGCATAACACTCGAAGAGCATATTCAGAAGAAACTGCCGATCAAGGAAGAGAATATCTCCATAAAAGGAGTTAATTCAAATTATATATATAAGATGATTGTTCCTTCACCGTTTCTTGTTACGGTTTCAGGTCTTTCAGATTATATAGATGGTATGAAGAATACAGAGCTCGGCTCATATGTGGATTATTCTGATTTTACGCCGGGTGAGTATGATGTTCCTATTCAGTTTAAGAACAGCGGTGATTTTGATGTAATTGGTGATTATTCGGTCAGGGTTATCGTTACAGAGAAGAGCACAACCGAACAATCCACGGATGAATAAGTGAGATCAGGGGGTAGCTGGTATGGATAAGGAAACACAGATGGGGATTGAAAAGCTTCAGCAGGCCATAGATGAATCAAATTATATTGTATTCTTCGGAGGCGCTGGAGTTTCAACTGAAAGCGGGATACCCGATTTCAGAAGTCAGGACGGATTATATCATCAGAAATATAAATATCCGCCTGAAACAATAGTAAGCCATACATTTCTCATGCAGAAGCAGGAAGATTTCTTCGAGTTCTATAAGGATAAGATGCTTGCTCCAAATGCAAAGCCTAACGCAGCGCATTATAAGCTGGCTGAGCTTGAAGCTGCAGGGAAACTTAAGGCTGTTGTAACACAGAATATAGATGGTCTTCATCAGGCTGCAGGTTCGAAGGAAGTTCTCGAGCTTCACGGCAGTGTCCTCAGAAACTATTGCATGAGATGCAAAAAGCGTTTTGATGGAACTGAGGAAGATGTTCTGGCAGGAATGAAGTTTGTTCTTGATTCCGATGGGATTCCAAGATGCCCGGACTGCGGCGGTGTTGTAAGACCTGACGTTGTCCTGTATGAGGAAGGTCTCGATAGTGAGGTTATATCCCGTTCAGTTATGCATATCGAAAGAGCAGATA
>JAEEGI010017967.1_pt1 | contig 14428 bp, 5 predicted proteins | sample 8958751 | NCBI WGS metagenome assembly JAEEGI01 (sample SAMN16246545, study PRJNA631951) | gut metagenome | biome: gut microbiome; feature: rumen; material: KS-attached | host: Bos | place: Iran: Karaj | collected 2018-10
ATCGCTCTTACGTCTTCGACGTTTGCATGGTTCTCAATGAGCAAAAGAGCTGAAATTGAACAAATGGATCTGACTGTTTCTTCTCCCGAAGGTATTTTGATTTCGGCCAACGCTAAGGCTTGGACATCATCCCTTACTCCGGAACAGATTTTCCCTGACGGAACAACAACAGACAGAATGAACGCGTACGACGGAAATATCAATTTCCTTCCCACAGACCTTAAACCTGTTTCAATCTCTTTCGCTGCAGCGAGCGGCGGTCTCCCGAGAGTATGTACTACAACTCTTAACGACAAGGGACAGGGCGGCGTTTCAGAATTGAATCAGAACACTATTACTGCTGATGCAGGCGGATTTGTCGCATTTGATCTGTTCGTAAAACTTGCTGAAGACAAGACGGTTTATTTCGATGAATCCGTTTTCACAGATACAAGCGGTCAGAAGACTTTAACAGCTCTTCGTGTAGCATTCCAGAACATCCAGACATTTGCTATCAATGCTGCTCCCGAAACTGTTACAGCAGCAAAGGCAATGGGTACAACAAAGATGCTTGAGGTTGATGCTCTTCATCGTTCAGACGACGCGCTTGCAGCCGGCGCCACAGATAATACTAAGTTAACAACTAAATATTTGAGCTATTCAGGTTCAGGTACAGTTAATAATAACTCAGTATTTACAACCATGGGCGTTGATTCAGGCGCAACAATCGTTACCGGCGACCAGAACAAAGATGCAAAATCTCTTTCACTTAATGCCGGTATCACAAAGCTCAGAATCTATATCTGGATCGAAGGTCAGGACGTTGACTGCCGTAACTCAATCGGCGGTGCACAGCTTGGCGCTGCTTTGAAGTTCACAATCGACTAATAATTATTTAGTTTAATTGTACTTTGTGTTTTAATTTAAACTTATTTTTGCCTGAATAGTTGCTCTGTTCCGGCAAATACCTCGCCGCAGGGAGCGGTATAATCGGAATACCGCTCCCGCGCACAAAGCTGCAAAGGCGATTTAAAAGTATAGTTTCTGTACTTTTAAATGACTTTTACAGTCAAGCATAATACATAATCAAAGGTGGAAGTTGAGATGGAAAAAGGTAAAAGCATTTTAGGGGTCGTATCAGATGTATTGTTGGTTATTCTTATCATTATAGCTATTTCAATAACTGTTATGACCTTCACATCAAAAAGTTCTGAAACAGGAATAGGAAACATCCTCGGATACACTCCGTTTTCAGTTCAGACAGATTCAATGAGCCCGACTATCAAACAGGGCGACCTCATTATTTCAAAAGAGGTTAAAAAAGCCGCTGAGGAGGTCAAAGTCGGAGATGTTATCACATTCTACACACTTATGACTGACGAAGCAGGCAACAACGTAAGAGGTTTCAATACGCATAGAATCCTTGAAGTTGAATATTTTGAAGACGGCTCGGTTTACTACTATGTTACAAAGGGTGACGCCGTACATTCAGAAGATAGTCAGAAGGTTTATCCTGATGATATAGTTGCAAAGCAGATAGGCGCAACGGTTGACAAGGACGGAAACCCTGTCAAGGGTATGACTATAAGCGGATTCGGCAAAGCTCTTGACTTCCTTCAGAGTCAGGTTGGCTTCATGGTCTGCATTATCATTCCGTTGGCTCTGTTCTTCATCTGGCAGGTTTACAGACTTATCGGCATGTTCATGACAGTTAAGTCACAGAAACTTGAGGACGATGTTAAACGTCAGGCGATTGAAGAGTATCTTGCTGAGCAGAAATCGGCAAAAGGCGGCGATTCTGATTCAGACGATCAGAATACTTAAAACTCAATATTTCACCAATAACCATATATTTATCTTTTTAAGAGGGTGACAAAATGACAGTTACAGCATTTATTTCGGAATTTTTAAATCAGTTTTTCATAAAGGGATTCTTCGGCATATTCAAGGGTATAGGTCTCGGTATTGCGAATATGTTCAATATCCCCAAGTATATAGAGATATTCAAGGCTAATTCGCCTAACTTCAAAGCAACGGACTGGATAATCGCTATCCTTACCGTTATCGCGACGCTTGCGATCCTTGCGGTTATCATCATTCTCATCGCAATACTTGTCAAAAAATATCTCAGAGTCCGCAAAACTCTTGTTGACCAGGAAGAGCTTCTTAACGAAGTCAGCAACCTCAACCGTGAGATCATCAAGCTTTCATCAGAGAAAGAAAGAATTCTCGCAATGAAGGTTTCCCAGCTTGGTCTTAAACCCGGCGAAAGCCCGTTTGTTGAAAACGCAGAGGAAGAAGAAAAAGAAGAAGAGGGCGACGAAACAGACAAATCCGCCGAAGATTACAGCCGTTTCTACAAATGCACACAGGTTGACCTTGAAATCGGCGATTATGTTCCGCCTGAGTTCGATAATGAAATCACACTTCCCGAGATTTGCGACAGATTCCGCAATTTTGCATGTTCACAGCTGGGTCTTTTCTATGAGCCCAAACTTATAAAGCTGTTTGTTTCCGCATTTGCTACAACAAGACTTATAATCCTTCAGGGTATTTCCGGTACAGGTAAAACTTCACTTGCTTATGCATGGGGCAAGTTCCTCAGAAACCCTGCAACCATCGCATCAGTTCAGCCTTCATGGCGTGACCGTACCGAAATTTTCGGCTACTTCAATGAATTCACAAAGCGTTTCAACGAAACAGAAGTTCTCAAAAAGATGTATGAAGCAACATACAAAGAAGAAATCTTCATCACCGTTCTCGATGAAATGAACATCGCCCGTGTTGAGTATTACTTCGCTGAGCTTCTTTCAATCCTTGAAATGCCGACCAGAGAAGAGTGGGTTGTATCCCTTGTTCCCAGCGTATGGCCGACCGACCCGAAGCACCTCTTCGACGGCAAACTCAAACTTCCCGAAAATATGTGGTACATCGGCACAATCAACAACGACGACTCGACATTCGCCGTATCGGATAAGGTTTACGACCGTGCTATTCCGATCGATATCAACAGCAAAGGTAAAGCGTTTGACGCTCCTTACACCGAATGGCTGCCTCTGAGCTACAAACACCTTGAAAGCATGTTCAGAGATTGCCAGGAAATCCATAAGGTTTCAGAAGAAAATCTCCGCAAACTTGAAGAACTTGACGATTATGTTATTGAACATTTCCGTCTTGCTTTCGGTAACCGTATTGTTAAGCAGCTTAAGGAATTCGTTCCCGCTTATGTCGGCTGCGGCGGCACGGAAATCGACGGTATTGACTTCGTTCTCTGCCATAAGATCCTTCGTAAGTTTGAAAGTCTGAACCTTTCTTTCATCCGTGATGAAATTGACGGACTTATTACATATCTTAACAAGCATTTCGGCAAATCAAACATGATGGAATCAAAAGAGTATCTCTTAAGACTTCAGAAACTCATGTAATTTTATTAAACCCGATAAATTATTCATACAAAGGGGCATAAGGCGCAGATGGATAAATCGTATCTTGAATTATATTTGGAGTATAAGGACAATATGGCGGCCCTCACAACTGACAACCAGTTTTATGAGAACATGGCTGACATCGTTGACAGAGGCAAAACAAGCTACTCTCTTTTCAATCGTTTCTTTGAAAAGAAAATCGACCTCACATGGGTAGAGGAGATTGAAGCCTGTATCATTCCGCTTGATAATATTATCCGTGTTCCCCGTAAGTTTATTGTTCAGGAAGAGGAAATAGTTCCTATTGAAAGAGCAAAAAAGATTACGGCTGAATCAGTGCGCCATCTTGCCCAGCATACCAATATGATTGCAAAGGTTGAGGGCGACGACGTTACCCCCAACGAGATTCTCAACGTTTTCCGTGAAGAAAGCTTTGAAGTTTACGAAAACCGTTTTGTATTTACTCTTATGCAGAACCTTATCAGATTCATTGATGTCAGATACAACGTTCTGTTCAGCCTTTCGGATGATGAAAACATGGCTTCACTTAAAATGGAAACCGAGTCATACAGAGGCAAAGAAAAGATTACATACAAACTTGAGATTTCCGCTCAGTCAGCAGGCAACGATATGGGTGAGGAAGCGATGATCGAGGGCGAGCATGCAAACGCTTTCCAGAGAATCGAACGCATAAAGAGAATCATAAATGAATATGCTCATTCAGGTTTTATGAAAGAGCTCCAGGGCTGTGTTCCCGTTCGTCCCCCTATTATGAGAACGAACGCTATACAGAAAAACCCCAACTTCAGAGCGTGTCTTAAACTGTGGCAGTTCATCCAGTCATACCGTGACGTCGGTTATGAAATCATCTCAAAGGAATCAAACGAGATGGTAAGCGACGAATACAGACAGGAATTGAACAATCTTATCGCCGCAAACTACATGCTGCTTAAAAACAATACAATTTCAGAGGATTCCCTCGGCAAAAAAGCAAAACAAAGAAAAGTTAAGCCGAAACTCCTTAAACGTCTTGCGGAAGAGCTTGTCCTCGATTATGACATGGAAGAAGTCGAAATCAAGCGTATATTCGTTGACGAGGTTAAACGCCTCAGCAAGAAAAAGCTTGCCGGCGAACAGCGCGTAAAAGAAGCAATCGACCGTGCGCTTGCATCTGAGAACGCAAGGAAGAAAGCTATCGAAGACAGGATCAAGGCCAAAATCGCTCACGAAAAAGAGATGGAACGCCGCAGGATCCAGAGAGAAAGAGAAAGAATCGCAAGAGAAAAAGCCAGAGAAAAAGAGAGAATCGCAAAAGAGAAAGCAAGAGCAAAAGCAAAGAAAGAAAGAGAGCTTGCCCTTGCAAAAGAAAAAGCGCGTAAAGAAAAAGAGCGTGCAAAACTCGCCAAAGAAAGAGAAGAAAGACTTGCCCGCATCGCTAAAGAGAAGGAAGAGGCAAGAATCGCAAAAGAGAAAGAGCGCAAAGAAAGAGAAAAGGCTGCAAAACTTGAAAAAGAACGTCTTGCCAAAGAAAGAGAAAAAGCGCGCAGAGATAAAGAGAAAGCCGCTCAGCTTGAAAAGGCAAGAATTGCCAAAGAAAGAGCAAAAGAGAAAGAGCGCAAAGCAAGAGAAGCAGCTAAAGAAAAAGAGCGCCTTGCAAAAGAGAGAGCCGCTAATGCAGAAAAGGCAAGAGCAGCCAAAGCAAAAGCCAAAGAGCAGGAAAGAATCGCAAGAGAGAAAGCTGTTATGGCTGAAAGAGAGCGCAAAGCCAAAGAAGCTGCCAAAGAAAAAGAGCGCATAGCAAGAGAAAAAGCAAAAGAGAGAGAAAGAATCGCCAAGGAAAAAGCGGCTCAGCTTGAAAAAGAGAGAGCGGCAAAAGCCAGGGAGAAAGAAAAAGAGAGAATCGCCAGAGAAAAAGCTAAACAGCTTGAAAGAGATCGCGCGGCAAAAGCCAAAGCGAAGGAAAGAGAGCGAATAGCAAAAGAAAAGGCGAGACTCAAAGAAAAAGAACGAATCGAAAGAGCAAAACAGCGCGAAAAGGACAAAATAGCTCGCGAAAAAGCCGCAAAACTTGAAAAAGCAAAAGCAGCAAAAGCCAAAAAAGAAGATTCGTCAGAAGGTTAAGAATTTTTCGTGCAGCAGCGATAAAATTCAAGCATAACCAGCGTGGAGGTTTTAAAGATGAAGAAAAGAATCAGAGAAAGGGTACTGATACTGATTGTATCATTGTCAGTATTGTTATCGTCAACAGGGGCATATTCTGTATTTGCACAGACTATAGGTGCGTCTGAAAACGGTAATACAACTGTATCTTCATCTGAATCTGCTGCAACAAAAAACGAGCAGGAGACCACGACTGCTGCTCAGACCAACAATAAATCCAACGAAAAACCGAACGTAGTTACAGAAGGCGGAAAAGTCAGCGCTGAAATTCTTGAGGGTGCCGGCACTGCCGAATCGCCTTATCGCATCGGCGATGTTGACGATTTCCTTAAAATGCAGTCAATCATCAACGATACGTCCAAGAAAAACAAATATTTCGTTCTGACAGATGATATAGATCTTTCGTCGATCGGCAATTCCGCATTTAAAGCAAATAAAGTTCTGCCCGGTTCGCTTATTTCGGTTGATAAATCATTGAGCGATGCGGCTCCGAACAGAGCCATGTTTATCCTCGACGGTAAAAATCACAGCATTTACGGTTTCAGTTTTGAAAACACCGGTTTCTATACCGCGTCAATTTTCGGTTATATCAGTGCAAATTCCGTAATCAAAAATGTTGCTTTTGAAGATATAAACGTTGCCGTTACATCGGACAAATCAGTTGTAAACACTGCAGTGGCGGTTTATAACAACGGTGAAATCAAAAACTGCACATTTAAAAACGTTAATATTGACGTTAAGAAGTCAGCCGATAATACCAACGAATCTGCCGTATTTGCAAATTCGGTTAAACTTGATTCCGTAACCGGTATAGTTGGTTTTAACTCCGGCAGCATTTCGGACGTAAAGGTTATCAGCTCCAAGCTTGCTGTTGCTCCGAAGAAAGTCAACACAGGTCTTCTGACAGGTGAAAACACGGGCACAATTAAGAACGTATATGTTTCATCTTCCGGCATAAATGCCGCCGGAGCAAAAGAAACGGGCTTTATCACAGGCACCAACTACGGCAAAATCGCAGACGCAACCGTTAAAGATTCCACAGCATCAATCGGCAGCGGAACAATATTCGGCGCGGTTGCCGGTTACAGCTCAGGCAGTGTTGATTCCTGTGTTACGTCAGGTCTCGCAGAAGGCTCCGAAATAGCGGGCGGTATTGTAGGTAAGGCTGATTCCGGCAGCGGAAATTCGGCTGCTTCCGTTACAAACTGCTACACGTTCTTCACTACGGGCGGCAATGGCGGATACGGCGCTGTTGTAGCAAGCGGCGACGTTAACTATAAAAACAATTACTGGTCAAGCGAACTTTCAGGCAAGACCATGGCGTATGAAAACGGCGATAAAGACGGCGATATGGTTCGCGCGGCCAGATTGATAACCGTTAAATCAGGCGCCACAAAAACAATCGAAAAATCATCATTCTCCGCAAGATTCGGCGATGCCGCACTTGTTTATGATACAAATTCACCCGCATATTTCAGCGAAGGCGGAGTTGTATTAAAAGAAAACTCAACTGCTATTAAAGCGCATGCGGAAAAGGCTCAGTCATACGGCATAATCTCCTACAACCTCAGAACAGTTGTAAACAGAGGTTTCAATTCAACTGCGGAGTTAACAAACTCATACAAAACAACAGTCCTCGGCATCAGCGGCGCAGTAAACGGCACAGGCCTTTCCGAGGAAACGGCTCTTACAATTCCTTCGGGCGCTGATTTCGCAATGGTAAAATATGCTCCGTTCGCAAGCTTTAAGCTTACGGATGACATCAGCCTTTCATCCAAATGGGAAGCTGTTGATTTCAACGGAACACTTGACGGCGCGGGTCATACACTCGACACCTCAACAGCACTGTTCAGCACCGTCACCGGCACTGTCCGTAATATCACGGTTGTTCAGAACGGTCAGACAGCGTCTGCCGGTTTCGGCGATGCAATAGGCGCAAAATTTGAAAACGTTAAATATCTCAAAGGCAGTTCTTCAAACAAAGATCTGTTTGTCGGCACGGTTGCTGATGAAAACAATATCGGTTCATTCATCAACAGAAGCTACGGTTATACCGATATAATCAACTGCTTTACCAACGTTCCGATTTATGCTAACGGCACGAAGCTCAGCAATATAGGCGGTCTGGCCGGCTATCTCGGCGGCAAGGGCAACAATGTTGTAAACAGCGGCGCTTCTGTTTATATCACTGGCAAAGAAGATGCCAAACTTTCCAACACAGCGGCGCTTTTCGGCTCGGTTTCCTCAAATGAAAACGGAACGATTAAGAACTGCTATGCAACGCTTAACTCGGATCTTACAGGCTATGCTGTTGTCGGCGGCGGCAAATCAGATGTTCAGATGAGCGGCTGTGTTTACAGTTCATATAACAGTAAAGCGGCGGCAGCTCCCAAGGCATTCAGCGGAGTCAAAGCTTCTGAATGGCGCTTTGATGAAGGCGACAGCGGCTTCATTTCGGGCAAGGGCAGCGTATTGACAATAACTCTTCCCAAAAATATTATTGATTCTGCTTCGGCTGAAGATTTCACGGCGTCTTATGATTCAAATGAAATCAACGTAAACGTTTCCGGCATTACCGTTAAAAACGGTGTTGTAAATCTTCCTATCAGCCTGGCGGAAGGTACGGCAACAGTTAAAAACAGCACTGCAGCCCTTATCCATAAACCGACAGGGCTCAGAGCGTCAATATCATTGTCAAACGGACTTGAAAAAGATAAAGACGGCAACTACATCATAGCAAACGGCTCAGATTTCGCTTTCATCAGCGAAAACATTAAGGATTACGGCTCTGCAAGCTATGTAATTGCCAGGGATATAGATATGAGCAGCGTTGAAATCACTCCCGTAGGCGGAGCGGCAAACGCGTTCTCAGGTACGATTGAGGGCAACGGACATACCATAAAAGGTCTCAATCTCAGCGGCACTGCAAAAACCGCATTGTTCGGTACACTTGACGGTGCGGTAATCCGCAACATAAAATTTGATTCGGCTGTTATTTCCGCAACAGGCTCATACGCGGGCGTTCTTGCCGGTCAGATCAACAACAACTCCAAAATTTCAAATATCAGCTTTACAAACTGCTCGGTCAACACTGTTGAAAATAAAGCCGGTATCCTTGCCGGAAATGTTAACGACAGCGCAGTTGAAAGCATTAAAGTTGAAAAATCAGAAGTCAAAGCACTCGGTTATTCCGGAATTGTAATCGGTACCGTTAAGAACACAACGATCAACGGTCTGGACGTAATCGGCTGTAAAGCGTACGGCGAAGGCTATACCGGCGCAGTTGCATACGCTGAAAACGTTAAAATAAGCAGTGCTTCCGTTACGGGCAGCACAATCGTTTCGGCAAAGGCAGCCGGCGGATTGGTCGGCGCAGGAACAGCTTCGTCAATTACCGCATCGGCAGTTTCCGGCACCACGGTTAAGGCTGAAAACACAGACGCGTCCGTTAACTGCGTTGCAGGCGCGGTTGCGTTCAGGTTTGACGGAACGGTTACAGACACAAAGGTTTCCGGCTGCAAGGTATCCGCTAAAGGAAATATAGCGGCAGCAGGCGGCGTGGTCGCTTATACAGAAGATATTACGATCAAAGGCGTAAGCGTTGATTCGGCAACGTCTGTTGCGGGCAACATCAGCGGCGGATTTATCGGCAAGGCAGCAGGCAAGGCTGTTGTCGAAAGCTCAGCAAGCTATGCCTCTGTTACAGGAGCCCAGACAGATTACAACATTATCCTTGGCTCCGGCGGAGTTATCGGCCGCGTTGAGACAGATAATTTTGCAGATGTCAGAATCAGCAAGGTCAACGTTTCCGGAAAAGTTTATGCTTATAAATTTGCAGGCGGTCTGATCGGCTCAGTCCTCAGCAAAGAAGCGCAGGGCGTTTCGGTTGCAGATTGCATTTGTGCAAACGACGTTACAACGTCAAAAGACGGCGTATCAACATCGGGCAAGATCATCGGCTTTGTTAAAGTCCTTGATGATGCCGCTGTTGAATCGGCAGTTAAAAACGTTATATTCTCATCATATTCTTCACAGGTTGATGCATACGGCAACATCAAAGCATATAAGTCTTATACCGACCTTGATAAGACCGTAAAAACAACGCTTAACACTAAATTAAGCGGAAACGGTGAAACCGTTGTAAACATTGAAACCGATGCGGCAGAATACGGCTTCGCATACGATAAATCGGCAGGCTGGCAGTCCGCTTCGTCAGATAAGATCACGGTTGTTTCGTCAACAGAAAACGAAGTAACCCTTAAATCGGCAGATGATGCTGACGTTGCAGTCGCCGCTGAATACAAATACACGGGCGATGAAAACATAGTGCTGAAACTGCACTTTGACGCAGGCTCACTTAACAAAGTGACTCTTAAAGGCAGCGGCACAAAAGATGACCCGTACCGGATAAGCAGCAAAGCAGATTTTGAACTTGCTACGGAATTTGCAAACAGCGGTGCATGGTTTACACTGCTTAACGATATTGAGTTTACTCCCGCAGATTTCTCATTCGGCGGAATATTCTACAACGAAGGCAAAGGCTTTACCGGATTAGGTACAGGCGAAGCTCCGTTCAACGGCACGTTCCTGGGCAACGGACATAAGATTTCCGGCCTCATTTCAAAAGGAAATGATGAAGCGTCATTGTTCGGCGTAACACAGAATGCGGATATCAGCGGACTTAAAGTTTTCAACGCTTCCGTAGGCGCTGTTAAAATTGCGGCAGTTATCGCATCTAAAGCCTATGATTCAACATTCACAAATATTTCTGTTAACGACAGCAATATTTACGCTCAGGGAGCAGACAGTATCGCGGCAGCGTTCGCGGGATTCGCAAAGGATTCACAGTTCTCACGCATCGCGGTTAAAGGATGCAGAATAACCGCTGAATCGCAGACTCTTGCTTACAGCACATCTTACGCGGCAGGCATCGTCGCAAGGGATCAGGGCTCGGTAATTTATTCAGCAAAAGTTTCTGCAGATACGGCTGTTGCAAGCGACGGACGCGCGGCAGGCTTTGTAGGTCTTGCAGACGGAACAAGCATTTCCGATTCCTCATCATTTGCATCAGTTAAAGGCAGCACGGCTGCGGTAATTGCGGCAAATGTTAAAAAGTCATTGGCTGTTGAGGACGTACTTGCTGGCGGCACTGTTGAAGCAGCTGAAAAAGCGGCAGGCATCGCGGCTGAAGCAAACGGTCCCATCAGCGCAGAAAACGTTACGATCAGCGCAGACATTACCGCAAAGGTTATGGCGGTTGCGGTTGCATCCGCAAACAAGGACGTTTATAAAGATTCTGCCGATAGCGACGTAGTATTTAAGAATATAGTATATTCAAGCTATCAGATTCCGGCAGGAACATTCGGCAATAAAGAGATAAACGCTTACCAGGATGCGAAGTATCTCAGCGGCGTGGTTGACGTCAATACCGCTAAGCCCGTTAACGGCGAGTTTGCGGCAGTCGGCGGCGAAAGCGTTAAGCTTGCAGATATTGTAGATTTCGGCAAAGAAACTCAGAACTATAAGCTCGCGGGCGTAACAAGCAGCCCCGAAAAACTTGTAAAATATAACTCCGCAGACGGTACGGTTACCGCGGCGGCTACCAATATTGATAACGCTGAACTCGTTATGGTATATGATAACGGAATAAAAACAGCGGTCAGAATGATCAGCGTTGCAGGCATGAGCGGCAGCGGCACAAAAGAAGATCCGTATATTATCAGCAATGCGGACACAATGCTTCTTCTCAGGGTTTATCCGCAGGCTTGCTTCAAAATGAACAGCAACGTTGAACTGAAAGATAAATGGATCCCTGTTGAAAACTTCACAGGCTCATTTGACGGAAACGGATATACGATTTCAGGTCTTGAAGTTCAGGCTGAAAACGCAGGCTTGTTTGCCGCAATGTCCGGCGAAGCATCATTCAGCAACGTTAAGATTAAAAAGGCATCAGTCAAAGGCACTCAGAATGCGGGTGCGGTTGCGGCTGTAATGGCTGACAGCGCAAGCGTTTCAAATGTTGACATAATCGCTTCGGATATTTCCGCAGAAAAATATGCCGGCGCCGTAGTCGGCAGCACGGACGCTTCCGATGTCGTTATCAGCAACAGCAAGGTTTCCGGCGGAAAAGTCAGCGCAGAAAACGCCGGCGGTATCGCAGGTGCAGTTTCCGGCACAAATACATTCAGAAATACGGTTGTCAGCGCGGCTGAAATCAGCGGAACTGAAAACGCAGGCGGAATTACAGCAAACGCTGACGGAAAAGTTACAGTTGACGGCGCAGTGTCGGAAGCCGATGTTAAGGCAGATTTCGCGGAAGGCGGAATAATCGGCGTAGCAGGCAAGGATACAAGCGTTGTAAACAGCAGCGCGCTTGCGACGCTTTCGGGCAACGCAAAACACAGCGCGGCAATCGTCGGCAAGTTTGCACAGCTTCCCGAAGATAATGAAGAGTTTGCATCACGTTTTGCAAATAACAATATAAGCGGCGAATACAATGAGTTTGAACCTGCGGTAATGCAGTATCAGAATTACAGCGCTGCAGACGTTAAGAGCAAAGAAACACAGCTCAAAGGCAAGGGCACAAAAGAGGATCCGTTCCTTATCACCGGTGCGGCAGACCTTGCGCAGATTCCCGACGGAGCAAAAGGGTATTACGCTCTCGCAAACGATATCAAACTCGGCGCGGCAGATTACAGCTTTACTGTAAATGCGGACGGCACAACAGTTGAAGGTGCGTTTGCAAAAGGCTATAAGCCCATAAGATATTTCGCAGGTGAGTTCGACGGCAGAGGTCATATCATCAGCGGACTGTACATTAACAGCACATCAAGCTATGTCGGTTTGTTTGCACAAATTACCAGTACAGGACTTGTCAAGAATCTTCATCTTGAAATTCTTTCCGAAGAAGACGGACTCGGTTATTACGGAATAACCGGCAACACTTACGTCGGCGGTATAGCAGGCTACTGTGACGCTTCCGGCGGAATTGAGAACTGTACAGTTAAAGGAAATGTTACCGGCATAAGGGCGGTCGGCGGATTAGTCGGCGGACTCGCGTCATCATCAATAAAAGACGCGGTTGCAGTCGGAACCGTTACTGCGCAGAGAGTTGTCGGCGGTGCGGCAGGTATTGTCACCGGCAGTTCCTCAATCGAAAACAGCGTCGTTTCCTGCTCTGTTAAGTCTTCGGGCGGCTCGCTCGTCGGCACTAATAACGGCAGTCTGGAGCTTTCCGATATACTTGTTAACGGAACGTCTTACGGCATGGGCAACATCGCCGTTGCCGAAAATAACGGCAGCATAAACGCTCAGAGAATGATAATCTCCGGTGCCAACACCGACGCAAAAGAGGGTATCATGGCCGCTGACAAAGCAAGCGATGTTTACTCGGATATAACAAAACTTAAAGCAACCGATAAAAACATCGCGGCTCTTGAAACAGATGAGCTTACGTCTGAAAAACAGCAGGGACTTGAAAGCTGGAAGCATACAAGCGGCAGTTATCCTGTTCCCGCGTTTGAGGATAAATACTCCGCAGATCTTGCGGATGAGGCTTCCAAGCCGATCACGGTTGTAATTAAAGAAGAAAATGTCGGCAACGTATCGGTTGATTACTCGCTTACAAATAAAACAGGCGATGATATTGCAGACAGAATCAGAGCCGGTATCCTGATCAAATCAAACGTAAACGGTCAGACTGTCACGGCGGACTTCTTCACGTCAAGCAGCAGTGAAACCAAAAAGATCTATAAACTTCTTGTAACGTCGGGCGGATTCTACGTCGATTCCGACTTGCCGGAAGGATATGGCATAGAAGTTGCCGCTAAGGATAAAGACGGTAAAGAGATAACGGTTACCGACGCAGGCAGCAAGGGCGATTATATTTCGCTCGGAGCAAATACAAGCGTTTCGCTTGAGATTTCGATAGTAAAAGTCGAAAAGCCGTGGGGTCTTACCTCGGTTTGGAAAAGCCTGAAGAAATAAACAGAACGATATTAACCAAAGGATATGAGGGTTGAAACAATGGAAAAAAAGTTTGGAACAATCAAAAACATAATACTGCTCATAGCTTCGGCCCTCACTTTGGTGGCTGTATCTTTTGCGTGGCTTTCTTTGTCAAGAAGAAACGAGATAGGTAGTGTTGACGCGAACGTTAAAGGCTCCACGATAGCTGTAAAGTATTATGAGTCAAACAATAACGGCTCAACTTACTCGCTTCTGAACGGTGATCTCAATATGAGCAACATGTCAGAATCGAGCAAGCGTTACTACAGAATGGACGTTACAACTTTCAGCACACCTGTTAAGCTTATTATGAGCTTTGACAATCTCAGCAGTTCAAATACGTATGCGCAGTATGTATATTTTGATTACAGACTTGTCTGCAACGACAACAATCAGACCCTTGCAAGCCAGACAGGGTTAAAAATGTCGGATTATGCTTCAACAAGCGTATTTTCGCAGGATCTTGCTACTTTGCAGGCAAACGGGCGCAGAAATTACAGTGTTTATTACGACGTATATCTTGTTACCGGTTCGGAACCTGTCAGCGGTTCAGGATCACTTGGCGAGGTTAAGCTCCTTGGTCAGCAGGTAAGCACATGAAAGCGGTAAAGATCTTATCACGCATAGGTGTAGTTACTACCGTTTTGGTTTTTATTCTGGGCTTACTGATTTTCGGAACCGTCCTTAAAGCAAAAGAAGGTGAAGTACCTTCATTACTCGGTTACAGTGTTCTTAAAATAAGAACGGGCAGTATGGAGCCGGAATATAAAGTAGGCAGCGTGATCATTGCCAAAAAAGTGAATACGGATTCTCTTAAAGAAGGGGACGTAATAAGCTTTTACGCAACAGGCAAAGAT
>JAEEGI010017969.1_pt1 | contig 14425 bp, 12 predicted proteins | sample 8958751 | NCBI WGS metagenome assembly JAEEGI01 (sample SAMN16246545, study PRJNA631951) | gut metagenome | biome: gut microbiome; feature: rumen; material: KS-attached | host: Bos | place: Iran: Karaj | collected 2018-10
TCATAGCGCATCAGCAGGGGTGGTTCAATGGTTTGCAGAGGCAATTCGGGCATTTCGTCCTCTTTGTCGATTCTGTAGGAGAGGATTTCCCGATAGGTGTCTTGAATCCACGACGGATCGGACTTCGCCTTCTCTATCCAAGCGGAGTCGGTCTCCGGCCAGTTGTACACCACAATTTGCGCCAGCTTGTCCAGCATCGCCGGCAAATAGGTGAATGTTTCGCCCAAAATGTTGACAGCCTTCCCCATATTCTTGTGAAAGTACCCGTTGATCTCCTCATTCGCGCACGCCTCGACATACAGCATCATGCCATATTGAGGCTTAAAAGGCAGGTCCCAGCTGAACAACGCCTTCTGACGATGGACTTCTTTTGGTAGCGTATCATTCATAATATGAGCACTCTTACTTGCAAGTATTAACCGGTGCAAAAATACGATATTTCGGGTGATGAGGGCGGGGTTTGCAAGGCTTGCAAAGAGGGGGGGGGTACACGAATTATCCAATAGTAAAGCCGTTCTTTATTTTCTAGATTATTTTGTTGTTTACGAAATAATGCTATTTTTGTAATTGGATTTTGTCAACTATCGTTAAATATGGTATTCCATATAAAGTTGAATCAAACAGTATATTTATAGCTTTTGGCAATAGAGGATATCATTATGCGCCTGTCTATCCTCTTTCAAGAAATCCAAGTAAATTTATTATAGTTCCTGATTGCCTTATTGGAGAGATAGGCATGACTGGGCTAACAAGCATCTCTCCGTACAATCTTACTATGTGTTTTTCAGATGAAGTAATTCAGAAAGTTTGGGGAAAAGCAATTCCCGTAATGAATCAAAATCCTAATCATGTTTGTAAAGATGAATGTGGTGCTTGGATTGTATTCGAAGCCTATGGCGATAGAACAAATGAATTTGGCTGGGAAATTGACCATGTCATTCCTGTTGCCAAAGGTGGGACAGATGATCTGTCAAACCTACAACCATTACATTGGGATAATAATGTTGCCAAAGGTGATGGTGAGCTGGTTCGAAAAGTCACTGCTGATGGTTTTCATAACAAGATTGTCCCTCATTGGAATATCTTGTTTGAATAACATTGCAGTCGTAACATTCTTGTTTCTACAACTTTGCGACTGACAATCTGTTCGCTGAATGCTCAGAAAAGCCATTTCTTTATTCAAATTGAATATCGAAGTGGTTTTTCTATTATAAACCGATGTTGCGTAGGAGGGTGTATTAAGTGTTCGAGTCTTTGGAATAAGGCCTTTACGGAATGTTCAGCCGTGTGGTGGGTTTTGCTGGGAATGCGACGTACAACAACATAACAAATCTGTTCTATAACCGTTACTGACACAAGCTGATCTTGCGATTAGGAATGAATAAAGATAAACGAATATCTGATAACCAGCAAAATACAATATTTTAAAAATAGTCAAAACTTCACCAAGCTAAAAATCCAAAAAATGTGTATTTTTGTGATCGAATTCAAACATAATAATCTTGACCGGCCATGATTAATGTGTACATTAATAAAGAAATTGACATTGACATTGAAAATCCCATATGTCAATACATGAAATGGGAGTATTTTGACCAATTGCTGAAAGATAGACTGTACACTGTTAAAAGAAAGAAAGAGTTTGGCGACCCTCACGAAAAGTATCTTCCAATTAAAGAGACAGTACCTTTTACTCCTTTCGGGGAAAAACTTAATGAAGAAAAGTGGACAGAATATATAAAATTGAGGCAAGAATATTATGAGTGTAAGGATCTGCCCACAGCCTGTTGGTCGTATGATACAGAGGAAAAAGAATGGAAATGGAAACAATATGCTGGAGATGACGGAGTGTGCATCATTTCATCTATACGCAGACTGATGAACTCTCTATCAAGCAGTAAATATAAAATCTACTGTGACAAAATCAACTATGCAAAGCATCGTCACTACAAGGATTTGGAGAAACAGTTATTTACAAAAGATATAATGTATCGTGATGATTGCGAGATGAGACTGTATTTCATACTCAACAATCCGATAACTGATATTGACACATCTAAACCTTCTGAAGAAAAACTCATAAAGATCAATGTCAATCCAAGAGAAATGATAGACTTTGTGATTATGTCTCCATTTACTGACATAACAACAAGAAAGGAGAAACGTTCGTATCTCGAAAAAATGGGAATAAGAACTAAGGCAAAATAACAATGAAAAGAATTATTTTGATAATATTTGCAATCTTAGTGCTGAGCACGGCATTTTTGCCGCCACTAAACCATTTAATTGTTATTACAACCGAGATTAAATGTTTGGCTGTGCTATTATATCTATTTCGTCTGGTTCCCCCATATTTTTGTGAAAGTACCCGTTGATCTCTTCATTTACGTACGACTCGACATACAGAATCATGCAATATTGAGGTTCAAAAGGCAGGTCTCGACTGAACAACGCTTTCTGACAATGGACTTTTGGACAGTGTATCATTCATAATATGAGGACTCTTATAACGGTTAATCGTACTATTTTTATTCGGTGCAAAAATACGATATTTCAGGTGTTGACGGAGGAGTTGCAAGGCTTGCAAAGGGTCACGGCTTTTTTGAGCTGTTCAAAAAAAATATATTTTTGCAGAAATTATATTGAGTTTATGAAAGGTATGAAGAACTTCGTATTATTGATCGTTTCTTTTTTTATAAGTCTTTCGCTCTATGCACAAACACAATATGACTATTATGACGATAGTGCTGTTGCTGGTGGAGCAGACAGGGCTTTACATGGAATTCTTATCATTGGTGGGATAGTGATTGTAGTCGTTGTTCTTGCACTATTATTTGGCAGGGTCTCTTAAAAAAGTTTGTGCCAGGTATCCACATCATACCGAGTGAATTCAACAAAGAATTCGAAATTCAATGTACAATAACGAATAATTACCAAACTAAGAAATATGGGCAACATTTTTGCGAAATTAGATGCTTTTACCATCATTCTGACGCTGACAGTAATCGTTATATATGTCATCTTTGCCATATATGTTAAGCAGAAGAAAAGAAAAGGACAATTAGAAGCAAAGAGAAGGTGGATAGAACAATTACCATCCTTGGTGTCTACCGTTGGTGTGTTGGGAACCTTTGTTGGTATAACCAAGGGGCTTATCGGTTTTGACACTAATGACATAGCAGGGAGTATCCCAACGCTGTTAGGAGGTCTAAGTACGGCATTCTTTACCTCTCTTGCAGGTATGATTGGTTCTTTGTTGCTTTCAAGACAGGTGAACCACTCCTATGACGAAATAGAAAAGGGTATATCTGATGCGACATCGGCAGCATCTATGGTTGTTAATGCAATCCAAACACTCGTTAACGAGTATCAAAAACAATCTCAATCCCAAGAGACTTTCTTTTCAAATATTGACGGAAGAGTGAAGGAAATCGAAAAGAACATAGCAAGTTTGGAATCCAATCAAGTAAGAGTGTCTGAAATAAATTCAATAAAAACTGGGCTTGACACGATTGTCTTTCCGAGTCTGACAAAAACACAAGAGCAAACGAACAATATGGCAAAGACAAGTGTGGAAATCAAAGATTATGTTGGAAAAATCCTGTCACATTCGGAATCTGTAGCCAAAGTCGTACCAGATGTTCAGCGAATAAACACTAATCTTGGTGAGATATTGGATATTGAGGTAACAATGCCAACTCAAATGGATGAATTGTCTGATAAAGTCACCAAACTAACAGAGAAGTTGCATAGTGAAGTTATAGAGATTGAGGATGCTATGGGCAAAACAAACAGTCTCTTAGAAATGAAGTTTGATGAGTTTACAGAACTGTTAAAGAAGAGTAACACAGAAGCGTTGGTTGAGGTGATGAAAAAAGTGACAGAGGAGTTCCAAAAACAGATGGGTGAATTAATCAATAAACTTGTACAGGAGAACTTTGACCAACTAAATAAGAGCGTAGAACAACTTAACACTTGGCAGAAAGAAAACAAGGAAATGATAGTTTCTCTGACCAAGCAATACAAACAAATGGCAGACAATTTTGATGCTACATCCACAACACTCACCAAGGTTGGCGGTGATACCAAATTGTTAGTTAGCGATGGAGGCAAACTTAAGCAGATAATCGATGCCCTGAGCAAAGTTTTGATTGAAGACACCAAGTTTATAGAGGTTTCATCAAAGCTGGCTGATACAGCTACTCTAACCAAAGATAATATGCAAAAGTTTGACGATTCAACCAAGTCGTTGAATGAATGGGTGAAGAGACAAAGGAACTTTGTTGATGGTGTTAATCTACTTATCAACAAACTCGATGAAATTAACAAGATTAACGATTACAGCGAAGAGTTCTGGAAGAACACCAGGAAAGGATTGAATGATGCTATTGGTAGCATACGAGGCAGCATAGATGCCCTCAATAATGAGATTGGTGAGTTGGATGAGCATTTTTATCAGAGATTAAACGCCACCTTGTCAGAGTTGGATACTTGTATGCAGGCAATGATTCAAGGAAGGAGGTAGTTTATGGCAAGGTCAAATGTGTGGATGTCAGTGTCCGACCTGATGACAGGACTAATGATTATATTCCTGTTTGTTGCTGTTTCTTATATGGTGAAAGTGCAGGACAATCAATCTGTCTTGACAAATTATGTGGATACAAAGAAAAACCTTCACGAAAAGTTAGTTAGTGAGTTTGCAGGGGATACTGCAAGATGGCAAATGTCTATCGGGAAAGACCTGACGATGAAGTTCGAGAATCCGACCGTGCTTTTCGCATCGGGCGAATGGGAACTGTCAGATCCATTTAAGGATATATTGGAAGAGTTCCTCCCACGATACTTTAACATACTTCTAAAAGATACGCTACGAGACAGGATTCAAGAAATACGTATTGAAGGACATACTGATGATGTACCCATCCCAAAATTGGACCAAGATCCATATATTGCTAATATTATTCTTTCTCAGCGAAGGGCGTTGAGTGTGGTAAAGTATTTCCGAGAATTACCTGCGTTTCAAGAATATACAGAGGAGGAACAACGGCTAATCGAATATTGGCTGACTGCCAACGGATTCTCTTATGGGAAGTCATTAGATGAAAATGGAACATATACAATGTTATCGGGTAGTCCAATCAACAGGGAATTGTCAAGGCGAGTGGAAATCCGTATTGTTACAAGTGGTGATGAGATATTGGAGAATTTCGTAGAAAAAAATGAGAAAGGACTGTTAAAATGAGTGATACTCCGATATATGATTTCAAAAAGTTAAAGGCTACTTTAGAGAGTCTTGGATACACTATTGGTGAAGCCAAACCTTACGTTCCGATTGAAGTTGCTGATGTCAATCTTTCAAATGTTCAAAGTGGTGAGGTTGAAATCACCAATGAAGGCATCTACTATGTCGATCCTAATACTGGGAACAAACAGCAAATATTTCTTTATATGCGCAATTATGATATGGCGTCATACGGCAAACCTCGATTCCATATTACCAACTGTGAAACACTAAAATCATTAGGAACGAAAAAGTATAGACGAGCCAACACGGGAACAGTTATTGTTTATGATACAAGTCAAGAAAGAGATGTAGAGGTTTCTGGGTTGCCACTCTGCAAAAATTGCTTGAAAATTATTCGAGCTGCAAGGCAATTCGATTATGAGTATGATATGACTTCTGACGAGTTTGAGCAGATACTTCGTGCAGCAGGTGAGGATACGGAAAACGAGCAGGAACCCGATACTGATTTGGAGGGTTATACTTGGAAATGGCAAAAAATATCAGAAGCATACCGGACAAAAAATAACTACACCTGCGAGATTTGTGGGTTCCATCCTGAAAGCAGAATGGATAGACAATTCATACACGTTCATCACAAAGATGGTAGAAAAACAAATAACAGAGAAAGCAACTTGCAATGCCTGTGTATCGCCTGCCATTCCAACGTGAATCCAGCACACCAAGAAAACTTCTCAAAAGGAGCGAATAGAGTTATGTTGGATTCGTTTAAGAAGAAATATCCCAATGCAGGTACTATAAAACAGCAGAATTCAAACAATCCATCAAACAACAACGACTTACCATTCTGATAACATTCTTTTATAATTATAATTTACAATCTGTATAATCTAAAGTAGAAATTGTCCTCCCGTGTAAAGAAACCAGAACTATTCGTCAGGGAGAAAGATTGCCACCCAAAGGACGCCTCGCTTAATAAACTCAAAAGAAGCAACCTTTGAGCAACTTTAAGGCACATGCACAAATATAATGTTCATTCTAAAGTCCTCCTCCGTGCATGGCACATATGTAACAAGGTTCAAATCCAAGGCTTTTGAGTAAACTGTCATCAACATTTAGGTCGGGAATATATTGTCGCATATATAATTCTTGAAGTTGGTTGTATATTTGTTTTTTGTATGTTTCAATGACAACCAGTATTCTCTTTAGTTCTTCCTCGGTCATACCATTCGGCAGTTTTCTATCAATGGTTTTGTCGCTATTGCCCATTCCAGAAAGGTAGCCAAATTCAAGACAAATATTCAGTCGCTTTTTTCGGTCTTCTTTTATCCAGTTCACAAATCCCATCCAAATACATGCTATCTCATCATTAATTTCCATGACGGAGCGATTATCCTTGATATTCTGAATACCAGAATTAGGAATGGTCGTGGATTCAAAATCACAGCCTAAAATTGGTGGATTAGGACTAAATATTAGATTTACACTTGCTACAAAAGCCGACATGTCCTTTTCTCTTAAATCCGATTGTTCGTTCCAATACCTCCTAAAATCAAGTACAGCATCTCTACCTTGTTTGATAATTTGTTCTGGAATAGCGATACGTTCATAATCAGATTTCATGGCTGGACAATTGATGTCCGAATGGTACACGGGACTCTTCTCTGCTCGAATATACCTCAACGAATCTGTTGGCTTCTCAATATGATTATATATGTACTTTAGCAAGCTTGTATCGCCCTTGCAAAAGGCTTTGAAGGCCAACAAATGGTTTTTCTCCCATTGTGAAAAAATGGCAGTAAATACATTTGATTTATTAGACTTCCAATCACCTTTATACTCTTTTCCGTCAGGTGCTTTCCACAAGATCAAATCTTCAAATTTATAGTTCTGTGGCACATCTATTTCTCTAATTATCCTCTTGAAATTTGCCTTTGTGATATACATTTCAGAAAAGTTTTTATTGTTTCTCAATCTCATTCAATCGTCGGCAAAAATACAACTTTCTCGCTCAAGTTTTTTTCGCGCTGACCTGACTTTGACAGCCATTTTTCCTTATCCTTGTAACCCTTTGTAAAACAGTAATATCCAAAAACAGCCTTGGTGCCTTGGGTGCCTCGCCTCGGAAATTGACTATCTTTGCGGCATGTTTGTGCGCAAGAAGGTCAACAAGAGCGGCACGACCAGTGTCGTGGTCATCGACAAGGGCGGCGGCAAGTTCCGTCAGGTGAAGTGCTTCGGCACCTCATCGGAACCGTTGGAGATTGAGCGGCTGTGCAGTCAGGCCGCCGAATGGATTATGCGTCACGGGGGCCAGCAACTCATCGACTTCGATGCGGCTGAACAGGCCAGGGAAGACTACCGTAAGATGCTGTCGAATGTTGAGCGGACGCTCCAAAACGCGCCCCAGACCATCTTGAACCGCGTGTATGATGCCATCGGCTTTGATGCGGTCGGGGACGAGATCCTGCGGCATCTGGCCATTGCCCGGGTTTGCCAGCCCATGAGCAAAGTAGCCACCGCCGACTATCTGAAATCCTACTTTGACGAGGATGTGAAGCTCCACAACATCTACAGGTACATGGACAAGCTCTACTCCACGCAGCGGGAGCAGGTCCAGCGGATAAGCGTCGAGCACACGATGAGGGTTTTGGGCGGCAGGATAGGGCTTGTGTTCTACGATGTGACCACGCTGTATTTCGAGTCGGAGCCTGATCCATCCGACAATCTGCGCCAAAACGGGTTCTCTAAGGACGGGAAGACCGCCGAGTCGCAGATCGTCCTCGGCCTGCTGGTGAGCGAGGACGGATACCCGCTTTCCTACTCCATTTTCAGTGGGAAGCAGTATGAGGGATATACGATGATACCTGTCATCGACGACTTCGTGCAGCGGTTCTCCCTGACGGACTTCGTTGTGGTGGCTGATGCAGGACTGATGAACGAGAAAAATGTGGAACTGCTTGAGTCTGCAGGATACAGGTACGTCATAGGTGCGCGCATCCGCAAAGAGTCCCCGAAGGTTAAGGAGTGGATGCTCTCCATGGCAAAGGTTGACGGAAACATGGACGAGTATAGGACGGGCGGGGAACGCCGCCTTGTGGTCAGCTATTCGGAGGCTCGCGCAAGGAAGAGCGCGCACAACCGGGAGAAGGGAGTCGAGAAGCTGCGCAAGGCGTACGCCAAGGGGACACTGACGAAGGACAAGGTGAACAAACGCGGGTACAACAAGTTCCTGGATATCAGCAAGGACATAGAGGTTTCCATCAACGAGGACAAAATCCTTGAAGACGCCGCTTGGGACGGTCTGAAAGGGTATCTGACCAACACGGAGCTGGGCATGGAGGAGGTTATCCGCCAATACCACGGGCTCTGGGTCGTGGAAAGGGCGTTCCGCATCGGGAAGGGACAGTTGGAGATGAGGCCGATGTTCCACTTTACCGAAAAACGCATTGAAGCGCACATTTGCATCTGTTTTGTGGCATACAAGATGTATAAAGAGCTGGAGCGCAACATCCGTCAACTGGGCATACCGATGAGTGTTGACAAGGTTCTCAGCGTAGCGAAGACTATTACGACCATCCGCCTGCGCCTCCCCAACGGCGAACTGTACACCGAGACGCTCTATACGACTCCGCAGCAGGAAGCAATCAGACCGCTGATCGACCCGGATTTTGTGTAGGGTGCCTCATTGTCAAAGTCAGGAAATGGGCAACAAGTGAAACACCCGTTGCTCATTTTTTATCTTTATGATGTCTACGTTGCGTATGGTGATGCTTTTAATCATTGGCTCTTACCTATCGTATTTTTGTCTCGTCATATAACAATCTTTGCTCTTCATCCCTAAGCACCAAGTTTACAAAGAAACGCTTGAAGCACAAATCTGCCGATTTTTGAGCATCCTTGTCCATTTCAGAAATCTCTGTGATGCGCGAACCGAAGGTGCTGACGGATGCCATACGCTGGCCATAACAACATTCGTCAGTGTTTTCATCGTATAACAGCCACCACCTGTCGTGGAACGGAGCCTTCTTAGTCTGGTCTTCATAGCAACAGGTTTTCACTTCTATACGGCCTGTCAACTCTTCAGACACTGCATTCCAGCCTTTTTGGAACATATCGTTCAACGGTTCACCCGTCTCATTGTGCGTCAAGATAAAGCATTTCAGGTCGTTGTTGATATCCATTAGCATCTTTATGATAAAGAGGTCTTCCCCTTGGAAGTAGGGGTCAATTATCTTAAGCACATTCATCGGGTGCTGCTTATACCAATCCACTATCTGCTGCACACCTTTTTCGCCTTGGTTGACCTGAATGAAGTTCTTGTTATCGTCAGCTTTTTCGTTCATGATGCGGTTCACGCGCTCTAGCTTTTCCTTTGTGCCGCTCGCCAATGCCAACACTATCTTTAAATTATAGAGAATGGCCATGTGCATGTTTCTCAGCAATGCTTTATACTTGCCGTTTGCAACATTTTTCTTGTAGGCATTCTCCATAAAGTAGATGGCGGCGTTTTCGGTGTCAGTGATGGGATGATCAAAAATGGTGGCAATCACCGACTGCGTGGCGTTCACATCCCTTGCCAAGTTCTTATCCTTGATCAAACACTCCATTTGTTTGTCGAAGAACCTGATTTGCTCGTCTTCGTTCAACTTATCCACTTTGGCCAAATCGTTTTTGGCGGCTTGAATCCTCTTGCTTGACGCGGCACGTAGTTTCAAACGGCTCTTATATTGTTCGCGAGCAGGGTCATCGTCAACCATCTCCAACATACTGTCAGCCAGTTGTTCGTCGTGGTCTCGCACCAAATCCAGCATTCGCTGATAGTCAGAGTAGGTGCCGTTGTTTTCAGCTTTCAACGAGTCCATCACTTTTTTGCCTATCTCCTTCACCAACGACGGGGTGGCATCAAACGACTCTTGCATACATATTGAATAGCGATTGAACTTGTCGAAAGTGTAATTGATGTTCTCCGTCTTCTTTACCGCCAGTTCGATAAACTCAGACCTTTCAACTGTCTTTTTCAGATAGCTGGCCACGTGGGCATACAGGAACGCCTGGTCGGCCAAATTAGGCACCGCATCTATCCTTGTCTTAAACGCAGCGGCATCCATATTGCCTTCCGGCTTCTTACCGTAAATCATAGCCTGGCAAGCAATCAGGTAGCCTTCGTGCTGGATTCCATTTTTCATCGGGAATTTATCTTTCACAATCAGTTCCAATTTGTCGAGCACCACACGTTGAATTTCCCTCGATATCTTTTTGCCCACATTCTGGCCAATGGTTCGGGTAATGAAATAGGTTTGGGATAAAATGAACTCCTCGTCTTCCGAATGCTCAACGAGGTTGAGTAGCTTATCATAGTCTTTCTGGTCAAGCGGTACATGGGTTTCAATTTCATGCGAACTTGTATATTCAGGATACGGATATTGGGTCTGAATATAACGGGCAATGTTCTCGATGCAAACGTTCTTGAAATAGGTGTCGAAACCTTCAAGCTTATCATAAAACAGGTCAGGCATCAGCAAAAACAGCGCAGGTGAGATGTGGAACATAATCTTCTTTTGGGTGTCGAGAGGAAAATGTTCCAAGTCTTTCGTCACGTAGTTATTCATAATCCGGTCAAACCACACTTTTTCACCAGCCCCGTAGAACTCCAGTGCCACACGCGACCACAAAATAATGGCATCGCCCTCGTTGTCGTCGTAACCGAGCAGTGTCTTAAATTGGTCAACATCCTCTTCTTTCCACAACTTCGAACGTATCAAAATGCCCAACGAATGTGCGTACAGGTTCAGACTCACCCCGTAAGCCGTGACACACGACAACGACGACAGTAGCATCTTTTTTCTTAACTCAGCCGCCTTCGCCACATATTCGCGCGCCTCATTCTTAAGTGAAATCTTTGACAGAACTTTGGCAATATTGTAACCCGTATTCACCTTCAACCACGGCACTTTGATTAAATCCCATGCAATATCCAAATCCACTTTCAGCACCTCCTTGAGGTCGCTGTCAGGATAGTTTTTGCAAACCCAAGTATAAAGCGAGGAAAGGAAATAGCAAATGATTTCCACCTGCTCAATTTCCTTGAACAAGCCGTAGTTTTCAATCAAATCGTCCAGTACCTGCTGGTCTTTGTCGTCCACCTCGATAATCTTGTTCACTAAGTCGAGCAGCGGTTTGAAGCGGTCTGTCTCGTTGTAAGTGACCTCTTTATATAGTTTGATGAACGTTTGCCAGTTGAACTTCTTAATGTCGGTTTGTCTGACATATTCCGTGGCGGCCATCAGGTAAGCCCTGTCGCGGCGCTCCTTGGTATTCATCTTGGATATCACGTCTTCCACAAAGACCCTGTCGGTACACACCAATGCTTTGATAGGACCTTCCACCACCTTCAGATGATAGGCCGATTCTTTCAACACTTTTTCAATGTCTTCGAATATCTCGCCTTGCAAATCGATGTTACTACTCAGGCAGCTTTCCACCACAGCTTTCTCGCCCAACAAATCATAGTTGCGTAGCAGAAGGGATTTGCAATGCGCTTGCAAAGCCAAATCTTTTAGATTTAAAATCTCATAATAGAGGTTATCCAACCTGTTTTTGGCATCATCCTTGTCGAACTTGGCAACGGCACTGATTACCAAAATCATCAGCCGAACATATTCAACTGTGGGGAACTTGATATTGGCCACCACTGCATCCAGCATACCCACCACTGTTTTCACCTGAGCCTCGGACATGTCGGGCAGTGGTTTGCAGAATGCCTTCAGGAAAGTGACTTTGGGCATGGTGGTTGCCGAACTCTCAATCACCAGTTTCACGGCATATTCCACCGCATCGCCAATGTCACTGCGTTTCCTGTGGTCGGGAATCCAGTATCGCATGAAGTAAAGCTGGCTACTTGCTGTGGGCAAATCCTTCATTTTGGCCACAACCTGCTGGGCTGTGCTGTTTTTCATGATGGATTTCATCACTGTGGCCATCTTGCGAAGCCCCTCGTCAGCGATTTTGGTGCTCACCAAATCGGCCTTGGCGGCATTAGCATCATCGTTTTTCCCCTCGCTGTTGTAGGATATGCTGATGGCAGTGTAAAGCCTATCTATCTGTTGCTGGTCTTTCGTCACCTTGGCCACCTCATCGATGATGTCCAAAGCCTTTTCCATTTTCACCGGCATCATCAGCTTTGCCAACTCCAGGGCCTTGTCGGGCATGTGAGTATAATCTATTGCGTCAGACAAAGCCGTTATCTGGGCATTGATTTCTTCGCTCATACCCTCGGTCAGGTGTTTTCCCGCCTGGGCTATAATCAACAGGCATTTCAAACGCTCTTCCAGTAAAAACACGTTCTGTGTTAATGCGTAGGCCTGTTGGTCGTCGCCAATGGCAATCAGAGCCTCTATCTCGGCATCGGTGAGCTCGTTTTTCTCAATCTCACGCGACACGCTGCGGTTGATGGCAAAGCGGAAATAGGCAGCCGCCTGTGTCTCGAAATCGCTACAGGCATTATAGCCATATTCACATTGTTCATTCAATGCCGCCTGGCTCTTCTTGTTTTCCAGATAGCGTTGCACATTGTCGGATGTCAGATAGTTAACCAACATCTTGTTATCCTTCACGTGCTTGTAGAGCGCAGGGAGAAACACAAACTGTTCTTCCGTATTGTCGCTTTGCTCAATCTGGTCGATCAACAAGAGCTCCACGTCAGTTTTCAATGTCATGAGCTTCACCCGTAAATATTTTCGGAAATCGTCGCTGCGTAGTGCCAACAGCTCATTTTCCTCTTCCACATAGTCTTTGCATTTCTCCACCAAATCTGCCACCACCTCTTCAGGCTGCTTCAGGGTGCGCATCACCAGTTTTCGGTTCAGCGGACGCTCGCTGTAGGCCATGAGGGTAAGGAAAAGTCTTAAATTATCGTCTTGCTCCTCAATCCATTCATAATCCTCTTCATAGAAATCCGTCACCATACCTTGGTAGTAACTACGAATCTTTTCAATTCCATACTTTTGAAATTTCTCTGTGAGGATAGCCAATTTGCGGGCCAGGCCTTTGTCGCACAAGTCAAAAAAGATGTCTATATCGTCAACGTCAAGATTGGGGTCAAGCTTTTTCAAATAGCCCTCCACATCGTTTGACTCGAAAGGAAGTATTACATACGAATCCTTTTGCGAGACATAGTCGAGAAGAATCGGTTTTAGTTCATCAACTGTTCCGGAAAATAGAAATCGGGCATTCTCCATGCCGAAAAGAGGCTGAAGAACCTTTCTGATGACATCGATATACTCCACCGGAATATTGTTGAGCCCATCGAACACAAAGTAGAGATTTTTGTTTTTGGCGACACGGTTAATTTTATAAAAGCATTGTGAAAACGAGGTTTCCGTTTCGTTGGGATTGAGGTTGGTTTTGGTATAGAAGCTCAGTTGGTCAAGTAGGCTTTGCACCATTACCTGAGGATTCAGCAGATCGCGACTCCAACCGTTGTTGAAGTAGGAGGCGCAGTCATTGTTGTGCCTTTGGGCAAACAATGCCAAAGTGGTGGTGACACCCACCCCTTCAGGGCCACTCACGCAAAGCACCTTGTCGTTTTTAAACCAATCTTCGAAATAGTTCAAATACGACTCACGCAAAATCACCACCTTACGTTCTCTTGGTCGCGTTTCGCTCCGCGAATACATGTTGTCAATCGTCACTTTTGTCTCGTTTGCCATAATGTTATTCTTTATTAAAAAATCATATTTCTTTTATATTTTTTTGATATTGATCCTCCCTCTTATACCTCTCACCCAACTTCCGCAGTTTCAACAACAAAGCCTTTCTCTCCATATATTTGGCTGGCATTTATCAATACCCTATTTTGCTTTAGCCAATTGTGATTTAACCCTCGTTCTTCTGAATTATGACGTGACAGACTCCGATGATTAGTTTCGATAAACGTCATCAATTCCTGATATTTCTTCACCCAGACCTCATCTTGTATCATATCAAATTCTCATTTCAGCCAAACCAAACTCCCACAAACCTCCCTCACCTACTTTCAAACCCTATATAATTGTCAACTGTCAACCATCAGTATCCCTTCCTCCTCATGCTCCACAAACGGACCTTCTTTGCACTCGAAAATGACGGAACCCGGCTCCAGGGCTTCCACGGTGTGCCAGACATTCTTTCCTACGTTGACGC
>JAEEGI010017974.1_pt1 | contig 14422 bp, 13 predicted proteins | sample 8958751 | NCBI WGS metagenome assembly JAEEGI01 (sample SAMN16246545, study PRJNA631951) | gut metagenome | biome: gut microbiome; feature: rumen; material: KS-attached | host: Bos | place: Iran: Karaj | collected 2018-10
TACGGGAAGGAGAGGAGGATAAGTTCGCCTGGGTCAGAAGACTGCTCGAAAGCCAGCAGGAGTCCGACTCCCAGGACTTTCTCCACAACCTGAAGATAGACATGTTCGCGGACGATGTTTTCGTATTCTCGCCCAAAGGAGACGTGATAAATCTGCCGGCAGGAGCGACCCCGATAGACTTCGCCTACGCCATACATTCGGATATCGGCAATCATATGGTCGGAGCCAAGGTAAACGGAAGGATAGTCAACTTTGACTATGTCCTGCAAAACGGAGACATAGTTGAGATACGCACCTCCAAAAGCGCTCCCGGACCGAGCCGTGACTGGCTGAACATAGCAAAGAGCGGCAGCGCCAGGACTAAGATAAAGCAGTGGTACAAGAAGGAAAGACGCGAGGAGAATGTCATCCGGGGCCGAGAGATATTCGAGGATGAGCTCAAACACGCTGGCCTTGCTCCTGCAGATGTTCTGGATGAAGAAGTTCTCCCGCAGCTTCTCAAAAGAGTTGCGTACGACAATATAAACGATCTCTATGCGGCCATAGGCTACGGCGGTGTTACGGCGACAAGGATAGTAAACCGCATGAAGGACGAGCTCACCCGCACCCAGAAGCCCGCCCGCAGCGCTATAGAGAAGATGAATGAAGCTGCAGAGCGGAGGGAGCAGCAGGCAAAGAAAGAGGCCAAAGCTGTCCACGGAATACTTGTAGAAGGTCTCGACAACTGCCTGATCCGTTTTTCCAGATGCTGTACGCCTGTCCCCGGAGACGATATTCTGGGATTCATCACGAGAGGCCAGGGAGTCTCGATACACAGGACAGACTGCACCAACTGCAAAAAGAGTCTTGAACAGGAAGAAAATGCCGGACGCTGGATAAAGGTCAGCTGGGCCAGGAAGATCACGGACAGCTACCTCACTACGATTGTGATCTCCTCACGCGACCGCTCGGGATTTGTAATGGATGTTGCAACCGTGTTAAACGGTATAAACGCCAAGGTCAGATCGCTCTCTGCAAGAGATATCGGCGGAGGTATGGCGCTTGCCAACCTTACTCTAGAGGTAAAGGATCTGGACGAGCTGAATTATATTATTTCAAGGCTCAGAACGATACCGGGAGTCCGGGAGGTCCTCAGAAACGGTACCGGAACAAATCTTTCCTCTGAAAAGGAGAAAAAGGGATGAGAGCAGTCCTGACAAGAGTAAAATCAGCTTCCGTAACAATAGACGGAAAGCTTAAGGACAGCATAGGCAAGGGTTTTCTTGTCCTGCTCGGAGTTCATGAATCGGATACCGAGCAGCAGGCAGAAAAAATAGCAGACAAGATATGCGGACTCCGCATCTTTGAGGATGAGGCCGGCAAAATGAATGTAAACCCTGCAGATGCCGGCGCCGAGATATTGATCATTTCACAGTTCACTCTCTTTGCCGACTGCAGATCCAGACGGCCCGGCTTTTCAAAGGCAGCAAGGCCGGAGAAAGCGATACCGCTGTATGAAAAGACGGTTCAGTTATGCAGAGAAAGGGGCTTTCATGTCGGAACAGGCGTTTTCGGCGCTGAGATGATGGTCGAGTCGGTAAATGACGGGCCTGTCACGATCATACTTGATACGGAGGAGCTTTAAATGCTTATTAAAACACTGGCCGTAGGGCCCATTGAAACCAACTGCTATGTTGTAACCAATGAAAAGACCCTGGAGTGTGTTCTTATAGACCCGGGCGACAGTTCTGCGACGATTCTCGATTATATTGAAGACAACAGGCTCAAGTGTGAGGCTGTCCTTCTGACGCATGCGCATTGGGACCACACCGGAGCGCTTCGGGCTGTTATGGAAGAGACGGGATGTGACGTATATGTCACTGATACGGATTTTAATATGAGCGTCAAAGGCGAGCCGCCCTTCAGAAAACTTCCCGATGAATGCAAGTTTTACGGTGACGGAGATATTCTCAGCATAGCCGGACTTGAATTTCATATTATGCTCACCCCGGGGCACACTCCCGGAGGAGTTACGATAGTCTGCGAAGACGCTGTGTTTACAGGGGATACTCTCTTCAGAGGCAGCTGCGGCAGAGTGGATCTTCCCGGCGGAGATGAAGAGACTGAACTCAGGTCGCTTAAAAAAATATGCATGCTCGAGGGAGATTATGAAGTATATCCCGGGCACGGAGATTCATCGACGCTTCAGGTCGAGAGAATGTTCAATTATTATTGCCGTGAAGCAGTGAAGAATTACTGAAATATGGATGAGAACAAAGGAACGCTTTATATAGTGGCGACGCCGATCGGCAACTCTAAAGACATGTCCCCGAGAGGCACCCGGATCTTAAACGAAGTGGATATTATTGCAGCCGAGGATACCAGAAGATCAATGGTCCTTCTGAATATGCTCGGCGTAAAAAACAAGCTTGTTTCAAACCATAAATTCAATGAACACGGCAAGGCTTCTTATTTCATAAATGAGATGCTCTCCGGAAAGAGCGTTGCAGTTATAACCGATGCAGGTACCCCCTGCATTTCGGACCCCGGCAACGAGCTTATAAAGGCAGCTGTTGAGGCGGGCATAAAGGTAAGCGGCATTCCTGGCTGCTGTGCCGCCGTTACGGCACTGTCGGTATCGGGGTTCGACCTTTCAAGCTTCATGTTCCTGGGCTTTTTCCCGAGAGAAAATGCTGAGAGAAAAAAGCTTCTTGAAAAGATAAGAAAAGGGGACACAAAGACCTTTGCATTCTATGAGTCCCCGCTTCGGATAATGAGCCTCGTCGATTTTCTCATTGGAGAGGATGCTAAAGTGCGTATCTGCCTTTGCAACGACATGACAAAGGTGCATGAGATGATATTCAGGGGCAGTCCGCGCGAGATAAAGGAGCAGCTCGAAGACAAAGGAAACTGGGAAAAAGGGGAATATGCCCTGGTCATAGAACTCGAAGAAGACTATGTTTTCAATAAGACAGAACACACGGTTACCCCTGAGGCTTTGCTGACAGATGTGATGGTGAAAGGCGGATTCAATGCGAAAGACGCTGTTAGCGCCGTTCTTAACGACCCAAACAATTCATACAGCAAAAATGAGCTCAAAGCAGCCGCACTAAATCTGAAAAAGCTTTTTGGGCAGTAAAATACCGCCGGCATAAGCCGGCGGTATTATAATAAATGATCTATAGCTTATTGGAAGAGAAGGAGAGAATCGGTTTTAGGTACGAGTTCGATAAGATGTCTGCGTGAGCACTCGATCTGTTTTTTCCCGAACTCGGTTCCGGAAAGTCTCTTTATGGATCTCCTCATTATCCTTGTCTGGCCGATTATTTCGGACTTTGTTTTTATTTCGCTGATCTTTGCCGCGTCATCAGTATCGAAATACATGCGGACCGTTTTATCCCATATATACTGCGCTGTCTCCCAGGGAATGCCGAGGAAAGACTCGGTTACAGAATGGTCAAGCTCGGAAAAGCCCGCGTAGCCGTTGTATATTGAGCCGAATTCGAATATCGGATCTCCGAGACAGAGCGTATCCATATCTATCAGAATCACTTCTCCGTTCTGCATGAGGACGTTCTTCATATGATAGTCCCCGTGGAGCATTTTGCAGCTTGCAGGAACGTCTGAGATCAGAGAGACGAGCTTTTTGTGGATATCTTCCGGGAGATGCTCTTTGAGGAAGTCAGCCCATGAGAGAGCAGTCTCTCTCATGTCAGGCATTTCGCCGGGCTTGAGCTCAACGGAGTGGATTTTTTTAAGCAGATCTACAGAAAGCGAAATGTATTTGTCGATGTTTTCGGGTTCGTCAATTATCAGGTCCGAAAAGGACTTGCTGTTTATAAGCTCAAATACGCTGCCGTAGCCTTCTCCGACCCGGACGACATCATAGGGGATGGCAGTCGGGATCCCGAGAATAAAAGCTTTTCTGGCCAACTCTCGCTCTCTCTGTATCTCAGGGAGGGCATCAGAGTTCTTATAGACCTTAATGATGGTTTCGTCGTCTATCCGGTACACCTCACCGTTGGAACCTCTGCCTAACATCTTGCAGCCGTCGACACTGAGGCGTCTGTAAGCTTTTTTTACTTCCATCATCTCGGTAAAACCGGTCATCTCAAAGATATCATAGACCTCGGAAGAAGCGTTTATGATCTTAAGAGAGGGATTGCTTTTCTTAAGCCTTAAAATGACTCGCAGCCCCGCGCTTGATATATATTCGAGCCCCTCGCAATCGAGAACTGCAAGACCGATGCCGGATGAATCCGCGAGCTTGTTTATTTCTGCTTCTATCCCGGCTGCGTTTGAAGATGAGATCCTTCCGCTCAGCTGTACAGTCAGCATTCCGTTTTCAATGTTGCTTTTTACCTCTTCCATCGTTTCCTCTCTTTTCCGTTTTCGATTCAAACCGGACCGGGATATGACCGAATGGCTTGGGTTCATTGTTCCCGATTGGAATAATAAAAGAATTATACAACACAAAAGAATGTTCTTGCAACAGGTTTTAAGTCCGCATAGAAAGTGCTGTCGCATTTAAGAATATACGGACAAAAAGATCCGGGCATAATAAAAGCACGGCAAATTAAGCCGTGCTCTGAATCGGGAATATTATTTGAGGTCCTCTCCGCGGATATACTTTCCGAGCGGCTTGTTGAGGATGAGGAATATAACAAGGGTAATGATTATATTCGGGCCCATATAAGCTAAATTGTAGAGCAGCGAGTAGAACCACGGGCTTTTCATAGCCATGCCGAAAAACTCTTCTGGCATGTATTCGGCCCAGATCGTAGCACCCACAACATAGTGGACGAGAAATCTCGCCAAGCCGCCAATTACAGTTCCTGTATATATGGCACCATTCTTCTCCTTTTTGACGAGACCTGCCAAACCGATAGCGGTAAATGCCAGCAGGTAATCGCCAATGATGGACTGCCAGCCGATTGCAAAGCCTCCGTCAAATACAAACTGCAGAATGCCGAATACGAAACCGGCCAGAAGTCCCGGGACAATGCCCCATCTGACAGCATAGAGCACGATCGGCACCATCGCGAGAACTACGGAGCCGCCCCATGGCATTTCCCAAAGCTTCAGATAGCTCAATACCTGTGCCAGGGCAACAAAAATAGCGCCTTCGGTGAGGGCGCGCAGAGTAAGGTTTTTCTTCATATTCTACCTCCCAAAAATAATTCCGGGGGCATGTTAGCGTCATTTCCTACGCCGGCATTACCCGGATCAGGTTCGATGGTTTCAGAGCTCAATTACTCTGTCTCAGCCGGGAATACCCAGCACCCATTATCAACAGGAGCATTGTAGACCCATATCAAAATCCTGTCAAGATTTTTCGGTTATTGTTGTAAACAGGACAGCAGATAAAGTATAATGAAAAAAAGCAATAAAATAACGTATGATAAAGGAAGGTAATATATGCTTAAGAAAGTAAGACTCGGCAGATCGGAACTGCTGGTCACAAAGCCCGCAATGGGTTGTCTTCCGCTTCAGAGATGCGAAAAAGAATATGCGGTAAAGCTCCTTAGGGCTGCCTATGAGGGCGGGATAAACTATTATGATACCGCGAACGCCTATACGGACAGCGAGGAGAAGATAGGTTTGGCACTGAGTGATGTCAGAGATAAAATAATCATCTCTACAAAAAGCCAGGCAAGAGACAGAGACGGTGTCATAGCTCATATCGAAAACAGCTTAAAGATGCTGAAAACAGACTATATCGATCTCTTTCAGTTCCACAATGTGCCGGAGATGCCGGACATAAATGACGGATCCGGAGCTTACGCGGGAGCACTGATTGCGAAGGAAAGAGGCCTTATACGCCACATAGGCGTCACATCCCACAGAGTGGGAGTAATAGAGCAGTGCATAGAGTCCGGCAATTTTGAGACTGTCCAGTTCCCGTTCAGCTATATCTCATCTGAAAGAGACCTTGCTCTTGCTGAAAAGGCAAAAAAGGCTGATGTCGGCTATATCGCCATGAAAGGGCTCGCAGGAGGCCTGCTGACGAACACCAGAGCCTGCCAGGCGTTTATGAACAGCTTTGAAAATGTGGTTCCGATCTGGGGGATCCAGAGGTTTGAAGAGCTGGAACAGTGGCTTAAAGTCGCGGAGGAAGATGTTCAGCTCGATGACGAGCTCAGCACGTTTATCGAAAAGGAGAGAAAGGAACTCTCCGGGTCGTTCTGCAGAAGCTGCGGTTACTGTATGCCCTGCACGGTCGGGATCGAGATAAGAAACTGCGCGAGGATGAATATGCTGCTCAGAAGATCTCCGTGGCAGCAGTATATGACAGATGAATGGAGAGCAAAGATGGAGAAGATCGACGACTGCATTGAATGCTACAATTGCGCTTCCAAATGCCCATACGGACTTGATACTCCGAAGCTTTTAAAGTTTATGCTGAAGGATTACCGCGAGTTTTACGCTGAGCATATGAAAGAGGCAGAGAAATGAACTGGATAAAAGAAGAAAATTACGCTGAAGAAATGAAAACGGTCGCAGAGCCCTATGTGAGGGAGCGCGGCAAAAGAGCATACTTCGAACGCGTCCCCGGGCAGAAGATCGCATACGTATGCTTTAAAGCGGATTCCCCGAAAGGCATAATCGTCATCAGCCACGGCTTTACGGAGTCCTACAGGAAATATGCGGAGTCTGTCTATTACATGCTCCAGGCCGGCTACAGCGTATGCATACACGATCACCGCGGCCACGGCAGGTCTTACCGCTCAAACGACAACGCCTATGTGGTACACGTAGGGAATTTTGAGGACTATGTGCTGGATCTCGTATATATGACAAATACGATCGCAAAAAAGCTCGGGGAAGACCTTCCTCTATATCTCTACGGCCACTCTATGGGCGGTTGTGTAGGAGCCTGGGTTATAGAGGAATATCCAGATCTGTTCAAAAAAGCTGTGCTGTCCTCACCGATGCTGGGACTCAAATTCAACTTGCCGACGCCTGTTATGGTCGCGGGTGCGACAGTATTGGGTGTTGGAGAGCGAAAGAAAAATTCCCTTGAACGCGTTGACTCATTCCCGACGGAGCCGGATTTTGAAAATTCATGTGACTCTTCGAAGTGCCGCTATCTCTATTACCATGCAAAACGCCTCGGAGACATTTTTCTTCAGACGACCTCCCCTTCAATCGGATGGGGTCTTCAGTCGGTTCGCGCCTGCAAAAAAGTCACTTCAAAAAAACAAATGGCGAAGATTAATATACCCGTTCTTCTTTTTCAGGCGGGTAATGATACTGTTGTTGACAATTCTGCACAGAATCTGTTCAGCCTCAGTGTACCCTCATGTGAATTCAGAGTCGTTCCGGGAATGAAGCATGAGCTGTATATGACCGATTCCGAGGTGCTGATCCCGTACTGGGAAAAGATCTTCTCCTGGTTCAAGTAATTTCTTGCACAAATAAGATCTGACTGATATACTGATTCAAATAACAAAAACTAATTAGGAGGAAAAAGAACATGTATGCAATACTTATCATACTTGCGATACTCATTGTCATAATCGTGAGGAACATACGCGTGGTACAGCAGGCAAAAGCCTTTGTTATCGAGCGTCTCGGCGCCTATAAAACGACCTGGAATGTCGGACTTCATCTCAAGGTGCCTTTTATTGAAAGGGTTGCCAAAGTGGTGAGCCTGAAGGAACAGGTCGCGGACTTCCCGCCTCAGCCCGTTATCACAAAGGATAATGTTACCATGCAGATAGACACTGTCGTCTATTTCCAGATTACTGATCCGAAGCTCTATACATACGGTATCGAGCAGCCGATACTCGCGATTGAAAATCTGTCGGCAACAACGCTTCGAAACATCATCGGCGATCTTGAACTCGACCAGTGCCTGACGAGCCGCGACATCATTAACTCCAAAATGCGCAATATCCTCGACGAGGCGACAGACCCGTGGGGAATCAAGGTAAACAGAGTTGAGCTCAAGAACATTCTGCCTCCGAAAGAGATCCAGAACGCGATGGAAAAGCAGATGAAGGCAGAACGTGAAAGAAGGGAAGCGATCCTCAGAGCCGAAGGCGATAAGAGAGCGGCAATTCTTGAGGCCGAAGGTGAGAAGGAAAGCGCGATCCTGAGAGCGGACGCCAAGAAACAGCAGCAGATACTTGAGGCCGAAGGCGAAGCAGAAGCTATACTGAAGGTCCAGAAAGCCAGAGCGGAGTCCATAAAGCTTCTCAATGAGGCGGCACCTTCCGATGCAGTTGTCAAACTGAAATCGCTCGATGCTTTTGAAGCCGCGGCACAGGGCCAGGCAACGAAGATCATCATACCCAGTGAGATCCAGGGCCTTGCGGGACTTGCCGAGGGCATAATCGAGTCAGTTAAGAAATAAGATTCTCCAAAAAATCAAATAACCGGATGTCTTGACATCCGGTTATTCTTTATTGTTTACTCAGCTTTCGGCTTTAGCGCGTTTTGCAGCTTCCTCTTCCTCAAGAGCTCTGTATGCAACTTTTCCGACCAGAGTCTTCGGAAGCTCGTCTCTGAATTCCACTTCTCTCGGAACAGCGTACCTGAATACGTGTTTTTTGCAGTACTCGATAAGTTCAGTCTTGACATCGTCGCTTTCGACGACTCCGGGCTTGAGCATGACAAAGGCCTTTACCACCTGTATGGCAACCGGGTCGGGAATGCCTATAACGCAGCTCATCTGGACTTTTTCATGGGAATCGAGAATGTTTTCGACCTGGGCGGGATATACATTGAAACCCGAAGAGATGATCATCCTTTTTGCCCTGCCCTTGAAATAAACAAAGCCTTCTTCATCCATGGTCCCGAGATCTCCCGTATATACCCATGTAAGCCCGTCGGAATGAGTTCTGAGAGTATTTGCAGTTTCTTCAGGCTCATCGAGATACTCCTTCATGACGGTAGGTCCTGCGAGAAGGATCTCACCCTCATCTCCGTAAGGAAGTTCTTCATCCGTACCGGGTCTGACTATCTTGATATAAGTATCCGGGAACGGAACCCCAATGCTGCCCTCTTTGGACTTATGGATCGGGGTGAGACAGCAGGCTGTTACTGTTTCTGTTGTGCCGTAGCCCTCGCGGACCTGGACAACAGCCCCGTGCGCAGCGAGAAATGTGTCGAATTTCTTCTTGAGCTCTATGGAAAGGGAATCTCCGCCGGAGAAAACACCCTTGAGACAGCTCAGATCCTTGCCTTCCATCTCCGGATTGGAGATCATTTTTTCGTAAAGGGTCGGTACACCTGCTATGAAGTTGCATTTGTACTTGGTGAGCATTTTAGCGTATTCCTTGGGATTGACCTTAGGGAGCAGCAGACATCTTCCCCCGTTTGCAAGCATGGAGTGGATACAGACTCCGAGCCCGAAGCCGTGGAATATCGGCATTGCCGCGAGCATCTTGTCACCCGGCAGAAACATGGGGTTTGTTGCGGTTATCTGCTGGCTGAGGGCGTTAAAGTTCTTATTCGTAAGGACTATGCCCTTATTTTTTCCTGTTGTCCCTCCGGAATAAAGTATAACGGCGGGATCATCGCTCTCTCTTCTGACCGTGAAATCGGGCTCGGACACAGAGCTCAGTTTGAGGAATTCTTTCCACATCAGGACCGGAGCATTTTCCGGGAGCTTTTTTATCTTCCTCCCAAGAGTAAGATCATAGCCTGCTTTCGTAAGTGCGGGGAGCTCGTCGCGGATAGAGGCGATGATCAGCGTATTGAGCTTTACATTCTTTCTTACCTTTTCAAGTTTATAATAAAACTGATCGAGCGTAATTGCAGCGACAGAGTGTGATTTTTCAATATAGAATTCGATTTCCTTTTCGGCAGACAGAGGGTGTACCATATTTGCTATGGCACCGACTGCATTCAAAGCGTAGAACATATAAATAGCCTGCGGACAGTTGGGCATGATGATAGTGACTTTGTCATTTTCCCGTATACCGATGGCTCTGAGTGCTTTTGCGCATCTGTTTATATTTGCGAGCATCTCACCGTACGAAGTGGATCTGCCCTGAAAATCAAAGGCGGTATAGCCGGGATACTTTTTCGCAATTCCGGCCACTTTTTCGTACATGGACCCCTCAAAATAATCCAAAGTAAGAGGAACACCGCCAGTGTTCTCTTTCCACGGCATTCTGGCTGTGATCTGTTTTTCCATCAGTATTCTGTCTCCTCATTTAACGGCAGCTCAAGGAGCTCCGGATTTTCCAGAAGATGTTTCAAAAGACGTACGGTCTTGGAATAATAATATCCGTCGGCAAGCCGCTCGTCCAGGGTAATGCCCAGATCCACGGTCGGCTTCATTTCAACAGAGCCGTCGCTTTGAAATAGAGGTGTCTCTTTTATTTCGCCGATAAGGCAAATTACCGAGCAGGTCCCCCAGTTGGTCAGATGATGATATCCGCTCTTGAGCTTTATGGAACCCAGATTGGAAAGTACGACAGATGAATAATAGGGATCTGTTGCGATCATATCATGCGGTACTCTTCCGTGCTTATCGAGAAGCATTATGAATTTCACTGCGGTTTTTGAGACCACTCGCGGTATCTTGTTAAGTATATCCATGTTCTCGGTGGACGAATCGACGCTATCCGATCTGCAGAAGGATATCTGATCGTAAATGCTCTGATGAATGCTGTCGAGAGTGTCGTCTCCTTTGGAATGGATAAAGGCAAGCGCCTCTCCGCCTTTGTCGTCGAACTCCTTTTTTACTACAAACGAGGCCGAAACTTCCTTGCGCTGATAAAAATTGCCATTGACAATAAAGCGGTTCATCTTTGGCCTCAGGGTTATGGTCTTGAGTACTGCGGTGACTATTATCTGGAAGAGATTGTATTTGTATACCGGATCCTCCGCGTTCTTCTTTTCCAGGAACTTATTGATATTCGTAAGATCTATAGTCTCGGATATGAAGGCTTCATTGTCGCATCTGTTGGGGTATATGATGCCGGTAATATAATGAAGAGAGTCAAGATCTCTCAGCAAAACCCCGTCCGGCCTGTCTCCAAAATGTTCTCGTTTTCTGCTCATGTTTTCTCCAAAAAACTTAAAAATTTTTAACGGTTTATTCTACGATTTATTATTGTCAAAGTCAACAGCATACGGGACCTGGTCCGATAAAAAATGAAACTGAAAATGCTTTGAAACTTACAGCAGCTTCAGGAACAAAAAGAGACTGTACAAAAATTGCTTTTGTTACAGCCTCTATTATTAATTGTCAGTATTCTTTTTATTTGCTTATAAGTATCGTTACAGTGTTGTTCCTTACCTCTGCAAGTCCCGGAGACAGCGTGAATTCATTCGTCTGTTTTCCAACGCGGTATTTTAATGTTCCCCCGGCAACTCTGGCCAGCATCGGAGCATGATTGTATTTTATGCCTATCAGTCCATCCTCGAGAGGCATCTCTATGTACTCAGTCCTCTCGGATAATCTGGTGCCTGAGGGAGTCACTACTTTGAGTTCCAGAAGTCTGTCGTCCATATCACTTAAGATCCTTTGCCGCCTTATAGACCTCGTCGATAGTGCCTTTCATCATGAAAGCAGACTCGGGAATAGTGTCACAGTCACCGCCCAAAATCGCCTGAAAGCCCTTGACCGTATCTTCAATATGGACATATTTTCCTTCCAAGCCGACAAACTCTTCGGCAACATGAAATGGCTGGGAGAAGAAACGCTGGACCCTTCTGGCTCTGTTGACTGCAGCTTTATCTTCAGGGGAAAGCTCATCCATGCCTAGAATGGCTATTATGTCCTGGAGCTCCACATAACGCTGCAGGATCTTCAGAACAGCCTGCGCCGTCTCGTAGTGTTCCTTTCCGACAATGTTCTCAGACATCATTCTGGAGGAGGATTCGAGCGGATCGACTGCCGGGTAGATGCCGAGCTCAGCTATGGATCTTGAAAGGACAGTGGTGGCGTCAAGGTGGGCGAAGATAGCAGCAGGAGCCGGATCTGTAAGGTCGTCAGCAGGGACATAGACTGCCTGAACGGAGGTGATGGACCCATTCCTTGTGGAGACTATCCTTTCCTGCAGCTGGCCGACTTCAGTCGTCAGGGTGGGCTGATAGCCTACAGCAGAGGGCATCCTTCCGAGAAGAGCTGAGACTTCTGCGCCGGCCTGCGTGAATCTGAAGATATTGTCTATAAACAGAAGAACGTCTCTTTTTTCTCTCTCACGGAAATACTCCGCGAGAGTGAGCCCTGCGAGCGGAGCTCTCAGTCTGGCTCCGGGCGGTTCATTCATTTGGCCGAAGACGAGGGAAGTCTTATCTATAACCCCGGAGGCTGTCATTTCATTCCAGAGATCATTACCTTCACGGCTTCTCTCACCGACGCCTGCAAAGACGCTGTAGCCGTCGTGTTCATAAGCGACGTTGCGAATAAGCTCCATTATCAGGACTGTCTTGCCCACACCGGCGCCTCCGAAAAGGCCTATTTTTCCGCCCTTGCTGTAAGGAGTAATAAGGTCAATGACTTTGATGCCGGTCTCAAAGATCTCCGAGGAGGAAACTATATCCGTCAATGGCGGGGCTGCATGGTGTATAGGCCAGCGTTCAGCGGTCTCTATCGGCCCTTTTTTGTCTATCGGATCACCAATAACATTCATCATTCTGCCGAGAGTTTCAGGCCCGACGGGAACGGTTATCGGGAGACCCGTATCTTCAACCTCAGCACCGCGGGAAAGCCCGTCAGTCGGGAAAAGGGAAATGCATCTGACTTTGCCCCCTCCGACATGGGCGACGACTTCCATAATGACGCTTTCATTCTGCACATTTACCCTGACTGCATTGCGTATATCGGGAATGGAAGACCCCTGCGGATACAGCACATCTACTACCGGACCGGATACAGATATAACTATTCCTTTCGGGGAATCGTTTGGTTTGCTCATATTTCATTGCCTCCTGTAAGTGAGGAAGAAACTTCTATTACCTGAGTGGTTATCTGGGCCTGACGCATACGGTTGAGGTTCAGCGTAAGCGCATCAAGGACATCTCCGGAATTGTCGGCAGCCTGACGCATGGCAACCATCATGGCACCGAAAGCTCCTTCGGCGACCTGAAGGAGGAGCCCGTATACATCCGCCTGCAGACACAGATCATAAAGCCCTTCCGTAACTGCTTCCTTCGACGGTTCGAATATGTACTCCGTCTCGGACAGACCGCTTTCGTTTTTCTCAATCGGCAGCAGCTTTGCGGTTTGCGGTTTGTGGTTCATGATATTTTTAAAAGACTGTGAGATGAAAAAGACTTCGCTTACTTCACCCTTGTTCCAGTAATCCTTAACAAGCGCTGTGAGTTCTCCGGCCTCGCTGTCTTTGGGAATATCGCTGAAGACAAAGGTCTTTGCGATCTGCCCGACAGATTCCGGCTTAATGTGTTCAGCAGCCCATCTGCCTATCAGGACCAGAGTCTTCTCGCGTTTTTCTTCGTTGAGGACTCGGACAAGCTCTTCCAGAAGATCTGTATTATAAGTTCCGCAAAGTCCCCGGTTTGAGAATGCAGCTATATATAATACGGCATCTTTTCTTTTTAAAGAGGTATTATTTTCGGGGCTTAACCAGGATGCAAGCCTGATACAGGCATCACGGTACTGTGAGAACTCTGACTCTTTGGTCCTTGTTCGGTTATATTTCGAAACGGCGACAGTCTTCATGGCGGAGGTCACCTGATTTATTGAGCGCACAGTCTTTACTCTATGCTTGAGATCTCTGATACTGCTGCTCATTCTGAGGACCCCTTAAAAAGCTTCAGTGCCTCATTCAGGCGCTCTTTGGTTTTGGGTGTTATTTTCCCTTTTGTGAGAACTGCTATCAGATCGGGATGAGCGGATTTGAAATGTTTAATTAAAGCATCCTCAAATTCAGGGATCTTTTCCGGAGCGACATCATCTGCAAATCCTTCGCTGAAAGCATAAATTATGAGCACTTGCAGCTCCGCATCGAGCGGCTCGTATTGGTCCTGGCGCAGAGCTATTGTCATCCGTTCCCCGCGATCGAGTGAGGCCTGCGTAGCCTGATCCAGATCAGCTCCGAATTGGGCAAAGGAGGCAAGTTCCCTGTACTGAGCCAGAGAGATACGGAGTCCTCCCGCCATTTGCTTCATGGCAGGAATCTGGGCAGAGCCTCCGACACGGGAAACAGAGAGTCCTACATTTACAGCCGGCCTCTGACCCTCATGAAACAGCTCGGACTCCAGGAATATCTGTCCGTCTGTGATTGATATCACGTTGGTCGGGATATATGCCGAGATATCTCCGGCCTGGGTCTCGACTATAGGAAGGGCTGTCAGAGACCCGCCTCCCTTTTCTTCACTTAAGTGGGCGCTTCTCTCCAGAAGTCTCGAATGCAGATAGAAGACATCTCCGGGGAAAGCTTCTCTGCCTGATGGCCGGTGCAGCAGCAGGGATATCTCGCGATATGATACTGCGTGTTTGGAAAGATCGTCGTAGATT
>JAEEGI010017975.1_pt1 | contig 14421 bp, 11 predicted proteins | sample 8958751 | NCBI WGS metagenome assembly JAEEGI01 (sample SAMN16246545, study PRJNA631951) | gut metagenome | biome: gut microbiome; feature: rumen; material: KS-attached | host: Bos | place: Iran: Karaj | collected 2018-10
TCGTGAACAATCTTATGCTGCAGGGGAAGAAGAGTATCGCGTATTCGATCTTTTATGATGCCATCGACATGGTGGGCGAGAAGATGAAAGATTCTGACAAGGCTCCTCTCGATATTTGGAAGAAAGCGCTCGAGAACGTGACCCCTCAGATCGAGGTCAAGTCCCGTCGTATCGGCGGCGCGAACTTCCAGGTGCCGACCGAGTTGCGTCCGGAACGGAAAGTCTCCGTGGCCATGAAGAACATGATCTCGTTCGCCCGCAAGCGTTCCGGTCACTCGATGGCAGAAAAGCTGTGCGCCGAAATCGTCGCCGCGTTCAACAACGAGGGTGGCGCCTTCAAGCGCAAGGAAGACATGCACAGAATGGCTGAGGCCAACAAGGCCTTTGCACACTTCCGTTTCTAAACAAACAACACTGCGTGCTGAATGGCAAAGAGAGATCTTAAATACACCCGTAACATCGGCATCATGGCCCACATCGATGCCGGTAAGACCACCACGTCCGAGCGCATCCTCTACTACACCGGAAAGACCCACAAGATCGGTGAGGTCCACGAAGGTGCGGCCACGATGGACTGGATGGTCCAGGAACAGGAGCGGGGCATCACCATCACCTCGGCCGCGACGACGGCGTTCTGGCACTACAACGGAGATACCTATCAGATCAACCTGATCGACACTCCCGGCCACGTCGACTTCACGGTGGAAGTGGAACGTTCCCTGCGCGTCCTGGACGGCACGGTGGCCACTTTCTGCGCGGTCGGACGCGTCCAGCCCCAGAGCGAGACCGTCTGGCGTCAGGCAGACAAGTACGGCGTGCCTAAGATCGCCTACGTGAACAAGATGGACCGGGTCGGCGCCGACTTCCTCGCCTGTGTCGAGGAAATCAAGCAGAAGCTCGGTGCCACCGCCGTTCCCGTCTGTCTCCCGATCGGTGCCGAAGACAAGTTCGAAGGCATCGTCGACCTCATCGACATGAAGGCCATCTTCTACGACTCCTCGGAGGAGCTGGTCAACTACAAGGAAGGCGAGATTCCCGCCGACCTGAAGGGCGAGGCCGCCCGCTGGAGGGACATCCTCCTGGAGGCCGCCGCCGAGTGCGATGAGACCCTGATGGAGAAGTACTTCGAGGATCCCGACTCCCTCACCCGCGACGAGATCATCGCCGCCATCCGCAAGGGAACGATCTCCATGCAGATCGTCCCGGCGTGCTGCGGCTCCTCGTTCAAGAACAAGGGCGTCCAGTTCCTCCTGGACAACGTCATGCGTTACCTGCCTTCTCCGCTGGACAAGGGAGCCGTCACGGGAACGAACCCCCGCACTGGCAACGAAGTGGTCCGCAAGCCCAGCGCCGACGAGCCGTTCGCGGCTCTCGTCTTCAAGATTGCCACCGACCCGTTCGTGGGCCGTCTGGCCTTCCTGAGGGCTTACTCCGGCCACCTCGACGCCGGTTCCTATGTGTTCAACACCCGCACTGGCAAGAAAGAGAGGGTGGCCCGCCTGTACCAGATGCACTCCAACCACCAGAACCCGATCGAGTTCGTGGAGGCCGGTGACATCTGCGCGGCCGTGGGCTTCAAGGACCTCCGCACCGGCGACACCGTGTGCGACGAGGACCACCAGATCACCCTCGAGTCGATGGAATTCCCGGATCCGGTGATCGGCATCGCCGTCGAACCGAAGACCCAGAAAGACCTCGACAAGCTCGGCATCGCCCTCGGCAAGCTCGCCGAGGAGGACCCGACCTTCACGGTCAAGTCCGACGTCGAGACCGGCCAGACCGTCATCAGCGGTATGGGTGAGCTCCACCTCGACATCATCGTGGACCGTCTCCGCCGCGAGTTCGGAGTGGACATCAACCAGGGGGCCCCGCAGGTCAACTACAAGGAATCCATCACCGGCAGCTACCAGCTCCGGGAGGTGTTCAAGAAGCAGACCGGCGGCCGCGGCAAGTTCGCGGACATCATCGTCAACATCTCTCCTGCCGACGAAGGCGTCACGGGCCTTCAGTTCATCAATTCGGTCAAGGGCGGCAACGTCCCGAAGGAATTCATCCCGAGCGTCGAGAAGGGCTTCCAGTCCGCGATGCTGAACGGCGTGCTCGCCGGTTACGAGGTGCCTTCCCTGAAGGTCGAACTGCTCGACGGCAGCTACCACCCGGTGGACTCCGACCAGCTCTCCTTCGAGCTGGCGGCCCGGATGGCCTTCCGTCACGCCTGCCCCAAGTGCCATCCGGTCCTCCTCGAGCCCATCATGAGCCTCGAGGTGGTCACCCCGGAAGAGTACATGGGCGACATCGTGGGCGACCTGAACCGCCGCCGCGGCCAGATTGTTGCGATGGACTCCACCGCCAACGGCGCACGCATCGTCAAGGCTTACGTTCCGCTTGCGGAGCAGTTCGGTTACGTCACCGTCCTGCGCACCCTTTCTTCGGGTCGCGCGACCAGCACGATGACGTTCGACCACTACGCCGAGGTCCCGGCCACCCTGGCCAAGACCATCGTCGAAAAGAGCGGATACCGTCCCCTTGACGAAGAGTAATCAGACAAATCAAAAAGTTTATAGAAATGAGCCAGAAAATCAGAATCAAACTCAAGTCGTACGACCACATGCTCGTGGACAAGTCCGCCAGCAAGATCGTCGATACAGTGAAGGCTACCGGTGCAAAGGTCAATGGTCCCATTCCTCTTCCTACCAGCAAGAAGATCTTCACTGTGAACCGCTCCACCTTCGTGAACAAGAAGTCCCGCGAGCAGTTCGAACTCGACTCCTATGTCCGTCTTCTGGACATCGACGATTCCAACGCGAAGACCGTCGACGCTCTCATGAAGCTCGAACTCCCTTCGGGTGTCGAAGTCGAGATCAAGGTCTGAGGTCCTAATCGATCTTAAACGCGACAACCCCGCCGTACTGAGGTACAGCGGGGTTTTTCGTATCTGCCGGGGCCGGAATCAGTCGTCCGAGTCGCCCATGATGATGACGAGCCGGTCGCCGACCTGCAGGGGCATGCTGCCGTGGGGGACCAGGTAGGAGTCGCCCCGGCGGACCATCATCACGCGGATGCCGTGGGGGAGTCCCAGGTCGCGGAGCGTCGGCCCTTTCTTCAGGTCCTCCTCGGTCACGGTATGGTCGCGGAGCATGCCCATCTCCTCCGGAATCTCCATTCCGAACGTCTCCACCTGGGGATCTTCCTCGTAGCTGAGCCGGAGCATCCGGGCGACCGGGCTCAGGGTCATGCCCTGCAGCAGCAGCGAGATCAGGGTGATCAGGAAGACGATGTTGAACATGTCGTCCGCCCCCTCCAGCCCGGCCACCACGGGGCACAGGGCGAAGAGGATGGGGCCGGCGCCCTTGAGGCCCACCCAGGAGGTGAACGCCTTGGCCCGGACGGACAGGTCGCGGAAGGGCAGCAGGCACAGGAACACGCTGGCGGGCCGGGACACGAAAATCATGAAGAGGCCGATCACGAGGGCCGGGACCAGCATCGGCAGCATCTTGGACGGCCTCGCCAGGAGGCCGAGCATCAGGAACATCACCAGCTGCATCAGCCACGTCATGCCGTTGAAGAAGTTGAGGATTTCTTTCCGGTGAGGGATGTCCGCCCGGTTGCCGATCATGATGGCGGTGACGTACAGAGCGAGCAGGCCGTTCCCCATCAGGAGACCGGCGACGCCGTTGGCAAAATAGCCCAGGCTGAGGATGAGGATGGCGTAAAGGGGGCTGCTCGCGAGCCGTAGCCGGCCCAGGATCCACCGGCCGGCGTAACCGACACCGAAGCCCACGCCCGCGCCCACGACGATCTGCAGGAAAACGAGGCCGAAGCCGGTCATCACCAGTTTCCCGGCGCCCAGGGAGTCCGGAGACTCCGTCATCAGCTGGGTGAGGACGATGGTGAGGATATAGGCCATCGGGTCGTTACTGCCGGATTCCATCTCCAGCATCGGTCCCAGGTTCTCCCGCAGGTGCAGTTTCTTGCTGCGCAGGACGGAGAAGACGGAGGCCGAATCCGTGGATCCCATCACGGCCGCCAGCAGGAAGCAGCCGGTCAGCGACATGCTGACGGGGATGGCAGCATCGGACACCAGCCAGATGAAGACGCCGGAAAACAGGATGGTGAGCAGCACGCCCGCGGTGGACAGCAGCGCCCCCTGGCGGACGATGGGGCGCGTCTCCTTGAAGGACGTCTCCAGTCCGGCCGTGAATAGAATGATGGTCATCGCGAAATGGCAGATGTTCTCCGCGAGCTCGAAGTCGTCGAAACGGACTCCCAGCACGTCCTCGCCGGCCACCATGCCCAAAAGGAGGAACAGCAGCAGGGACGGAACGCCATAGCGGGATCCGACCTTGGTCACCAGGACGGCGGCGAAGATCAGGATGGAAAGCAGGAGGAGCAGGTGCTCCGACAGGAGGTTCACGGCAAGCAGGGGAGGAAAGATCGTCATTTCCATGGCTTAGAGACAGATAATCATGGTCAGGACGTTTTTCCCGTCCAAGCGTGAATAACTGATGCTGTCCATGATGGAACGGACCAGGTGGATTCCGAGTCCCCCGACGAGGCGCTCTTCGAGGGGCGCTTCGAGGTTCGCCTCGGGGGCGGCGGTGGGGTCGAAGGCCTTCCCCCGGTCGACCAGGGTGAATCGCAGCCGGTTCCCGTCCCGGACGGCGTCCAGGACCATGTTTCCGGCGGTTCCTTCGGGATAGGCATACATGATGACGTTGCTGACGGCTTCCTCGAGCGCCAGGTGGATCCTCGCGGCCAGCGCGGGCGCCAGGTTGTTCTCCTTCCGGATCCGGTCCACGAATCCGGACAGGAGGGAAACCTGCCGAAGATCGTTGACCAGCGTCAGACACAGGGCCGCGCCGTCCGTATCCGGGAACTTGTTCATGGGGATGCCGTTCCTTGCAAAGATACAACTATTTTTTGCCGATAAACATTGCCCGAAAGGGTTTTTCTTCGTAACTTGTTTGCAAATCATAAAACGAACTGGATAGATGGACAGATTTAGTCTGGTGCGGGAATCCTTCATGAAGAAGGCGCGGCCCGTGGACGCTCCAGAGGGGAGGCCGTCCGAGTATTTCGGCGAATTGACCTTCGACCGGAACAAGATGCAGAAGTATCTGGACGCCAAGACGTTCTATGCCCTGCTCGAGTGCATCGAGGGCGGCAAGCCGCTGGACCGGAAGACGGCCGACGGCGTCGCGAAGGGCATGAAGGAATGGGCCTTGGAACATCACGTGACGCATGTCACGCACTGGTTCCAGCCCCTGACCGAAGGCACGGCGGAAAAGCACGACTCCCTGATCGACTACGACGGCCAGGGCGGCGTGATCGAGACTTTTGACGGAAAGGCCCTCGCGCAGCAGGAGCCGGATGCGTCGTCGTTCCCCAGCGGCGGCCTCCGCGCCACCTTCGAGGCGCGCGGCTACACCGCCTGGGACCCCACCTCCCCGGTCTTCATCCAGGACGACACCCTCTGCATCCCCACGGTGTTCATCTCCTACACCGGCGAGGCGCTGGACTACAAGACGCCTTTGAAGAAGGCCCTGAAGGCGGTCACGGACGCGGCGCTCCCAATCTGCCGCCTGTTCGACCCGGCTGTGAACAAGGTCTTCTCCTACCTGGGCTGGGAGCAGGAGTACTTCCTCGTGGACGAGGGCCTGTTCGCCGCCCGCACGGACCTGATGATCACCGGCCGCACCCTGTTCGGCCACAACTCCTCCAAGGACCAGCAGCTGGACGACCATTATTTCGGCGCCATCCCTTCCCGCGTCGCGGCCTTCATGCGCGACCTGGAAATCGCCGGACACAAGCTGGGCATCCCCATCAAGACCCGGCATAACGAGGTGGCTCCCAACCAGTTCGAGCTCGCGCCCATCTACGGCGAAACCAACCTCGCGAACGACCAGAACCAGCTCCTGATGAACCTGATGCACAACCTCGCGCGGAAGCACGGGTTCGTCGTGCTGCTGCACGAGAAGCCCTTCGAGGGGGTGAACGGATCGGGCAAGCACAACAACTGGTCGCTGGGCACGGACACCGGCACGCCGCTCCTGGCCCCGGGCAAGGACGCCCTCGGCAATCTCCAGTTCATCACCTTCTTCGTCAATGTCCTGGCGGCCGTGCAGAAGCACAACGCCCTGCTGAAGGCCTCCATCGCCAGCGCGACGAACGCGCACCGCCTGGGCGCGAACGAGGCGCCGCCGGCCATCGTGTCGGCCTTCCTGGGCCGGACGATGACGCAGGTGCTCCGCAAGCTCCTCGAGGTCCCGTCCGACACGCCCATCGAGATCGCCGGCAAGAAGGGCTCCCGCATGGGCCTGGTCGAGATTCCGGAGATCTTCATCGACAACACCGACCGCAACCGCACCTCGCCGTTCGCCTTCACCGGCAACCGCTTCGAGTTCCGCGCGGTGGGCTCCAGCGCCAACTGCGCCGGCGCGATGACCACCCTGAACGCCGCCGTGGCCGAGCAGCTGCTCGACTTCAAGGCGGCCGTGGACCAGGAGCTCGCCGCCGGCAAGTCCCTGCAGGTGGCCGTAATGGACACCCTGAAGCCCATCATCGCCAGCGTCATCGACACCATCTGCTTCGACGGAAACGGCTACACGGACGAGTGGAAGGCCGAAGCCGCCCGCCGCGGCCTGGACACCGAAGCCTGCGTCCCGGAGATGTTCAAGGCGTTCCTGACGCCCTCCTCCGTGGAGATGTTCGCCCGCACCGGCGTCTACTCCGAGAAGGAACTGGAGGCCCGCAACGAGGTCAAGTGGGAAACCTACGCGAAGAAGGTCCAGATCGAGGCCCGCGTGATGGTCCGCATGGCCATCAACCACATCATCCCCGCCGCCATCGCCTACAAGGCCTCCCTCCTGAAGGAGGTCTCCCTGTACGACGAGGTCTATGACGACACGGACGGCTGCGCCACCGAGCTCGCCATCCTGGACGACATCACCCGCTACGTGGAGGAAGTCCGCCAGCGCGCCCGCCAGGTCGAGGACGCCCGCGTCGAGGCCGATGCCATCGAGGACGCCTATGCCCGCGCCCGCGCCTTCGCCGACATCGCGAACATGCTCTTCGCCCTCCGCAAGCCTATCGACGCGCTCGAGGAAGTGGTGGACGACAAGCTCTGGCCGCTCCCGAAGTACCGCGAGCTGCTGTTCATTTCGTAATTTGGCGAAAGTTTGCTAATTTTGCAGCGCAAAACGGGCGCTGGCCATATGCCATCCGCCCGCCGGCCGGCCCCTTAGCTCAGTTGGTTAGAGCAGCGGACTCATAATCCGTGGGTCGTGGGTTCAAGTCCCCCAGGGGCCACGCTATGAAAAGGATCATGCTTGTTTTGGCCGCCTTTGCGGCCGCCCTTCCGTGCCTGGCGCAGGTGACGGACATCAAGGAACTTGTCGAAAAGACGCCGGAAGAGATCATCGCCCTGTACGGTGAGCCCCAGGAAACGGACCGCGGCGCCAAATATCCGACCGCCCTCACGATGGATTACGGCGACATCGTCTTCTCCTACAAGGAAAAGGCCGGCAACTACCGTTGCACCGACATCGCCTTCTCCTCCGGCAAGTTCTGCGTCATGAGCGACTTCCTGGACGGCGGCTTCCGGGTCGGGGACAGCTTCGGGAAACTCAGCGCCTTCGATTTCGTCCACACCCCGTACGGCCGCGGCAACCACAGCAACCGCCTCAAGCTGGCGAGCGACGAGAAGTTGCTGTACTATGCCTATTCCGAGGAATTCGACCAGATCTATTTCGAGGTGGAGGAAGGCCGGATCGTGAAAATCCGGTTCCGGGAAATCTTCGATCCTACCGGCCTGGTAGACTACGACAATCCCTATCATCCGCTCCGGAAAACCGAATAGATCCATCCGGTCGCTCCGCGGCCTCCGCGGCGAAGAAGAAGTCCCAGAATGACCGTCCTTAGGGAAAGATTCCGTATATTTGTCTGTTTCCAACACTTGCGAGATGCGACTTAACCGAATCTTACTGACCCTTGCGGCCGCCGTTACGCTTCTTGTTCCCGCCCGGGCGCAGGAGCGCGGATTCCGCGCTTTCATCGACCGGATCGCCGGTCCTTCCCCCGAGCTGGACCCGGAGGCCATCTATCAGCCCCAGCCCCGTTTCCATTTTGCGCTGACGGGCGACGTCCGTGCGGCCGTCATGAAAGAAGAAAAGCGTTTCGAGGTGGGAGTCGGCCATTTCGACGGGTATAATATTGTCCAGGACATCGTTCCTGCCCGGATCGCATCCTCCATGGCCAGCGACATCGACTGGGGTGTGGGCATCCAGGCGGGCTACGGGAATCTGGGCCTGTCCCTCAGCAAGAAAATCAAGGGGAAAGGGAAGGACGATTATTTCTCCTTCGACTACGTCGCCGCCGGCTTCGGTGTCCAGGTGCAATATTTCAACCTGCTCCAGCCGGTTACCTACCAGTATACGGTGGGAGATGAGGGACACTGGGCCTATATGGACCAGACGGGAACGACCGAAAACCCCGGTAATCTGCGCACGTTCATCGTCGACGCCATCTATGCGTTCAACCGCCGGACGTTCGCCTATTCCGCCGCCTACAAGGGGAACCTGTTTCAGCGCCGCAGCGCCGGCAGCTGGATGTTCGGCAGCAAGCTGATCCTGGGGGACTACGGCATCGACCCGTCGGAGCCCATCGCCGGCTGGGCCGGCCAGCAGTCCCTGCAGACTTCCGCGCAGGTGGCTTTCGGCGGCGGCTACTCCTACAACCTCGTTCCGTACCACCGGCAGCCGACGGGAGACCGCGACAAAGGCCTCCGCAACGTGACCATCAACGCGACGTTCCTGCCCATGGTGACCCTGTTCAACCAGTTCACCTCCAAGGCGTTCCGCCAGGGAGAAGACGGCAAGTACCACGAGTTCCACAAGAGCGTGATGAATGGCAAGCTGCTGGTCAACTACGTCGCCCGCGTCGGCATCGGCTGGTCATACGACCTGTTCACGGCCAACCTTTCGGTCAGCATGGACAGCTTCTCCTACAAAGGAAACTCGGAAATGTCCGTGGGCGATTTCATCGCCGACAAGGTGGCGACATCCGGACGGGTTGCCCGGTATTCTTTGGCCTTGCGGCTGGGCAAGCGCTTCTAGAAATCGAATCCCACCGACAGGGCGACGGAAAATCCGGTCTTGTCGCACCACTGCGCCCCGAGCTTCATCGGGCCGACAATCGTCTTCTGTCCGATCTCCGCGCCGACGGCAAACGCCGTGGGGCGGGTCTTGAACAGGTCCGCAATCCGGCTCTTGTCCTGGTAAACGCCGCCGCGCACCGTGAGGAAGTTCTTGTGGTTCAGGCGGAAGCGGACGTCCAGTTGGGCGGTGGCGGCGAAATTGTCGCACACGAAGAACCCCTGGCTGAATCCGAAGAACGGAAGCTGGTTGTCGATGTACCGTTTCGCCAGCGTACCGCCGGCGGCCAGCGTGTGGATGAAATTCATGTGCCCGGGCTGCTCCGTCTGCCAGCCGAAATACACGGTGGGCTGCAGGACGACGACGCGGCCGAGGGGCCATGCCGCGGATAGCTGGGCCATTCCGACGCTGTAGGGAGGCACATCCCCTTCATAGTGCTCGCCGGCCTCCATCCCGTCGTCTTCCAGATAGATGGAATAGCCGTCGAACACGTAGCGGGTGTCCAGCTTGAACCGGAAGCCGCGGGTCGGGAAATAGCTTTCGTTGAACGTGTCGTAGCGGAGGGAGGCGAAGGTGGAGAGCCAGCGGCTCCGGAAGTCCCATCCCTCCCAGTGCATCTCGTTGTCCAGATAGTTCTCGTACGGCTCCATCTCGTAGGCGGCGCCGAAACGGACGTTCCCATAGACCATCCGGGCGTCTTCGGCATACAGTTCCAGGCGGGAGTTCACCCCGTTGTAACGGGCCTTCGAGAACACCCGGGTATTGGCGACGTCGTCGTCCATCCGGTAGGTGAAGTTCCGGTAGGAGTTCTTCAAGGCGATGCCGAGGACGGGCAGCGGCGCAAGCGGCTTGAAGGAGAGGTCCAGGTCCACCTGCGAGACCTGGCCGAACTTGAGCTCCGAAACGAAACGGAGCCCGCTCAGCCGGCGGGTGCCGATGCCCAGGTGGGCGCCGAGGTAGATCGCTTCGTCCAGGTCCACGTGGAGGCCGACGCCGGCCTCGTTGGTCTGGCCCTTCTGGCAGTCGAAAATGAGCGTGTAGGGCTCCTCCGCGCCGCTGACGCGGTAGGTGACCGACTCGAAAGCCTTCGTACCGTACAGGGCGGAGAGGACCTGTTCGATCTCTTTCCGGCCATACAGGCCGTCCCGCGGCAGCAGGGCGGGGCTGATGATGTAGTCGGACTCCTTTTCGGTGACCCCCTCGTACCGGATTTCCCCGATCCGGACCTTGTGTTTGGAGAGGTCGATGGCTTGGCGGTGTTCCTGCTCCGGCGCCGGTGCCGGCTCGCCCGGCTTGGCGCCGACCCGCTTCGCGATTCTTTCGAAGGCCTCCTTGTTCTCCACCGCCTTGGCATAGCCCTGGGCGATGATGTCATCCACGCTCGCGGAGTCGAAGGACAGCATCGTGTAGCCCTTCAGCTCGTGCTGGAGCAGGATGTCCGTATTCTTCCGGTTGGCTTCGCAGATGTCGACGGACATCAGGGTGATGTTCTGCAGGATGAGGTTCGCGAGGCCGCCGAGGTCGGCCAGGGTGCGGGGCGTGGGCATTTCAGAGCCGATGACGATGTCCGCGCCCATCGCTTTCGCGAGGTCCACCGGGAAATTGTTGCGCGTGCCGCCGTCCACCAGCACCATACCCTCGATTCGCACGGGCCGGAAATAGCCGGGAATGGCCATCGTGGACCGCATCGCGTCCACCAGGCTGCCCGCGGTCCAGTTCTTCTCGTTCATGCTCAGCATATCCGTGGCGACGCAGAAGAAAGGAACCGGGAGCTTGTCGAAAGCCACGGAATCCTGGTAGCCGACGGTGACGGAGCTGAGGGTGTTCCGGACGTTGTATCCGAACAGGAAGCCGTCCGGCAGGCCCATCCCGACCTTGGCCATCATTTCCTGGCTCATGTCGCCGGTACGGGTGTCGCTCTGCTCGTAATTCTTGTTGTAGCGGGTTTGCCGGTCGATCCGGGTCCGAATGTCCTCGTCGTCATAGTGGAACGGAATCGTCATCGCGAAGCGCTCCTTGTTGCGACGGACCTTGTAGGTCTGGAAGCTGTCCGGAATCTTGTCGGACATCATCACGGTCCAGTCGATGGCGCGGACCAGGGAATCCAGGTACTGCGCCCCGAAACCGAGCGAGTAGAGGCCCGAGACCAGGCCGCCCATGCTGGTGCCGCCCACCATGTCCACCGGGATGCCCATTTCTTCCAGATACCGCAGGACGCCCAGGTGGGCCATACCGCGGGCGCCGCCGCCACCCAGCACGACGGCTACGGTTGGACGGTGGCAGGTCCGGCGGATGGAGTCCATTTTCGCCCGGACGCGAACGATGGCGAGCGAGTCGCCTTCCGGGTCGACGCTGGGGGCGATGAATCGGGTTTGAGCCGTGCCGAGGACCGCCGACAAGCTTAGGCAGAGGAGAAGCAGGGCGCTTTTGAGAAGTTTCATAGCGGGGTGCCGGGTGTTATTTCAAAGGAGTGATGAAGATGTTGCGGATCTCGAGCGGGCCGCCTTCGGACTGGAGGGCGACGGGACCTTCCGCGCGGTCGAAATGGGCCTCGTTCATCAGGACGCCATTGACATAGGCCTGGATGAAATTGCCGTTGCAAACGATTTCGGCGGTGTTCCACTCGCCGGCGGGCTTCTCGGCGCTGTCCACGGTGCTGCGGAGGAAGCGGCCTTCCGAGAGCTCCTCGAAAGCGGAGCCGCCGGAGGCGATCATGTCGCCGGCGCGGCCGTTCATCAGGTTGACCTCGGCGCAGCGGGGCCAGACGGCGTCGATGGGCTCGGCGTGCAGGAAGATGCCGGAGTTGGACGGCTCCCCGGGCCAGCGCCACTCGAGGTGGAGCTTGTAGTCGGAGAAGGACTGGTCCGTGATCATATAGCCGAAAGGCTGGCCGGCGATGGTGATGACGCCGTCCTTCACGCCGAAGACGTCCTCGGCGGTGGCGGTGCTGTCGGCCTGGACGTGGAAGGTCCAGCCGGTCAAGTCCTTGCCGTTGAACAGTTTCGTTTCGCGCTCCCCGCAGGAGAGGCAGAGGAGGAGGCCCAGGGTCAGCAGGGCGGCCAGGTTTCGTTTCATGGGGTCGTCGAATTGGTTATATCCACAAAAATACGGAAAAATCTTCTAAAATGAAGTATATTTGCGACATAGCCACTGCCGATATGAAAAGAATCCTCTGCCTGATGCTCCTGCTGGCCGGCCTGGGTGCCGGGGCGCAGGAAATGAACTCGCTCCAGTTCCGTGCGCGGGTTGTCTCTCCCGAAGTGTCCCAGGACGCCGTCACCTTCCGCTTCGCCGCCCCGAAGGCACGGCAAGTGAGCGTCTCCGCTTCCTGGATGGGTTATCGGTCCGAGCCGATGAAACAGGGTCCGGACGGCATCTGGACCTGGACGGCACCGATTCCGGCACCCGAGCTTTACACGTATACCTTCAATGTGGACGGCGTCACGGTTCTGGACCCGGCGAACGTCTTCGTCGTGCGCGACGGCGCGCGGTATATGAACGCGGTCCTCATCCCGGGCGGTTATGCCGACGCCTACGCCCAGAGCGCGGCCCCCGGCAACCTCGAGCAGGTCTGGTACCACTCGGCGGAAAACGACATGATCCGCCGCTTATATGTTTATACGCCAGCCGGTTACGATCGTAATGACAAGAAGACCAAGTATCCCGTCCTGTACCTCCTGCACGGCGGCGGAGGAGACGAGGACGCCTGGGCCACCCTCGGCCGCACCTGCCAGATCCTGGACAACCTGATCGCCCGGGGGAAGGCGAAGCCGATGTTCGTGGTGATGCCCAACGGCAACCCCAATCAGTACGCCGCGCAGACGCTCGGCATCCCCGTGAAGACGGATATCCGCCAATATGCCTCCGGCTTTGACAATTATTCCTCGCTGACGGCGGACATCGTCCCGTTCATCGAAAAGACCTATCCCGTCATCAAGAACCGGAAAGGCCGCGCGGTGGCCGGCCTGTCGATGGGCGGCGGCCAGTCCTTCTTCATCGCTTTCCGCAACGTGGACCTCTTCTCCAGCGTGGGCATCTTCTCTTCCGGCCTGATCGGCGCGAACGCCATCGGCGGCGCCCCCTTCGATGGCGAGGCCATCATCCCGGGTCTCTACTCGCAACCGGCCAAGTTCAACCGCTTCGACGTCATCTACCTCTCCTGCGGCGAGGAGGACAACCGCATCGACGGGATGAAGGACTTCAAGGCCAAACTGGACGAGAAGGGCTACAAGGGCGTCGTCTGGGAACAGTACCCCGGCGGCCACGAATGGAAAGTCTGGCGTCGCAACCTGGCGTCCTTCGTCCAACTGCTGTTCAAATAGCCTATGCTCAAAGCCCTGCTGTTCGCCTCGTTGCTGCTGGCTTCCACCTCCGGAGAAGTGAAGGTGTACAAGGGAACCAGCCGGTATATTTCGGACATCCTGTGTACGGTCCGGGACGGCACGGTGTACAAGGGACGGTCCAATTATCTGTCGGACATCCTTTGCACCATCCGCGGCAACGAGGTCTACAAAGGCCGAAGCAACTACCGGTCGGACGTGCTCTGCACGATTCGGGACGGGAAAGTGTACAAGGGGACAAGCCATTACAATTCAGACATCCTGCTGACCATCCGCGATGGAAAGCTTTACAAGGGGACGTCGAATTATATCTCGGACATCGTCGCCACCGTCCGCGACGGCGCGGTGTACGACGGCCGCAGCAACTACCGCTCCGACATCCGCTTCACCACCGACGGCCCCCTCACGCTCGAGGAGTTCGTGGCCGTCTGGTATTCCGTGATGTATGGCTGGTGAGGCCTAGAACAGTCCTTTCACGAGGAACCAGAGGATGGGGACCAGCAGGGCGGGGATGTAATTCAGCGTCTTGCAGTCCTTGATGTCCAGGATGGACAGGCCGGAGGCGATGATGAGGACGCCGCCCACGATGGCGAGCTCGTTGACCAGCGTGCCCTGGAAGATGGGGCTGGAGGAGGCCAGGGTGGCGGCCAGCCAGATGGACCCCTGCCAGCAGAACAGGATGGGCGCCGCCAGGATCATGCCGATTCCGTAGGTGGTGGCGAACACGGTCGATGTCACCAGGTCCAGCGTGGAGTTCGTGTACAGGAAGGTGTTGTCCCCCTGCAGGGCGCTCAGGACCGGGCCCACGATCGAGAAAGTGCCGATGCAATAGAGCAGGCAGGCCGAGATGAGGCCTTTCGCAAAGCTGTCGCCGCCCTTCTTGGCCAGCAACCGCTTCACGCGGCCGTCCAGATCCATCGCCGTGCCGG
>JAEEGI010017976.1_pt1 | contig 14421 bp, 13 predicted proteins | sample 8958751 | NCBI WGS metagenome assembly JAEEGI01 (sample SAMN16246545, study PRJNA631951) | gut metagenome | biome: gut microbiome; feature: rumen; material: KS-attached | host: Bos | place: Iran: Karaj | collected 2018-10
TCCAGCAGTTCATGAACACCTCGTCACCAATTGAAGTTACCGAGTTCGGAATGACGATGCTGGTCAGACCACTGCAGTAAGCGAACGCAAACTCGCCAATCTCGATTACCGAGTTGGGGATGTCGATGCTGGTCAAACCACTGCAGCCCTCGAACGCACTGTGTTCGATAGAAGTTACCGTGTTGGGGATAATCGTGTTGTTGCAGCCAACAATTAAAGCATTATTGGCGGTCTCGATAATTGCATTGCAGTTGTTGCGCGAATCATAGCTTGGATTGCCACTTTCTACCACGATGCTGTTCAGACCATTGCACCTACAGAACGCCCTGTCACCGATAGCAGTTACCGAGTTGGGGATGACGATGCTGGTCAGACCACTGCAGTTCCTGAACGCTGCGTTACCGATGGAAGTTACCGAGTTAGGGATGTTGATGCTGGTCAGTCCCAAGCAGTTGTAGAAGGCATAGTCACCGATAGCAGTTACCGAGTTGGGGATGTCAATGCTGGTCAGACCACTGCAGTCGTAGAAGACATAGTCACCGACAGCAGTTACCGAGTTAGGGATGTTGATGCTGGTCAGACCACTGCAGTTCCTGAACGCTGCGAAACCGATGGAAGTTACCGAGTTAGGAATGTCGATGCTGGCCAGATGAGTGCACTTGTAGAAGGCATAGTTACCGATAGAAATTACCGAGTTGGGGATGACGATACTGGTCAGACTACTGCAGCCAGAGAACGCTGCGTTACCGATGGAAGTTACCGAGTTACCTATGTCGATGCGGGCCAGATGTGTGCAGTTGAAGAAGGCATTTTCACTGATAGCAGTTACCGAGTTGGGGATGACGATACTGGTCAGACTACTGCAGCCAGAGAACGCCTCGTTGCCAATCTCAGTTACCGAGTTGGGGATGTCGATGATGGTCAGGCCACTGCAGTTGTAGAAGGCATTGTCACCGATAGCAGTTACCGAGTTGGGGATGACGATACTGGTCAGACTACTGCAGCCAGAGAACGTCCCGCCACCGATAGCAGTTACCGAGTTACCTATGTTGATGCTGGTCAGCCCTGTGCAGCCGTAGAACGCCTCGTCACCAATGTAAGTTACCGAATTAGGGATGACGATGCTGGTCAGACCACTGCAGTTGTAGAAGGCGTAGTCACCGATAGCAGTTACCGAGTTGGGGATGTCGATGCCGGTCAGACCACTGCAGTCCTCGAACGCACTGTTATCGATAGCAGTTACCGTATTGGGGATAATCGTGTTGATGCAGCCAACAATTAAATTATTATAGTCGGTCTCGATAATTGCATTGCAGTTGTTGCGCGAATCATATCTTGGATTGCCACTTTCTACCACGATGCTGGTCAGCCCACTGCAGTCATAGAAGGCATAGTCACCGATAGCAGTTACCGAGTTGGGGATGTCGATGCCGGCCAGACCACTGCAGTTACAGAAGGCATAGTCACCGATAGCAGTTACCGAGTTGGGGATGTCGATGCTGGTTAGACCAGTGCAGTTAATGAACGCCCCTTGACCGATCACAATTACCGAGTTGGGGATGTCGATACTGGTCAGACCACTGCAGCCAGAGAACGCCCCGTTACCGATAGCAGTTACCGAGTTGGGGATAATCGTGTTCTTGCAGCCAACAATCAATACATTATTGACGGTCTTGATAATTGCATTGCAGTTGTTGCGCGAATCATATCTTGGATTGCCACTTTCTACCACAATGCTTGTCAGACCAGTGCAATAAGCGAACGCAGACTCGTCAATCTCGATTACCGAGTTGGAGATGTCGATGCTGGTCAGACCACTGCAGCCAGAGAACGCCCCGCCACCGATAGCAGTCACCGGGTAGGTGGTTCTATTGTAGGTGACGGTGGCTGGGATAACGACAGAGCCTGAATACCCACCAGGAGAAGGATAAGAAGGATGATTGTAACTTCTATAAGTCACTGTAGCCTCGTTGCCGTTGATGTTGTAATAAACGCCATCGACCTCAAAGTCGTGGGCCGTGGCGAGTGCGGGCAACAGGAGGGCCAGCAGCATTACGGAAAAGCGGAAGAGTTGTTTCATAATCAAAATGTTTAGATGTTAATAATCAGTTAATATAATCTTTGATTTAAAGTTTCGCGCAAAGGTAATAAAGATTTTTCAATTTCATTACAGGCATATCCATTTTCCATAAACCCAAAAGAAAAACGGCCGGCTGCGCGGGCAGTCGGTCGCTTCATGTTTTTGATGTGGTACCTCCGGTCTCTGGGAGTTAAGAATAGATTAGAATAAGTAATACTTTTACTGCATTGATTTCCAACAAATTAAAGCCCGCCTTCGTCTTACTAGTCAACAATCATTCTCATCAAGTCTCAATCTCGGTTGTCATTTTGACAACCATTTTTTTGTCTGTAATTTTACAGAGGCATATGGGGGAAAACGAGCAACGAGAAAGCTGAAAAGTCCCCCAAAAGGGTATGCGCAGCGGCTGTAATTTTGCAACGTTTATTTAACATACATAATAATATGGCTAGTACAAAATTTGAGATTTCAAAGAAGGATCGGAATGGCACATCCGAACTTATCGTTCGGTTCTGCTATGATCGCAGGCATTCGTATCGCCTGCACACGAACATCTGGGTACCACAAACTGCCTGGAACACCACTAAGGGCAAACTCGTCATCCCTCGCATGCACGGTAAGGAGCATAATCAGCTCTCCCAACAGCAGGCACAGATTGACGAATTGGCTAGTTTCCTCAAGTCCGAATGCATTACTGCCCCTGACTCGGCAGACAAGGACTACTGGATTAAAAAGATTCTCGAGTTCCACAAGATGAACGCGCCACAACCAGACTCATCGAGTAACAATAGCGTTGAGAGCCAGAATCCGGGGATGGATACAATCGAAGCCTTCCGCGCATTCATCAAGGCAAAAAGCGCTAACAACAAGTGCGAACCACACATGGACGTGACTATGCGCACGGTCAAGAGATTCATGCTGTATATCAAGCGGGACTTACGACTTAATGAATGGACGCGTACAGATCTCGCTGACCTTCAATCTTTCCTCCAGATTGAGCACACCTTCTTCGAGAAGGGTCAGTGCAAAAAGAAGTATCAGCACATTTATGACACCGAACCTGTTTCCACCCCTCCTATGGTGCGAGGAGGAAACACTATTTATTCCATTATGAAGAGATTCAGGATCATGTTTAACTGGTGTGTGAAAACGGGTCTGGTAGACAAAAGCCCGTTTCAAGCATTCCAGTTGAGCGGATGCGTTTATGGCACCCCGTTCTATATGACCATTGATGAGTTGAATCATCTTTATAACTATGACTTCTCCATGCGCCCCAAGTTGGCCATTCAGCGCGATATCTTTGTGCTGCAAAGCAATCTCGGTATGCGCGTCGGTGACTTCTACAACTTGACAACCGCCAATCTCGTGAATGATGCCATCGAGTACATCCCGGGCAAGACGCTTCACGATACTGGAGCCGTAGTACGCGTACCGCTCACCGAGCGTGCTAAGGAGATTATCAATCGCTATAGCACCACGGCAAACAGGTTATCCTTAATGCCGTTCATCTGCCCACAGAAGTATAATAAGGCCATCAAAGAGATGCTCAAGCTAGCAGGAATTGACCGAGTCGTCACCACCTTGAATCCAAGGACACGCCAGGAGGAACAGCATCCAATCTGGGAGAAGGCCTCATCTCATATGGCGAGACGCAACTTCATCGGCAACTTATATGCCACGGTGCAAGACCCGTCGTTAATCTCTTCCATGACGGGGCACAGGCCAGGAAGCCGAGCCTTCGAGAGATACCGTGCTATCCATGACGATATCAAGAAACCCATCCTCAAAATCTTCGATTAATCGTCACGCCAGCAAAGGGTTCTACTGGGGGAAATCACATTACCAAATATGTGATTCTTCCCCCAATTCTATTTCGCCGAATAGACTTCCTTTGCAGTCCAGCTTGCGCGACCAACCAGTCCCGTAGCAACGATCCCCAGTGGGGGAAAACGAGCAACGAGAAAGCTGAAAAGTCCCCCAAAAGGGTATGCGCAGCGGCTGTAATTTTGCAATCGATATGAGGAATGACATCAACATAGCAGATGAGTTTGCTACCCTGGTTGCCGCCAAGGTGGTCGAGATGCTCGAAGAGAGAGGTTTGGTTATGGCCGCTCCTGCGCCCAAGTCAAAGCAGGAGAAGGAGCAGTCCACCACCCTCTACTCTGTTGACGAGGTGTGCCAGCGATTGAAGATCAGCAAAGCCACGCTCTACCGTCACCGCGACCTTGGGTACATCAAACCGTCATGCCATGTTGGGAGGTCACCCCGCTTCACAGAGGCAAACATACAGGACTATTTGAACAGGTTTAATTAATATGTTTTTATAATTTATTCATTATGAGAAATTTATTTGTATTTTTTACTAGTTTCACCAGCCGCATAACGCGCGCAAGTTGGGAAGAGCCCTACCAGAGTAAGGCCGAGCCCCTGTCGCTGGACGATACCGCAGCCAGCGACGAGGAAACCACGGAACTTAAAACAGAGTAATCTATGAGAAGTGAATCAACCAAAACGGCCGAACTCTCCCAGGTGGAGACCGAGGTACAGCCCGGAACTGAGCAGGGCGTAGTTGTAGCTCAGGCACCCGCTCCTCAGGGTGAAAACGAGGAGATCAGTAATGTAGTTACTCCTGTACCTGCTGCAAGTGCTATTCCCAAGGGTATTGACCCGAACAAAACCTACACCAGCAGCGAATTGGAAGCCAAGTACCGTAAGCTGGCAACGCTTAATATCAGCCGTGACACTAAGGGTAATACTCCTGGGAGCGTTTCTTGGACCGCATTCTATCAGCCCAAGGGTCCCGCGGGAGAGTATGCCGCTCAAGGCTATGGGCTCAACCTCTTTAAAGGGTGCAGAGGGGGATGCATTTATTGTTATCGAGAACACGGTATCATCAGCAAGTCCATTGGAGGCGACACCCCTGAGTTACTGAAGAAATTCAAGAATGAAGCTAATGCTCTGGCTCGTGTTGCACACGATCTTGTTAACCACAAGAATGAACTTGTAGCCGCTGATGGTGTGTTCGCAACGTTCACTAGCGATCCCGGTCAAGAGGCTACCTTCCCGCTATTCAAGCAGGCCTTCGACCTTATCATTAAGGCCGGTGTACCTGTGAAGATGCTGACCAAGTTCACGAGCTGGGTAAACACTCCCGAGGGTCAAGAGCTGCTTGCAAAGGGCGCAAGCACGGGCCTTCTTGCAGTAGGCTTCACGCTTACTGGTCACGATGAACTCGAGACTGGCGCTTCTCCCAATGCTGATCGTGTGGCAGCGATGAAGAGCATCCACTCTATGGGGATCAAGACCTTTGCCTCGATTGAGCCTGTTATTGACCAGCAGACCTCGCTCGACATGGTTAAGGCAGCAGTTGGCTATTGCGATATGTTTCTGGTGGGTCTTGAGAGCGGCCCAAATAGGCATGTTCTCACGGATGATGAGGTTTCCAACATGAGTCATCAGATGATTGATGTTGTGCGCTCCTATGGTGTGGGCTCAATCTACTTCAAGAGCAGCATTCTCAAGGTAGCCAAGGCTGCAGCTGTGATTGCCAGCGAAGGTAGCGGTATTGTAGTTTCCAAGTCCATCATGTTCAAGCTATGATTACCGCAACACAATACCGCGCACCCCCCTCCTGCGGACGCTTATTGAAGGATACACAAAACTGCTCTTCAACGGGTGCACGCTGTCCACTAACGGGACTGTCACTCCTCGTCTAGGAAGTAGCGGCAAGACTATGCTCGATGCGGAGCTTATATTCCACGGGGAGAGTCGCGCATCCGACAACCCCAAGAATTTCAAATGATTATGAAAAATATTTTATTTACTATTTTTAAGTTTTTATATGACAAAAAGGTTTATTGGAAATATTAGTGGGGCTCAGTCCCCGTCTCGTGGTGCGGCTGCCGTGGTGGCTGGTGTGAACCTTGCAACCCCTATCTATGACGAGTTGCAGGCGAACGCCAAGTACCCTTTGACCGTCGCAAAACGCAAGTGTATCGAGGACACTGTCAAACAGTTACTCGATAATGGATCTCACGCCGAAGACCCCGGCCTGTTGCTGGGCTATGTCCAAGGCGGCAAAACTGACACCTATGAGTACATCATTGCCGGCTGCCTTGATCGTGGCTTTGATGTCGTCGTGTTGCTCACTAAGGGAACCAATGCCCTGGCGTCACAGACGCGCAGCAGGTTCGAAAAGGACTTCGCTGCTTTCAAGCCGTCCGATAAGCTCACCCAAGGGGCTACCGTCGAGATCCATGACATCATGGTGTTGCGCAAGATCGGTCTCGTTGAGGCAAATGTCAACAAGACCAAGACCATCATCGTTTGCAAAAAGGAAGTCAACAACATGAAGGCGCTGATCAAGTTGTTCAAAGACCATCGGTTCCTGAAGGGCAAGAAGGTGCTTATCGTTGACGATGAGGCCGACTATGCCTCACGCACCTACAAGACCATCAAGGTCGCTAAAAAGGGCCAAGCATCCACGCGCGTGACCCATGTGGCCAAAATCGGTGAGCAGATCAACGATTTCCGCAAGATGTTGAAGCATCACAGGCTGCTGCTGGTGACGGCCACGCCTTACAACCTGTTCCTGCAGCCCGATGGTTCGCTCAACCTGGACGGCAAGTCAATCAAGAGCCTGCGTCCCCGATTCGTCAGCATTGTGCCCATGCATGACCAGTACATTGGCGGCAAGCAGTACTTCGTTGACTCTGATGATCCCAATTCAATGTACAGCCTCCTGCATCACCCCCTTGGCCAAGATACCATCAACCTGCTGAGTGGTGGTCAAGGCAACGATGGAGAAATCAGGTTTGCCATTGGGCAGTATCTGATGGGCACTGCTATTCGTCGCATCCAGCAGCGAGCCGACGGCAAGGATTACAAGTCGAGCTTGGTGATTCACGTCCAAATCAAGAAGGTTTACCACCAAGGACAAGCTGATATCGTGAACGACATCATGCGCGATTTCTCGGCCCACTTTGCAGTGAAATCACTCCCTCAAGGCGTGGAGCAGATGCTGAAACAGGCCTACGACGACTTCACCGAGTCCAACAGGAAGGCCCGCAAACAGAAACTCATCAATGTGCGCGTCCCCACCTTCAAGGCGGTGCTCAATGAGGTGAATGCTATCTTCGATAATGGCAACTATTGCGTAAGAGTGGTCAACAGCGATAACGACGTGAACGCATTGCTTGACCCGGGCACAGGGGAACTCAGGCTCGATGCTGCTGTCAACATATTCGTGGGTGGTAACATCCTTGATCGCGGCATCACCATCAAGAACCTGATAAGTTTCATCTACGGTCGCTCGCCCAAGACGTTCCAGCAGGACACCGTTAGCCAGCACCAACGCATGTTCGGTGCCCGTCCACTTGAGGATATGGCGGTCACTCGCTTCTATACGCCCCCTCTCATCTACAGCCGACTCAAAACCATCTATGGCCTAGATGAGTACCTGAGGGAACAGCTAGCCAACAACAGTCCCGTCCAAATTCTTGGGGTCAGCAACAATATGCGTCCCTGCGCCGGGAGTAAAGTCATGGTTTCGGACATCATTGCGGTAAAGGGGCAAACACGCTACTTCCCAAGAGGTATCCAGACTGGCGGTGCACGCACGATAGGCAAGACCATCAAGGAGATCGATGCTCAACTCGATGCGGTCTTCAAAGCCGGGACGCCCGATGCCAACGGCTTCTTCGAGATGAAGGTTGATGATGTTATCGGCATTTTGGAGAAGATCAAGTCAACCTATGTGTATGGTCCCCAGCACAAGAACACCGACTATAAGCTCGAGCCCGATGCGCAGATGGCACTGCTCAAGCACTGCTGCAAGGCGACAGGTGGTAAGGTCTGGGTTCTGAGACGCACAGGGCGTAATGTCAGTAGAACCAAGCAACAGGGTGTCTTCACCAATGCGCCTGAAAATGGCACGACAGATCTTATCCCAGCACGTGCCAAGGCTATCGACAAGCCTGTGTTAATGCTGATACGCCAAGAGGGTAAGCAAGCCAATGGCTGGAGGGATGCACCCTTCTATTGGCCGGTGTTGCTTACGCAGAAGACAACTCGGAGCGCCCTGTTCGCCACTACGGTTAAAGACAACCTGCCATAATCGGCGACACCCGAAATAGCATTGTGTCAGTTCTTAAACGTATTCATTTATGTAACAGGATTTTAGTGTTATATTTCCAACGGCATTATTAACAATTTAAAGAAAGGATATCTATAAGAGAAGAAGAAATCGAGAGAGAATTTATTTTGAGGTAAAAAGGTAGCGGAGCGGCATGGGGTCGCTCCTTTTTTGTGCCCATACGTGGCTTCTGGGAGCGTTTAATAGACTGACTGGGTATATCAACGCCTGGTGGTAACGGGAGCCCACAGCGTGCATTACCATCCGTGAGTTGCGATCACAGCATTGAACTCTCTCAACTGAGCCACCAGTTCGTCAAACGGGACGGTTTCACCATAGATCATGTGAAGCCTCATGCTCTCGTAATCGTTTTCCCAGTCTTCGATGATGGCAGCCGGCGGGATGATGTTGAGCGTTTCGGGATAAAGCGTATCATAGTCGAACCCTCGAAGGCCAATAAAAGTGCGGCGATGCTCAACAACTTGTTTGTAAAGTCCTTTGTCATCAATGGCCCGCTCTGCGATCGGTGTTTTAAGCATCTGACCGATATCATACATATGGCGTGACATCCTCTCCACCCTCACTTGACCTGTGGGCTTGGAGAATTCCTCATGAAGGAGGAATAGCTTTTCCAAGAAAGTCCTCTCAGGACGGACAGCACGCACTTTGAATTTCGGCTCTGCGAATGGTGCCGTGGGGTAAACCTGGTCAATCATGGAATCAAGCTCAACCTCGCTTACAGGTTCGCTCATGGATCTGCCGCTCACCTCAATTTTGACCTTGGGCATAATATATGCAGCCCGACCGTCTGCGGCTGACACAGAGATCATATCAGCCACGACGGAGTTGTAGTTGACATTAATGACCTCGGGGTCGGTTGTCGTGACAGGAGTGATGTTCACAATAACCTTGAATCTATCTCCCGCGATACCGTCTTCTTGAAGCTGGCGGGCCAGATCATCTTGTAGCCGGGTGCGGACAAACGAGCAAGCGGCACGTCGCAACTTGTCACTGATCTGTGTTTTAGACAATGAGCCACTAAACCCGAGGTATTCACGGTCGATGGCTATATCTATATCTTCTGAAAACCGGTCAATCAGATGCCAGCACTTGCTGAGCGATGTCCCTCCCTTGAATGACAGATGGTCGGCATAGGGCAACTTGAACAAGGCCCGGAGCACTGCCGTTACCCACCAGTCTTTCTCAATCACCTCACGCTGCCTGATTCCCTGGTCCGTTGACACGCGGTCGAGCACATCAATCTGATCGTGCTTTGATAAATCGATGAATTTCATTGCTGCAACAATTTTTTTACCCACGTTGGAGCAAGCACCAAATCATGGTTGTATTCTTCCTCACTGACGTTATCTGTGATAATTCGTTTAATGTCAGCGAACTGTTCCTTGGTTAAGTTCTTCTCCCCGATTTCCCTCATTGCCATCACTGCCAACTGCATCACAGGGGATTGATAGGCAAAGTTACCCAATTCATTGCTGTGTCGGAATGTGATGCTCCTGCCGGCATCAAACTTCAACTGTCGGGCCGATCCGTCGGTTATATAAACAATGTTAGCGGGAACCTGGGTCGAGAGGCCGAGACGGTTCAAGGCATAGGCTCCTGTGGGAACGATACGGGCATTGTCCCTTTGGGCGATCTTTTGAGCAATGGTATCGAGTGAGGGCTCACGCAATGAGCCGTCCCATTTGTCAACAAGAGGTATATAATAGATTCCCTTGGCATAACGGCACAAAACACCATCTCGGTACATCCGGCTCAAGCCGGAACGCACTGCGTCAGGTGTGCCACAGCCCACGAAGTCGTCAGGGAAAAGCACAGCCCCACCCCCTGCCTGCTGCACAAGCCTCACCATTGCCTTATATGAACTATTCTCTGCCATTCTTTTCTGATTCTGCCACAAAATTACAATATTTTTGTGGCAAAACAACATTTTATCCCAAAATTTTTCAAAAAAGCCTCTTTGACAATGAAGGGATGCATTTGCGCCCATGTACTGAAACGTAAAAAACGCGCGCTATTTCCATCCCAAGCCTTATCCGTGAATAAAACGCAAAAATGTGATAATTAAATATTTAACAGTGATGATGCAATTATTACAGGCTATGTTCTCGTCAATGGCGGAGACATGGCATGGGCCGACGATGGATGTGCGTGCTGCCATACCCGAGGCTCAGGACAATAGTAGTGTTAAAAGCGCGCCGTCGGTAAAGGGTGATGATCCCTACGCTGACGATATACACAGGCTTGAGGATGCACTTAACGAAGGTCATCCTCTTGATAATGGTCGCTGCATCGAGATCACCTTGCAGGACCTGTTACAGATTATCCCACGAAAGAGAAGGCGCATCGATGCTTACCGTGGTTTAGTGAGCAGGCTTAATAGGATGGGCGTGACACTAAGGATTAACTCACAAAAAACCAAACGACATGATTCAGAACTTGAGAAACGGTGACTTGTACAGTAACCGGAAAGAGGCAAAGATGCGACTTGGGGGGCTTGGTGCCTTCAACGCGTCAATGAGAAAAGGAGAATTGCTATTCATCAATGACAGCAACTCTGTTTATAACCACTTAAATCAGAAGCTATCTTATGGAAAAGAAGGAAAAAAAGTTTAAAGCGTATGTTTACATGCTGATACCGGATTGCGATGAGGCAAGAGCTAACGGTGATGACAAAAAGGTGTATATTGGACAAACCGATGATATCAAAAAGCGACAGGCGGACTGGCGAGACCTCTACACCCCTTATGCAGGAGAAAAGATCAATCGTGCTCGTGAGAAATATGGCTGGCAGAACTGGAAACTTGTGATACTAGAGGAGAGAGAATATGTAAATGAGTCAACACGGGATAAGAAACTTGACGATCTCGAGACAAAATGGATTAAACACTTCAATTCAGTGGAAGAAGGGTTCAATACGTCATACGGGCGAGGAATGAAAGGGATTCATCACACCGAGGACGCCAGACGCAAGATGTCATTGGCAAAACTTGGCGTTAAGAGGAGCGAAGCTGCACGAAAGGCCATTTCTGATGGCATGAGAAAAGCCAGAAGGAAAAGGGAACGAGAGCAACGCAAACTGCAAGCCTTAGGTGCAGCTGCTTAACAAGAATCGTGGTCATTCAGGGAGAGGTGGCACTAAAACCATCTTTCTCTGAACTACCACATAAAACTAAATACCATACCACACATGCAAAGTAAAATCATGTATCTGCCGAGTGGAGCAGAATACAACAACAGAAAAGAGGCCAAACTGAAGATGGGTCACTCCCGCTTCAATAAGGCCCTGAAAGACGGTCTGATGCTGTTTATCAAGGACAGCGACCGATAACCAATAAAAATTTCATATGCCGACTATGGAAGTAAAATACAATTTCAAATTTAAAGTAAATGTAAGCAATGACTACTATGTAAAGAAAACTGACGCATCGGCCTGTCTGAGCAAGGATGGGGCAAAGTCTATCGGGAAAGTGAAGATGGCGTTCAGAGAGCAGGTTGTAACGGTTGACGAGTTTCTACAGTATGCTCTCAACGGATATGCCTTCTGTAACCTTTTCCATTTTGATACGAACCAGTCATATTGGTTTGAGACGGGAAACGGGCAGAGATACCAGACCACTCCCCTCTATAAGAACGGGAAAAACAAAGGATGCATGAGGATTGAGTTTAAGAGCGACCGTTTCTTCATTGGGGCTCAGACGGTATTTGTGGACATTGATTTGACGAGGTTTGAGTTGATTCCTGAATACCTTGCATGCCTGACGTATAAGCCCACCTGTGTCTATATGTCCTACTCCGACAAACTTGAAAAGGACAAGGTGACATCAAGGCGTTTCAGGATGGTGTATGTGTTCGACAGGATAATGGGCAAGGATGATCTGAACGTTATCTCCCAAACCATCACGGACAGCATCATCAGGGATACGGGAGAGCCAATGAAGGATGACTGTGGGACGAGAGTAAGTCAGTATTTCAATGGGGTTTATGGCAATGAGGAGTGTTATGTCTCTGATTGTATCTACTCCAGGCTTGATTTCCCTGATAGTTTGCCTGAGGTTGAAGTTGTAATGCCGGAAAAACCAACCAAAGAAAAGAAACCTGAAGTGGAATTTGACTCTCAGCTGTTACACGATATGGGGACGATGGATTACGAAACCTTCATGCATTACTACTCCTGGAAATACCGTTACATCTACAAGACGCAAAAGGATGAGTGGATTGATGGGCTTTACCAGTTGACGGATGACAGTTACATTCAGCTCTGGTGGGTACGGGAGCGGATAAAGGACGGACACCATAGAAGACGAACATTATCCAAATTCGCTTGCCTGAGAAGATTGATGAAGCCCGATATTGACCCCGACACCTTGCTGTTCAATATGTACGTGGACCTTCATCGTTTCATAGACAACAGCGACGGGATTATAACGATAGAGACTATGAAGAGAAGGGTCAAGAGTGTTGTGAAGATGAGCCAGGACGAGTTGATGAAATATTGTGATTATGAGATTGGCTATTGGAAAGAACACAGGCCAAAGTTCATCTATCATCCGTCGGTATGTAATAAAACGCAATGGATGACAGGCAAGATCACAACGTCCATCAGATACAGAGAAATCGATGGGAAGTATGATCGAACAAGGTCAGTGAGGGAGAATGCTGAGGCCCTTGATATCCCTGTCCGAAGCCTTTATCGGTATTGTGATGAAAGGGGCATTGAGAAAAATCCGGCAAAAGGAATGACTTATAAGCAGCAGAGAGAAGCCAACAAAGAAGCCAGAAATGACAAGAAAGCCAGGTTCATGTTGCTTTATGATCCAACACTATCTCTCGGGAAAAACAGGGAAAAGATGATGAAGGAGGGGTTGAAACTGTCTAAAAATACTATCCGCGAATGGAGTAAGGGATATGTTAGCTATGACCAACTGTTGCAACCCGAACCTCAAGCAACGATGGATAATGCTTTCAGTTGGGGATCTCAGAATACATATGAACCGACCTTTAATTCTGGCCAGACAGGAAATACAGGTTTTGGAGTATATGATGACCAATGGAAAGACTGGTATTCGTATAATGGCATGAACTTATGATACAGACCGGCAGGATATTCCTCAAAGATATCCTGCCGAGTCTTTTTCTTTTCCTCAAAATGCATGAGTAGTTATTTGATATAACTACTACTATTATAGCAGAATGGCAAAAACACACAGATTTTGAACACTTTATGGGGGAAATCAAGACCCTATATATTATAGCAGAATGGCAAAAGCACACACTTTTTGACCAATTCCCAACCCCTATATATTATAGCAGATTGGCAGAAACACACAGATTTTGAACACCCCTTGAGATTAACTTGAATGCTCGTGGTAGTGATACAATTGCTATGGAGGGGATATCATAACACAATAAACACGCTATTATGTCCGTCTTTATATGTGTGATTAAATTTTTATGACTTATGAGCAAAGGATACGTTTACATTCTCACGAACGAGAGCTTTCGTGGTAACTTGTTGAAGATTGGCACCAGTACCCTACCTGTGGATGAACTGATAGATGAACTGGACACAGAAGACCTGGCGACCCCATACGCCCCCTTCGCTATCATCCAAACCGAAGATTTCGAGTTGCTTGAAGAATGCAGTCATCGGAAATTGGATCAATTCACAGAGAAGCAGTGGAATAAAGCACTTGGTTTTTATATCCTGCATCCTGAGCGAGCCTTGGGAATTCTGTTTGATCTCGTGATTGAGCGTGGCATTGGGGACGCTATCGTGATTAGGTACACCGATGGAAAACCACGCCAAGTGTTCCCACCCGTCGATGCGCCCTAGTCTTGGATAAAGGATGCACCGAGCAAGGAATAACCCTTCGACAGCGAGCTAAAGCCAAACAATGATGCCAGCAATCGCCGTTAGCACTACAATACAGGTGATGGCGGTTATTTTTCGGTTCTTAAAGTGACACGAGTTTACTTAGCGTGATACATCATTGTCTGAATTATATCGCTGCTAACTCCACTATCCTTCAAATGCTTTATGGCCTCGGCACTCATATCAAACTTTATTCCTGATGCTAATAACACCTTCCGTTGTATTATGTCCTCTGAGATACCGGCTTTTACCATATTGATTACACCTTGATTATTAAGCGATTTATCGAACTCACTGTGGTACATCATGGTTTGA
>JAEEGI010017982.1_pt1 | contig 14417 bp, 9 predicted proteins | sample 8958751 | NCBI WGS metagenome assembly JAEEGI01 (sample SAMN16246545, study PRJNA631951) | gut metagenome | biome: gut microbiome; feature: rumen; material: KS-attached | host: Bos | place: Iran: Karaj | collected 2018-10
TGCGAGTGTCAACCTGATCCTGAGAGATACCAATAACAAGGTCATCAAGGAACAACAGGTGACTACCGACCAGTATGGTGTCTGTGCCGCAGACTTCACGTTGCCCTCTTCAGGACTGACGGGTCAGTTCTGTATCCATGCCAACAGTCAACGGCACTATTTCAGGGTAGAGGAATATAAACGGCCTACCTTTGAGGTGAACTTCACGCCTTATAAAGAGGACTATCAGGAGGGTGATACAGTCACGGTGAAAGGTACGGCCAGGAGTTATGCTGGTGTGCCTGTTCAGGAGGCTAAAGTGAAATATCGTGTGGTGAGACGCACAGCCTACTGGTGGTTCTCCTACTGGAGATACTGGAATGGGGGCTTCTTTGGCACAGGCTCCGAGGATATGGAGATCGCGACGGGTGAGACCATCACAGAGGCTGATGGCACCTTCTCTGTGGATGTGCCCCTGATACTGCCGAAGACGGACTATCCGATGTTCTATAACTTCGTGGTCACAGCTGATGTGACGGATGGGGCTGGTGAGACTCACCCGGGACAGTATACGCTGCCGCTGGGTAACAGAAAGACGGCCCTGAGTGTGGACCTTCTGGAACAGATGCTGTTGGAGAAGGATCCCAGGATAACGTTCCATCTGCGTAATGCCGCAGGACAGGATATCGATGCTCAGGTGAAATACAGACTCGACGAGGGGAAGTGGCAGACGATCCAGACCAATGTTCCCTGTTCCCTGTCAACGCTCCATTTGAAGTCAGGCTTGCATCACCTTGAGGCGATCTGTAACAACGATACGCTTAAACGCGAGTTTACTGTCTTCTCGCTCGAGGACAAGGTACCTGCCAAAGAGACGGATGACTGGTTCTATTACTCTGACATCCTGTTCCCCAACGATGGGACACCGATCACGTTGCAGGTGGGCTCTTCGGCCAAGGATATGTATATCGTCTATAGCATCTTCTCAGGACGCAAGGTCGTGGAGCAGGGCTTCGTCAATAAGTCGAATGCCCTCATCAACCGCAAGTTCCACTACCAGGAGGAATGGGGTGACGGTATTCAGGTGCACTATGCCTGGGTGAAGGACGGTAAGTGCTATTTCCACCAGCAACAGTTCTACAGACCCCTGCCCGACAAGAAACTGAAGCTGCAGTGGAACACCTTCCGCGACAGACTGACACCAGGCCAGGAGGAAGAGTGGACACTCACGGTGACCAAGGACGGTAAACCTGTGGATGCGATGGTGATGGCGACGTTGTATGACAAGAGTCTCGATCAGTTGACGCCACACAGCTGGGGCCTCTATCCCAGAACGTACCAGTGGTTGCCGAATGCTGGATGGGAGTCCACCTACAGATGGGTCCTCCAGACACAGGGTTATGCGAACCTGAAGAACTATGGCTATAGCGAACTCCACTTCAGTCAGTTCGACCATGAGATCTATCCTACGCCTTGGTATTCTGGTCGGAGGCTGATGCGGGGTATACGTCTCAGGGGCAAGGGCAATGCAGACATGATGGTGCTGGAAGAGGCAGCTCCGATGATGGCGACCGTAAGGTCATCAGGCAATGCGCTTTCCGATGTCGATGAAACGCCACAGGGCCGGATGACAGGATTGGATGTTGTCGACCAGAAAAAGGTCTTGGCTAATGGGTTGCCTTCACTAAAGTCAGACGATGAATCCGAGGCGCTGCAGATGGATCAGGTACAGGTCCGTGAGAACCTCAACGAGACCGCTTTCTTCTATCCCCAGCTGACTACCGATGCTTCGGGTGCTGTGGCTTTGAAGTTCACGTTGCCGGAGAGCCTGACCACCTGGCGCTTCATGGGATTGGCCCATACGCAGGACTTGTGCTATGGTCTGCTCGATGGTGAGGCTGTGGCCAAGAAAGACTTGATGGTACAACCCAATGTGCCCAGATTCATTCGTGAAGGTGATGAGGCTGTGATTGCAGCGAAGATCTTCAATACAGGAGAAAAGGCGTTGAAGGGTAAGGCCCTACTCCGACTGAAGGATCCGATGACGGAACAGATTGTCTTCGAACAGCAGCAGGACTTCGCTGTAGATGTCGATGGCACCACCTCCGTCTCCTTCCCACTCAACTGTCAATTGTCAATTGTCAATTGTCAATTATTAATTTGCCAGGTGATCGCATCCTGTGAAGGGGCTTCCGATGGTGAACAACACTACCTCCCCATCCTCCCGTCCACAGAACGGGTGACGGTGACTCGTCCTTTTACCCAGATAGAGCCAGGTACGATGACTGTCGATCTGACAACGCTCTTCCCTGGGACAGACAAACAACCGGTGAAGGATAAGAAACTGACCATCGAATATACCAACAACCCGGCCTGGCTGATGATTCAGGCCTTGCCGGCTATGGGTAAGCCCAGAGAGGATGATATCATCTCTCAGACGGTCTCTTTCTATGCCAACAGCATCGGAAAGTTCATTGTCGACCAGAACCCGAAGGTGAAGACAGTCTTTAAGCTCTGGCAGGAGGAAACGGAAAAGACCTCTCTGATGAGTGCGCTTGAGAAGGACCAGGAACTGAAGGACCTCATCCTCAACGAGACGCCGTGGGTGATGGATGCAGACCGTGAGACGGAACAGAAAGAACGTTTGGTGGATTTCTTCGATGACAACCTCATGCAGGAACGTATCTCCTCGGCCATCAATAAGATGAATGCCCTCCAGCGGAGTGATGGCTCCTGGTCGTGGTGGCCGGGGATGCCTGGCTCCTTCTATATGACAGTGGAAGTCTCGGAGATGCTGGTACGTCAGAATACACTCATAGGCACCTCAGAAAAGACCAAGGACATGCTCTCGAAGGCGTTTAAGTTCATGGGCCGTGAGATCATCGACATGGTCAAGGAGATGAAGAAAGCGGAGAAGAAGGGCATCAAACCCTCATTCCCGAGTTTCAAGGCCCTCCAGTGGCTCTATATCTGTGCCCTCGATGGTAGGACGTTGCCTGCCAGTGTCCAGAGTGCCAATGACTATCTCATCCCGTTGCTGAGGAAGGAGATCAAGGCACAGTCGATCTATGAGAAGGCGATGACGGCTGTCATCTGGTCGAAGTTGCCCAATCTCCAGGATAAAGACCGCAAGAAGGCCCAGGAGTATGTGCAGAGTCTGAAGGAGTTTACGGTCTATCGTGAGGAGATGGGACGTTACTATGACACCCCACGAGCTGGTTACTCCTGGTTCGACTACAAGATCCCTACGCAGACGATGGCTGTTGAGGCAATGCAACTGATTACCCCTGATGACAAACAGACCATCCAGGAGATGCAGCGTTGGCTCCTCCAGGAGAAACGTACTCAAGCCTGGGATACCCCCATCAATTCCGTCAATGCCGTCTACGCCTTCCTGAATACCCCTCCCTCTGCAGCGGTAGCAAATTCTTCACTCTTCACTCTTCACTCTTCACTCTCAACAATGAAGGTGGACACCACCGTCATTGTTGCTTCCTCCGCCACTGCCGGCCTTGGCTACATCAAGACCATCGTAGATTCCGAGAGCAAGACCTTTACTGTCGAGAAGACCTCTGAAGGCACCTCTTGGGGAGCCGTCTATGCCCAGTTCACCCAACAGACGAGTGAGATCGATAACACCTCCAGTGGCATCAAGGTCATCCGCGAATTCCTGCCAGCGGTAGCAAATTCTTCACTCTCCACTCTTCACTCTTCACTCCACGTAGGCGATAGACTACGTGTCCGCCTCACCATCATCGCTGATCGTGACCTGGACTTTGTACAGGTGGTAGACAAACGTGCGGCATGTATGGAACCCGTGAAACAGTTGAGTGGTTATCGTGATGGTGCTTATGTCTCTCCGCGTGACAATGCCACGAACTATTACTTCGACAGATTCCCCAAGGGCCGTAGGGTCATCGAGACGGAATACTTCATAGATCGTCCAGGAACCTACGAGACGGGTACCTGTACTGTCCAGTGTGCCTACGCCCCGGAGTTTAAAGGAACAACCCACTCGCTGACGCTCAAAGTGAATAGTGAAGAGTGAAGAGTGAAAAATTTGCTACCGCAATAAATAATAGAAATAATAGATATGAAACAAATGAAGAATATGAAAAGGCTGTGGATGATGAGGGTGATAGTGATACTATTCACTCTTCAATGGTCAATGGTCAATGGTCAATGGTCAATGGTCCGGGCCCAGAAGCTCGTAGTGACGCGGGATAATGTTATGGCGGGCCGTACAGGCTTCTGTCAACCCATCACTGCCACCTTTGAACTACGCAACAAGTCCCTGAGGAAACTGGTCATCGAGAGTGTGAAACCCGATTGCGGTTGTACTGCGGTGGAATATCCGAAGGAAGTGGGTGCGAATGATAAGTTCACCATCAAGATGACTTACGATGCCCGACAGCTGGGACATTTCCAGAAGATGGCCGCGATTGTCAGCAATGGTTCCAAACAACCGGTTTATCTCACCATGAGGGGTGTCGTGCTTCCTGAGATGGTGGACTATTCCGGCACGTATCCTCTGGCGATGGGAGAACTGTTGCTGGATAAGAATGTCCTCGAATACGACGATGTCAACAAAGGCGATGAACCAGTACAGGAGATCCATATCTTCAATAATGGTGAAAAGACCATGCGTCCGAATGTGATGCACCTGCCGCCTTATCTCTCCGCCACGGTGAAACCGGAGACCTTGGAACCGGGTAAGGGTGGAACGATTGCTGTGACGCTGAACTCAGACAAGCTGCGTGACTTCGGACTGACCCAGACCTCTGTCTATCTCGCGAAACAGTTGGGTGAGAAGGTGAGCCAGGATAATGAGATCCCGGTCTCTACAGTGCTCCTGCCTCATCTGCAGGACTACAACGAGTTTACAAAGGCACTGGCCCCTCAGTTGCAGATCTCTACCACGGAGATAGACTTCTCGGACTTTGAGGGTAAGACGAAGAAGACGGCTGAGGTGATCCTCTACAATACCGGTAAGACCACCCTGAAGATCTCTTCTCTCCAACTCTTCACGACAGGTCTGAAGGTGACGCTCGACAAACAGTCACTTGAGCCCGATGAGACCACAACCCTCAAGATCACGGGCTTCGCCGCAGAACTTCGTAACCTCCGTTCTAAGCCCCGTATCCTCATGATCACCAACGCCCCCGACAAGCCCAAGGTTGTTATCAACATCAACTTATAATCCTCTATATCTATAATCTACAGTCAAAAAAAGCTACAGTCTCATGGAACATCCCGAAAACAGCTCCGAATATGCCGGCCTCCAGGTCAATAGTGGGGTAGAGCAGCCCGCTATAGTCAACCCCTACCTCAATCGGAAACGTTTCCGCAGACGTGAACTGTCTGTCGCGGAGATGGTGGAAGGTATCGTCAAGGGCGATGTGACCATTCTCTCTCAGGCGGTAACGCTCATCGAGAGTGTCAATCCTGACCATCAGACGAAGGCGCAGGAGGTCATCAACAAGTGTCTGCCCTACAGTGGCAACAGCATCCGTGTGGGCATCTCCGGTGTCCCTGGAGCCGGAAAGTCCACGAGTATCGATGAGTTCGGTATCCATGTGCTGAAGGAGAAGGGAGGCCGGTTGGCAGTCTTGGCCATCGACCCTTCTTCAGAACGCTCCAAGGGGAGTATCCTGGGTGATAAGACGCGGATGGAGAAACTGGCCCAGCATCCTGACTCTTTCATCCGTCCTAGTCCTTCTGCAGGTTCTCTGGGTGGTGTGGCGCGTAAGACGCGTGAGACCATCATCCTCTGTGAGGCAGCGGGTTTCGACAAGATCTTTGTGGAGACCGTAGGTGTGGGACAGAGTGAGACCGCCTGTCACTCGATGGTGGACTTCTTCCTGTTGATCCAGGTGGCAGGAACGGGTGATGAACTCCAGGGCATCAAACGCGGAATCATGGAGATCTCGGATGGTATCGTCATCAACAAGTGCGATGGAGATAATGTGGACCGTTGTCAGATGGCGGCCACCAATTTCCGTAATGCCCTTCACTTCTTCCCGATGCCTGAGAGCGGATGGGCGCCCAGGGTGCTCTGCTACAGTGGGTTCTATGGTACGGGCGTGAAGGAGATCTGGGATATGATCTATGAGTATATGGACTTCGTGAAGGCCAATGGCTACTTTGACTACCGACGCAATGAACAGTCGAAATACTGGATGTACGAGAGCATCAATGAACATCTGCGCCTGAACTTCTATAACAACCCGGAGATCAAGGCTCAGTTAGGCGCAGCCGAACAGTCCGTCCTTGCTGGCCATCAGACTTCCTTCATCGCAGCGCAGGATCTCTTGAACCTCTATTTCTCCACCTTAAAAACATGATACAGATAGAAATTGACAACGGCAGTGGCTTCTGTTTTGGTGTGACCACGGCCATCAGAAAGGCAGAAGAGGAACTGGCCAAGGGCGAGACCCTCTACTGTCTGGGTGATATCGTCCATAACGGTAAGGAATGTGATCGTCTGAAACAGATGGGTCTCATCACCATCAACCACGAGCAACTGGCACAGTTGCACGATGTGAAGGTGTTGTTCCGGGCGCATGGTGAACCGCCTGAGACCTATGAACTGGCCCGTAAGAATAATATCGAGATTATCGATGCCACCTGTCCTGTGGTGCTCCAATTGCAGAAACGTATCAAGCGCCAATTTGATAGTAATAATGTTCAATGTTCAATGGTCAATGGTCAATGTCCTCAGATTGTGATCTTCGGCAAGAAAGGTCATGCCGAGGTGTTGGGACTCGTGGGCCAGACCAAGAGTTCTGCCATTGTCATCGAGAGTTTCGAGGAAGTCAAGAAACTCGACTTCAACCATGACATCTACCTCTATTCCCAGACGACAAAGTCACTCGATGAGTTCCACCGGATTATCGACTATATCCAGAGTCATATCTCTCCGGAGGCGCAGTTCCAGTGCTTTGATACCATCTGCCGCAGTGTGGCCAACAGAATGCCGAACATCTCCCAGTTTGCCACAAGGCACGACCTGATCCTGTTTGTCTGTGGTAAGAAGAGTTCCAATGGTAAGGTGTTGTTCAACGAGTGTCTGCGGGTGAACCCCAACAGTCATCAGATCGAAGACCCCGGTGAGATTCGTCCGGAGTGGTTGGAGGGTATCAACACCATCGGTATCTGTGGCGCCACCTCAACGCCCAAATGGCTCATGGAACAATGCCGCGACAGAATCTCACAAATGTGAGATCCTGTCTGTTAATATAATTATGTTAGTCTGTTACTCTGTCTTTTTAGTTATTCTGTCAAACACCCTTAGTGTGTTCTGGCTGGTGATGCGATCGACTTCTTCCGGGGGTAGCTGATACGCCTCTGCGAGTTTGAGGAGCACTTCCCTCACGAAGGCGGGTTCATTACGTTGTCCCCGGTGAGGCACAGGGGCCATATACGGTGCATCCGTCTCCAGGATGATACGATCCAGGGGTACTACCTTTGGCAGCACCTCGGGCAGAGGTGACTTCTTGAATGTCAGGACACCTCCGATGCCTAAGACGAAGTTGTCGAACTGAAGGAGTTCCCGTGCCTCGATCTCATTACCTGTAAAACAGTGAAAGACGCCACCAGGGAGTTGATTCTTATATTTCTTCAGGATAGCCACCAGTTCATTTTGGGCCTTCCTGCAGTGGATCATCAGCGGCAGCTGGAGGTCAACAGACCAACGAACCTGTTCTTCAAAGGCCAGGAGTTGTTCTTGTTCGAACTCCCGACTCCAATAGAAGTCGAGGCCTACCTCACCGATGGCGATGGGAGAGGGGGGGGCAGGACTAGGCGAGGGAAGAGGGAAGAAGGTTGAGCGAAGGGTGGAGAGGACTTCTTGCCAGTCTGGGCGGACCTCTTCAGGATGGAGGCCAAACATGGGGAAACAGAAGTCCGGATAGCGCTCACAGAGTTGCAGTACAGAGTGGCACGACTTCAGGTCTATGGCCGGAACCAATACCTTGGTGACCCCAGCCTCTTGAGCACGCTGTATGACCGCCCTGAGATCCTCAGCAAACTCCTCACCATCCAGATGACAATGTGAATCAATCATAATTTAAAGTATATCGGTATGGCCACCAGTGTCCTGCAGGGTTTGGCATCCATCACCCCAGGCTCCCACTTGGGCATCATCCGGAGTACTCTGAGGGCCTCGCGGTCACACCAGGGATCCAGTTTCTCCACGAGTTCCAGATCTGAGATGCTGCCATCCTTATTAATCACAAACTGAGCCATCACCCTCCCTTGGACTTTCCTGTTCTGCGCGTTGGGCGGGTATTTCAGGTTCTTGGTCAACCACTTCATAAACTCCACAGCACCCCCGGGAAACTGAGGCAGGTCTTCCACCACCCGAAGATCTACGGGGGCATCATACATGTCCACAGCCTCGGGTTGGGGGATATCTTCGGGTTTCACCTGATCTTCTTCCTTAGGCGGTTGGAACTCGAGTTGTTCCGGCCGGAACTCTACATCCTCATCCACCAGATGGAGTTCTTCTGAGGGCGCAGGCTTTTCCTGGGGGTCTGTGGGTACCATCATAGGCACCTCATCCTCATCCCGATGCAGGGGTGAGAGTTCCAGTTCTGCCTCGAGGTCATCCTCTTCTGCATCGAAGATGGTCCACCCTGTCCCGTCAGTGTTCCATTCCAAGGCCACCAGACAGAGGGCGAGTACCAGAATCAGTCCCAGCAAATATCTTGTCGTTTGGTTCATAATAAAACCGCAATTCTTCCGTTATTATCAAGAATGACCGTGCAAAGGTAACAAAAAAATGAGAATTGAAGGTGCTTATTCCGATTTATTTCGTAATTTTGCACCAATTTTAGAAATGACTTCAAAATATCATCATATCCACCTCCCCCATCTGTTGCGTCCCCTCGCAACCCGCCTCCGTCTGGCTATGGTCGCCATAATTGTCAATTCTCAATTGTCAATTGTCAATTCCCATCTCTTCCTTCGCCTGTCGCTGCTCCTAATTGTCAATTCTCAATTGTCAATTGTCAATTCCCAGGAGTCTCGGACGACACTTGACTTCCTCCGCCTCCCAACCTCCGCTCATGTCTCCTCCCTGGGCGGTGACAACGTCTCTCTGACCGATGACGATGCCACCTTAGTCTTCCATAACCCCGCCCTGATCAACTTTGTCTCCGACAAGACCATCAACCTCAATTACATGACGTATATGGAAGGTTGTAAGACCGCCAGTGCCTCCTTTGTCAGAGGTCTCACAGAACGTTCTTCCTGGGCGGTGACAGGCCAGTATATGGACTATGGTAAGATGAAGCAGACCACGGCTGATAATCAGCTCCTGGGCGATTTCTCAGCCCGTGACATCGCTGTGGGCGGTACGTTGGCCTATGCCCTGACCAATCAGATCAATGGCGGCATCTCAGCGAAGTTCATCTCTTCCTCCATCGCCTCTTATAACGCCTTGGCAGTGGGTGTGGACCTGGGTTTGAACTATTGTGACTCCGTCGGAGATTTTTCCGTCTCTCTGGTGGCCAGGAACCTCGGAGGTCAGGTGAAGGCCTACGACGATGAGTTTGAACGCATCCCCTTCGACCTGCAGTTGGGCTTGACAAAACGTTTGACAAACTCCCCTTTGCGCTTCTCAGTGACCCTGACGCGTCTCCATGATTGGTCGGAGCCCTTGGGACGCCATCTGAATATCGGTGCTGATCTCCTGTTGGGAGAAAATATCTATGTCGCTGCAGGTTATAATTTCCGTCGTGCGCATGAGATGAAAATCTCTGACAGTGATGGCTCCAGTGCCCATGGGGCAGGTCTCTCTCTGGGCGCAGGCATTTCCCTTGAACGTTTGAAACTACATCTTGGCTATGGCAAGTATCATGTCAGTGCCAGCAGTTTGTTATTTAATATTTCCTATGCCTTATGAAAAAGATTACAATAGCTATTGACGGCCATTCTTCGTGTGGTAAGAGCACGATGGCCAAGGACCTCGCCCGTGAGGTCGGTTATATCTATGTCGATACCGGTGCGATGTATCGTAGTGTCACCCTCTATGCCCTGCGTCATGGACTCTTCCATGAGGATGGCAGTGTCAGGACCGCAGAACTCGAACAGGCGATGCCTGACATCAGGATCTCCTTCCAGTTGAACCCCGAGACAGGCCGCCCGGATACCTACCTCAATGGCGAGTGTGTGGAACAGGAGATCCGTTCCCTCGAGGTGAGCTCGCATGTCAGTCCGATTGCGGCAGTGGGCTTTGTACGTCGGGCTCTGGTGGCCCAACAACAGCAGATGGGCCAGGACAAGGGTGTCGTGATGGATGGCCGTGATATCGGTACGGTGGTCTTCCCGGATGCCGAATTGAAGGTCTTTGTCATCGCTTCTCCGGAGGTCCGTGCACAGCGACGTTTCGATGAACTCCAGGCCAAGGGTATGCCAGCGGATTATGAGGATATCCTGAAGAATGTTCAGGAGCGCGATTATATCGATTCCCATCGTGAGGAGTCCCCCCTGAGACAGGCGGAGGACGCCCTGCTGTTGGACAACTCCAATATGACCATCCCTGAACAGAAGGCCTGGCTGTTGGAACGCTTTCACGAGCGCGTGAGTGCCTGAGGTGCTTAAAATTCCTTAAAAGATAGAACTATCTTTGGCGGTCTAGTAAAAAAAGAGTACTTTTGCAGCCGCTAAAGTCAGGGAGAGGTGCTCGAGTGGTTGAAGAGGCACGCCTGGAAAGCGTGTAGCCGGCAAAACTGGCTCGCAGGTTCGAATCCTGTTCTCTCCGCAAGGATTAAGATAATCAAGTGATGAGAAAATACGTTATGTTTTTGGTGATGCTGTTGTCTTCGACAATGGCATTTTCGCAGATGAGTGATGCCCAGGTGTCACAGGCGCTGCAACAAGGCATGAAGTCCGGAACCAGACAGTCTCAAGTGGTGACAGGTCTTATGCAGCAAGGGGTGAGAGTTGATCAGATCCAGCGGGTTCGTAAACAGTATGAACAGGCAAAGAACCGTCGTATGGGTTCACAGGATGATAAGGTGGGTACGCCCGATAGCCGGATGCGTCAGCAGAATGCTGCCACAAAGCGTTCGGTCGGTATGACAAGAGAGACGGCAAACAATTACCTTCCTGAAGATCAGATGAATGACAGCGCTGGTTATTATGATGAGCCGATGCTCATGGATACCATTCCCAACCTCTTCCATGGCAGGGAGGTCTTTGGCCGTAACATCTTCAATAAGCGCAATCTCAATTTCGAGCCCAACATGAACCTGGCCACGCCGCAGAACTATGTCCTGGGTCCTGGCGATCAGGTCTATGTCGATATCTATGGCGCCTCTCAGAAGACGGAGGAACTGACGGTCTCTCCCGATGGTGCCATCACTGTACCGGGTTATGGCCCGATTCAGGTCAGTGGTCTCACCGTGGCACAGGCACAGGGTCGTCTCCGCAGCACCTTGGGTACGCGCTATGCCTCCAGTAATTTGAAACTCACAGTGGGTCAGACCCGTACCATCCAGGTCAATGTGATGGGTGAGGTCCTCATGCCCGGTTCCTATACCCTGAGTGCCTTTGCGACGGTCTTCCATGCCCTGTATATGGCAGGTGGTACCAACGAGATTGGTACCCTGCGTAACATCAAGGTCTTCCGTCAGGGTCGTCAGGTCACGACGGTCGATGTCTACCAGTACATCCTCACAGGTCGTCTGGCAGGCAACATCCGGCTGCAGGACAATGATGTCATCCAGGTGGGTCCCTACGACTGCATTGTCGATGTGGAGGGCTGTGTGAAGCGTCCGATGGCTTTCGAGATGCGCAAGAGCGAGAGTGTCAAGACCCTGCTCGACTATGCTGGAGGCTTCACCGGCAATGCCTATCGCAAGGCTGTCCGTTTGTACCGCAACAGCGGACGTCTGAAGAATGTCTATAACATCAATGAGTTCGACATGACCGATTTCAAGCTCGATGATGGCGACCTCATCTCTGTCGACTCCATGCTCGACCGTTATGAGAACATGGTCGAGGTGCGTGGTGCCGTCTTCCGCACAGGTATGTATCATCTGGGCAAGGAGGTGACCAGTGTGAAGTCGCTGATTGAGGCGGCTGATGGTCTGATGGAAGAGGCCTTTACGGCACGTGCGGTGATCCGTCGTGTCAAGCTCAACCGCACGTTGGAGACTATTCCGGTTGATGTTAAGGGCATCATGGAGGGCACTTCTGCAGATGTCCCCCTCCAGAATGAGGATATCCTCTTCATCCCCACCATTCAGGAACAGATGCGTGAGCGTACCGTCACCATCCAGGGTGAGGTGCAGTTCCCCGGCAGTTATGAATATGCTGATAATGAGTCCTTGGAGGATCTGGTTTTGCGGGCAGGTGGTCTGACTGATGCAGCCTCTGCAGTGAAAGTTGATGTCTCCCGTCGTATCCGTGACCCCAAGGCCGATCAGCTGGGCTCAGAGATTTCCAAGACCTACTCTTTCGCCTTGAAGGATGGCTTCATCGTGGATGGTGAGAAGGGCTTTGTCCTCGAGCCGTTCGACGTTGTCGATGTGCGCAGAAGTCCGGTTTACAAGGATGCCCGTAAGGTGAGCGTGACGGGTGAGGTGCTCTATGAGGGCAGTTTTACCCTGACCAAAAAGAACCAGCGTCTGTCTGATCTCATTAAGGCCGCCGGCGGTGTGACGCCCGATGCCTATGTGCGGGGAGCCCGTTTGGAGCGTATCATGACGGCTGATGAGAAGGCCCGTCTGGAGAAGGCCATTGAGTTGGCAAAGGTCAATGCCGATGCCAAGGACTCGGTCAGCCTCGACCAGTTGGCGACCTCGGATTCCTATACGGTGGGTATCAATCTGGAGAAGGCTCTGGCCAATCCTGGAGGCGATGACGACCTTGTCGTCAAGAATGGCGACCGTCTGGTGGTCCCCGAATACAATGGGACGATCAAGATCTCGGGCAATGTCCTCCTGCCGAATACCGTAGCCTATATGGGTGGCAAGAATTATAAGTACTATATCAACCAGGCTGGTGGTTATGGCGAACGCTCCAGGAAGTCCAAGACCTACATCCTCTATCAGAATGGTTTGGTCACCAAGGCCCGTAAGGGCGAGGTGGAGCCGGGTTGTGAGATTATTGTGCCGAAGAAAGGTACGCGTACAATTGACCTGACTAATCTCACGCGTTTGATTTCAGTAACCAGCTCGATGGCTTCTCTCACCACCATGTTCGTATCCCTTGTGCATCTCTTTAAATAATGGTGTCTTATGAACGAAGAATATCAGCAGATGGAAGTCCAGGAAGAGGAGCAAAAGTCTTCTCTTGACTTAGTAAAGATGTATCAGGATGTGCTGAAGCACAAGTGGCTCTATGTCATCATCCTGCCCTGTGCTTTTGCTTTGGCTGCAATCTATACCCTCGCTCAGCCCGATGTCTATACGTGTACAGTCACTTTGGCGCCTGAAATGAGGGGAAATACCGCTGGTGGGCTTGGTGGTATTGCTTCTTCTTTTGGCATAAGTGTGGGTGGAGCTCAAGCGGGAGGTGACGCCATCTACCCCTCCCTCTATCCCGACCTGATGAACTCGGTTGATTTTAAGACTTCACTGTTCCCGGTAAAGGTGACGCTCGAAGGGAATCAGGAAAAGGGTGAACCCTCGCGGACGATGTCTTATTATGATTATTTAGCCAATGAGCAGAAGAAACCATGGTGGTCTAATCTGTTGGGATGCTCTGGTGAGAAGTCTGATCAGCCCGAACCTAAGGTCAATCCCTTTCGTCTGACGCCAAAACAGGAGGCTATTGCAGAAGCCATAAAAAGCAGAGTTGTATGTTCTGTGGACAAACAAACGATGGTCATTTCAATCAATGTGGTCGACCAGAATCCTTTGGTGGCTGCGCAGATGGCAGACAGCGTCAAGGAGCGGCTTCAGAAGTTCATCATCGACTACCGGACTTCGAAGGTCCGTGTCGACCTGGCATATAATGAAAAGCTCTATGCCGAGACCAAGGCACGTTACGACAAGGCCCGCCGTCTCTATGCGGAGTTTGCCGATGCCAACCAGGATGTCATCCTGGAGACCGTTCGTCAGCGTCAGAACGAGTTGGAGAACGAGATGCAGCTCCAGTACAATGCCTACCTGCAGGTGGCAGCGCAGCTGTTGACGGCCAAGGCCAAGGTTCAGGAGGAGACACCGGCTTTCACCACCCTCCAGTCGGCCACAGTGCCCCTTTATAAATCCGGGCCTAAGCGTGCGCAGATGTGTCTGATCTTCACGATCCTCGCCTTCCTCCTCACCACCGCCTGGATCCTCTACAAGGAAAAAGACCTCCAACCCCTCCTCGGCCTCTCCTAAACACACAATTAGTCCCGCGTTCAGCGGGACTAATTGTTATTCTGTTACTTCTTTAACTTCCTTAACTTCCTTAACTTCTTTAACTTTCCTAACTTCTTTAAC
>JAEEGI010017986.1_pt1 | contig 14416 bp, 13 predicted proteins | sample 8958751 | NCBI WGS metagenome assembly JAEEGI01 (sample SAMN16246545, study PRJNA631951) | gut metagenome | biome: gut microbiome; feature: rumen; material: KS-attached | host: Bos | place: Iran: Karaj | collected 2018-10
CTTCGAGCCCTACCGGAAGATCATTGACAGCCTTCCCGGGAAGGACCGGATTACCCTGATCACGGAATACATCCCCGATAACGAAGTCAGCAAGTATTTCTCCGCCGCCGACGTGACGGTGCTCCCCTACCGGAGCGCCACGCAGAGCGGCATCAGTTCCATCTCCTACCATTTCGAAGTCCCGATGATCGTCACGGCCGTCGGCGGCCTGACCGAGACCGTAGGCGGACGCGGCACCGGCCTTGTCGCCGCGGAAGCCACTCCGGAAAGCGTCCTGCACGAGATCCGGCGCTACTTCGGAGAGGAAGAAGTCCGGGAACAATGTATCCGCAACATCCGCCGGGAAAAGGAACGCCTCTCCTGGTCAAAGTTTTGCAGCGACCTCGTCGAGTTCGCCCAATCCCTCTGAGTATGAAAAGATTACTGACATTGATGCTGACGGCCTTGTGCCTCGCCCCGATCCCTCTTGCCGCCCAGGTCTACAAGAGTACCCCCGTCACCATCTCCCAGGAAAAAGTCAGCAAGGACGGCAAAGTCTATTTTGCCCATACGGTGCTGGACCACCAGACCCTGTTCTCCATCTCCCGGACCTACGGCGTCACCTATCAGGAAATCGTCGACGCCAACCCCGGCATTGACCTGTCCAGGGGGCAGATCCAGGTCGGACAGACCCTGCTGATCCCCGAGAAAGAGATTTCCGCGGCGCAGACCGTCACCCCGGAGACCAACGTGCAGCCCTCCGTCCAGCAGACGGCCCCTGCCGTATCTCAAGAGCCCGCCCAGACGGCGCCCTCCTCTTCGGACTACACGGTCTATACCGCCAAATGGTACGAGACCCTTGACATGATCGCGGCCAAGTTCAACGTCCCCAAGGACGTCCTGATGGCCTATAACGGACTGAAGAGCGAGCAGCTCGCCCGTCACCAGCGCCTCCGCATTCCCGCCCATCCCGAGTCAGTTGAAGTGCCCGTCGCTCCGGTAAGGCCGGCCGAGGTCGCCATCCAGCCCGAAGCTGAGGAAGAAGAAACCCTGCCCGAGGTGTCGGAAACCACGGTGGAATCATCCACCGACACGCTCCAGAGCCTCGCCGACCGGATCGGCCTGTCTCTCAAGGACTTGTTCCGACGCAAACAACTGGACGACAAGGTCCGCGTCGGAGTCATCCTGCCCTTCAACACCAAGGGGCAGCTCGTCCATTCCTCCTTTGACCTGTATAGCGGGATGCTGCTGGCAGCCCGTGACCTGGGAAAGAACGGCGTCAAGGCCGAGCTGACCGTCATCGACAGCAAGAACCCCGCTACTCCCGTGAACGCCGCCAAACTTGAGGGATTCGACCTGGTCATCGGTCCCGTCGCACCGGACGACCTCCAGGAAGTCCTGGACATGACTCCGCGCACCACGGCCGTAGTTTCCCCGCTGGACCCCAAGGCCATCGAGCTGGCCGGGACCTATCCCAATTTCATCCAGGCCCCCAGCCCCGCCGACGCCCAGTATGATGATATCATCGAGTGGATCCGCAGCGACTTCAAGCGCGGCGACCGCGTACTGCTGATCCTGGAGAAAGAAGCCCCGCCGACTCCCCTCGCCGCCCGCCTGGCCGAGTCCGGCCTCGAGTACTCCACGGTGGAATACGGCACCCGAGAGTCCCATTCCGCCCTCGAGCGGATGCGCATGCTGATGCCGCCTTCCGGCACGACCCACGCCATCGTCGCTTCCGACCGCGAGGGTTTCGTCAACGACGCGATCCGCAACCTGACCCTGCTCAGCTATAAGAACCTGGATATCATCCTGTACGGGCCGTCCAAGATCCGCACCTTCGACATGGTGGAAGTGGAGAATCTCCACCGGGTCAACGCCCACCTGAGCTGCTCCTATTTCATCGATTACAGCAACGCGCGCATCAAGGACTTCCTTCTCAGCTACCGTGCGCTCTTCGGTGCCGAGCCGACGCAGTTCGCCTACCAGGGCTATGACGCCGCCTATTATTTCATCCGCAATTTCGCCACGCCGGAGCGCGACCGCGAACGGATGACCCGCCTGGAAGACCGCCGGTATACGGGACTCCAGTCAGACTTCCTGATCTCAGACGACGGAAGTGCCGGCCATGTCAACCGGGCCGTCAGAAGGGTGGAATACGGAAAAGATTTTTCGATTTCCCTGGTCAATCCGTGAGCAGGCGCCGGGCATTGGCCACGGCTTCCTCGGAAATGACCGACCCGCTGAGCATGCGGGCGATTTCAAAGACTCTCTCCTCCGGGGAGAGTTTTTTTATGGTGGAACCCGACTCGCCGGACGGGTCTTTGCTCACCAGGAAATGCGCCTGTCCCTTGGCGGCCACCTGCGGCAGATGCGTGATGGCGAAGACCTGCATCCGGTCTCCCATCGTGCAGATCATCGACCCCATCTTGTCGGCCGCACTGCCGGACACGCCGGAATCGATCTCGTCGAAAACCATCGTAGGCATCTCGGTCAGCGAAGCCAGCAGGGACTTCAGCGAAAGCATCATGCGGGACAGTTCGCCGCCGGAAGCGCAGCGGGCCGCTTCCACGGGATGCTTGCCGGAAGCGGAAAAAAGGAAACGCACGGCATCCGCGCCATCTTCCCCGGCCGTGGCAGGATCCACCGCCACCTCGAACACGGAGCGCTCCAGCTCCAGGAAACGCAGGCGCTCCTCCATGCGGGCGGCCAGCTGCGGCGCGGCTTCCTCCCGCATACGGTGCAGGGCCGCATGGATTTCCGCGAGCTTCTGCCGGAGCTGACTGATCTCCCCATCGAGGGCCTCCGCCCTCTCCACCATTGCAGTGGAATCAAACAGCAGGGATGACAGCCGGTCCCGGGCGGCGATGAGCTCGGCCTCCGTGGCGCAATGATAATTCTTCAGCAGGTCATACAGGAGACCCATCCGGTCTTCGACCCACTCGAGACGCTCGGGAGAGACGTCCACGGCGGCATTGAGACGCTCGAGCTCGGAAGCGATGTCATCCAGCTCGATGCGGGCGGCATCCAGCCGGGACGTGAGTTCGCGGGCCTCCGGGATATAAGCTTCGGAACGGGACAGCAGGCGCGAAGCTTCCTTGAGGGTCGAGACCAGGCCCGGCCAATCCCCGTCGGAAGGAGAGAACATCCCGCCGACCGCGGACAAGGTTTCCTTGATCCCCTCCGCATTGGCCAGGCGCGCCTGCTCGGCCTCCAGTTCCTCGAGCTCCCCGTCGCGCAGTTTCGCTTCCTCCAAGCGCTTGAAACGGGCTTCGTTATAGTCCCGCTCGGCGTCCAGATGCTCCAGTTGCTCCTGGAGGGAGCGCCGTTCGGAGCGCAGCGACACGAGCCGGCGCCAGGTACTGCGGGAGGCTTCCAGCATCTCCCCGTCCCCGGCGAAGAGGTCCAGGACTTCCCGCTGGAACGAGGGATCGGATAGCATGAGGTTCTGGTGTTGCGAGTGGATGTCCACCAGGCGGGAAGCCAGGGCGGACAGGACACCCACCTGCACGGGGCAGTCGTTGACGAAGGAACGGGAACGTCCGGAACGGTGGACGACCCGCCGCACGAGCAGGCTTCCCTCTTCCCATTCCGCGCCGTTCTCTTCCAGGATGGCGCGGACCTGGGGATCGTCGGTCCGGAACTCGCCCTCCACGACACAGTTGTCAGCTCCCTCGGAGATGACGGCCGCGTCCGCCTTCGCCCCTGTCAGCAAGGACAGGGCGCCCATCAGGATGGATTTGCCCGCACCGGTCTGCCCGGTAATAATGATCAGACCCTCCGGAAATTCGACATCCAGAGAGTCTATCAAGATGTAATGGCTGATATGAAGGGCCTTAAGCATCCTCCTCGCCCGCCTTCCGGTAGAAGAGGTCTCCGTTCTCAAATTCGGAGATGGCTACCAGGTCCGGCTTCGGCTGCTTCTCGTAGTATTTGGAGATTTCGATCTGCTCCTTGTTCTCGAAGACCTCGTCCATCGTATCGCGCTCGTTGCGGAAATCCTCCAGCTTCTTGTTGAGTTCCTTCTTCTCGGCGAGGGCGATCTGGTTGGCCCGCTTGTAAAGGACCACGACGGTCTCGTAGATGTTGCCGGTCGGGGCGGCCAGGTTTTTCGTGTCCCGGGTGATGGTGTTGGTCGGGACTTTCTTTGTCTTGTTATCCATAGTGATTTTGTTGTTGTCTAAGATAAATACTCCCGCCTCGCGGCGGGAAGTTTCAAAAAATTCATTTCTGGTCTTTGTTGTCCTGAAGCAGCTGTTTCCGCTCCTTTTCGAAGTCCTTCTCCTCCTCACCGCTGTCCTCGTCCGGCCCGCTGTAGCGGCCCAGGGCCCGCTGCGCCCGTTTGTAGAGGACATCCATCTCGCGCCGGTACACGGACGATTCATATTCGCCCACGAAGTTGAGATAGTCGTCGATGAAGGTCAGATAGCGTTCCTTCTGCTTCTCGGGCACGCTGAGCTGGGCATATTTATAAGAAGACTTGGCCGCATAATAGAGGATCTCCTCGCGGAACTTGTTGTCCGCGTCATCCTTGAGCACGTTTTTCAGCGCAATCCGGGAGGCCAGGTAGTCTTCCATCTTATAGTAGAGCTTCGCCCCCTCATAGGCCTTGCGGTCCATCCGCTCGCCAAGCTCGGAGAGGATGTCCCGGCAGGCGTCCAGATGCTGGGTCTGGGGATAGTTGGTCAGATACTCGCCGATCGCCGAGATGGTCTGCACGGACGACGACTGGTCCAGCTCATAGCGCAGGGACGAATTGTACAGGCAGTCGATCCGCAGGAAACCCGCCTCTTCGGCGAAGGGGCTGCGGGGATACTTCTCGATAAACTCCTTGAAGTTGGTCTCCGCCGTATAGAAATCCTTGAAACGGTAGTTGCTCAGACCCCAGTAGAACTGGATCGTATCATCGCGCTCCGTACCGCTGGTCGTCACGGAAAGGCTCTCGAACAGCTGGGCCGCCTTGGAGAACTTGCCCTGGTTGAAATAATCGAAGGCCGCGGCATACTTCGCCTCTTCATCATAGCCTTCCAGCAGGGCCTGGTACTCTGACTTGCAGGACGCCGCCGCCCAGAGAGCGACCGCCACTGCCAACAATATCTTGAAATACTTCATATCTTACTTTTGTTTCAGGAAGCGCTCCGCATCCAGGGCGGCCTTGCAGCCCGACGCCGCGGCGGTGATCGCCTGGCGGTACCTGGGATCCTGCACGTCGCCGGCGGCGAACACGCCTTCCACATTGGTGCGGGAGGATTTCCCTTCCGTCACGATATAGCCTTCCGCATCCGTCTCGATCCAACGGGAGAAAACCTCCGTGACGGGATGGTGGCCGATCGCAAGGAAAAAGCCGTCGAGTTCCACATCAAAAACAGTACCATCCTTGCGCAGCAGCCGCACGCCCGTAACCTTTTCGCCGTCGCCCAGGACTTCCTGCGTATTGCAGTTCCAGAGGATCTCGATATTCTCCATCGAGCGGACCTTCTCCTGCATCGCATCGGAAGCGCGCAGCACATCCCGGCGCACGATCATATAGACCTTCTTGCACAGGCCGGCCAGGTAAGTGGCCTCTTCGCAGGCGGTGTCTCCTCCGCCGACCACGGCGACCGTCTTCTTGCGGTAGAAGAATCCGTCGCAGGTCGCGCAGGCGGAAACGCCGCGGCCGCGGTACTCCGCCTCGGAGGGCAGCCCCAGATAACGGGCGGTCGCACCGGTCGCGATGATCAGCGCCTCGGCCTCGATCTCCGTCCCGTTGTCGGTCTTCAGGCGGAAAGGACGTGCCGACAGGTCAGCCTCGACGACCGTACCCCTGCGGATATCCGCGCCGAAACGCGCCGCCTGTTTCTTCATCCCGTCCATCAGCGGATAAGCCTCGACCCCTTCGGGGAATCCGGGATAATTCTCGACCACCGTCGTGGTCATCAACTGTCCTCCCGGCTCCATCCCCTCATAGAGGACGGGCGAAAGGGACGCGCGGGAAGCATAGATGGCCGCCGTATATCCGGCAGGGCCCCCGCCTATGATCATACATTTGACTTTTTCCATTTTAGCAGATTTGCAACTGACAAATATAAGAAATAATGCGTATCTTTGGAAATGTTTATCCGTCCAACCATGCTGAAACGTTTAATTCTGACCCTTTTCCTTGCATCCGCCCTGCTGCCGGCTTGGGCGGCGAAACCTTTCTTCTTCGTCCAGATCACGGATCCCCAGCTGGGATTCAAGGAAAAGAATACGATGGTGGAAGGTGTCCGGCTGCTGACGGAGACCGTCGAGGCCATCAACCGCATCCACCCAGCCTTCGTCATTGTGACCGGTGACATGATCAACAACCGCTTCAACGAAGAGCAGTGGGCCGCCTATCAGGAACTGATCGGCCGGATCGACAAGGACATCCCGGTCTGGCACGTGGCCGGCAACCACGACCTCAAGCCCCGCGAGGAAGGAGACCTGCAGCGCTACCTGGACCGCTACGGCTACGACCGTTTCTGTTTCCGCTATGAAGGCTGCACCTTCGTCGGGATGAACACCTGTTTCCTGAAGGACTGGTGCTTCGAAGAAGAGCGAGAGCACTGCACCTGGCTGCTCCAGACCCTTGCCGCCAACCAGGGAGCCCGATTCCTCTTCGTCTTCACGCACTGCCCCGTCGTCAAGGAGTCGGTGGATGAAGGAGAGGATTACTTCAACTTCCAGGCGCCCTACCGGCAGTTCTACCTCGATCAGTTCTCGAACTACGGGGTGGACGCCGTCTTTTCCGGTCACCTGCACCGTTCCCGCTTCTGCGAATACGGGGGCGTACCCTACTATACAACCAGCGCCTCCGGCCTCACGCTGGGCGACGGCATCTCCGGCATCAACATCGTCACGGTTTACAAGGACCGCTTCACCTCCGAGTTCGTCCCCGCCGCCGAGGCCCGCAATCCCCTGACCCGTTAGCTATGGCACAGATCAGCCACGCGTCCACGATGGACGACTACAGGAAAGCCCTCAAGAACCATGGCCTCAAGGCCACGGACCAGCGTCTCGCCATCCACGCGGCCATGATGGAACTGGGACATGCCAGCGCCGACATGGTCCGGGAGCACATCATCTCCCACGGCGGCTCCGTCACGGTCGCCTCGGTCTACAACACGCTGACGCAGCTCGCCCTCCTGGGCATCTACAAGCACCGCCTCAGCGCCAACAACAAGATGTACTTCGACGTCAACACCGGCAAGCACATCCACCTCTATGACGTTTACAACAATACTTATAAAGACATCCTCGACGAGGAACTCCTGATGACGGTCGAGACCGCTCTGAAAAAGCGCCGTTTCAAGGGATTCCGGGTGGATGGCATCGACATCCAGATCCTCTGCCACCCTTCCCACCGCAAAGCTCCCCGTTCTTTCTGATTTCCCACTCTATGAAAAAAATCTTATTCCTCCTCCTGCCCGTCTTCGGGCTTCTCGCCTGCGACAGAATCACCGAGAACACCATCCTGTATCAGAACGTTTACGGCTTCGGGGATGTCGTCAGCGGCACCGAGATCCACTTCGACATCTCCGATGTCACGCTTCAGGTCACCGAAGACCAGACCGACAGCAAGTGGATGCATGAGCAAACCATCTTTTTCCTCGCTGACCTGATCCGCATTTCGGCTCCGAACACTTATGAGACCCGGATCAAGATGTACGAGCCCGTCACCCGGAAAGCAGCGCTGGCCAAGAACGCCGCCGACCCTGCCGTCTACGGCACCGACGCCGTGGCGCTTTACCAGGATTGGGGCTCGGACCCCTTGAGACGTTATATCAACGTATCCTGCGTCACCACCTCCCTGAAAGACTCCGAGACGCCCCATACCGTCGACCTGGTCTGGGACGACGTCCGCTCCAACTCCGACACCCTCTATCTGGAGCTGCACCACCAGGGCCACGGCGAATCGTATGAGAATGAAGACTACGAGGCCGACGCATTCCAGATGGATACGCACTACATGCGTTTCGACCTGGCCGGGGCCATCCCTCCCGGAGCCGGATCCTCCATCGTCATCAGCCTGGAATGGGACTGGTTCGAGACCGAGTTTGACCGCCTGGTCCGTGACGAGCCCAAGCATTACCAAGTCTTCGGAACCCTGGAATTGGATTAAACAAACCACCCTATGGATACTCAGAAAAGGTACAATCTCTGGCAATGGCGCATCATCATCGTCTCGATGGTATGCTACGCCATCTTCTATTTTGTACGGAAAAACTTTTCCATCGCCATGCCGGGCCTCACGGCCGAATACGGCATCTCCAACACCAGTTTCGGTATCATCATCGGCCTCGGCTCGATCGTGTACGGCCTGGCGCGTTTCATCAACGGATTCATCGTCGACAAGGTCAGCACCAAGGTCTTCATGGCCATCGGCCTGTTCCTCTGCGCCCTGGCCAACTTCTGCTTCGGTTTCGGAGCGGACCTGAGCTACCTGATCACCGGCGTGCATGACGGGCCCCAGTTCGTCAACATGCTCATCCTGGTGATGGGTGTCACGATCGTGCTGAACCAATACTTCCAGGGCATGGGCTATCCTCCCTGCGCGAGGATGCTGCCGACCTGGATCCCGCCGGGAGAGTTGGCGACCAAGATGAGCATCTGGAACACATCCCACTCGATCGGAGCCATTGCAGCCTCCGTCGTTTGCGGCCTGATCATGTCCAACATGGGCGCCGACATGACGGGTGACTCCTCCGTCGTCCACGCCATCACGCAGAACCTCGCCGGCAGCATCAAGGGCTGGGAAGGCCTCTCCGCCGCGGAGCAGACTTCCCGCGTCCTCTCCTACGCCGGCCATTACGGTGCCTGGCGGTGGTGCTTCTGGATTCCGGCCATGTTCGCCCTTGCGGGCGCCATCTTGATCCTTCTCGGCCTCAAGGACAAGCCCCAGGATGTCGGCCTGCCCGAAGTCGAAGGCACCCACACCGGCAAGGACGACACCGCCGGCCAGAAAGGCGCCCACAGCGCCTTCCTGCGCCACATGGTCTTCAAGAACCGCTGGGTCTGGACGCTGTCCATCGCCAACATCTTCGTCTACGTGCTGCGCGTCGGCGTGCTGGACTGGGGTCCGAAATTCCTGACCGAGCACCGCGGCATGGACATCAAGTCCGCTGCCTGGTCCGTTGCCTTCTTCGAACTGCTGGCCATCTTCGGCACCATCTTCGCCGGCTGGGCCACCGACCACATCTTCAAGGGAAAGGCGCACCGGATGTGCGTGTTCAGCATGATCGGCGCCGTGGTCTTCTTCGGCCTCTTCGCCCTGCTGCCGAACATCAATCCTTTCCTGTCGATCTTCATCCTGGCTCTCGGCGGCTTCTGTATCTACGGGCCGCAGGCGCTGATCGGCATCGGCGCCGCCAACCAGGCGACCAAGGAAGCCTCGGCGACGGCCAACGGCCTGACCGGCATCCTCGGCTATGTCGGCTCCGCCCTCGCAGCCATCGCCATCGGTCTGATCGCCGACAAGCTCGGCTGGAACGCCGTCTTCATGACCTTCATCTTCGTGGGCATCATCGGAGTGCTGATCTTTCTCTCCATGTGGAAGGCTCCGCGCGACGGTTACGCCCGGGCACAGGCCTTCACCGCCGCCCTCGTCGGAGAAGCGAAGGAGCTCGTCAGCGAAGCCAAGGCCCTCGACAAGGAGATTGCCAAGGAAGAAAAGAAAGAAGAAAAGATCCGCCCGCAGGAATAAGGATTACCGCCAGATCCGGTAAAGCCCGGCCGAGGATTCGGTGAAGCGGCGGCCGGAAGCCTTCAAGATGTCGCTGTATCGTCCCGATGCGGCGGCATCTTTCTTTTGTGAGACGATCACGACCGTACCGGGTGGCATGGAGGAAAGATCCTCCTGGAAAGTCTCCGGATCCAGGACCCGGATCGTCCGGTGCAGATACACGTCCATGTTTTCGGGCCTGTAGAGTTCAAGGGCGCAGATCTCGGAAGCAGGACGGGCGACGGAACGGACATCCTCGCTGAGCTGCCGGTAACTGACGACTTCGTTGACCTTGGGCAGGAGAGGAGAAAAGAGAGGGATCAAGAGCAGCAGGGTTGCTCCGAGGACCAGCACGGGACGCTGCCATCCGTGCCCGGAGGCAAAAAGCGCATACGTGCCGGCTGCGATAAGCAGCGCGCCCCCCGGGAACAACAAAAGCGTTCGGGCAAAGCCATATTCCGCCGGAACCGGGAGACGGTCAAAGAAGAAATAACCGGCGATGGCCGCCACTCCGATCAGGGCGAACAGGATCGAGACTGCGCCCAGCGCAAGCCGCATCCAGGGCCGCCAGCCCAGACGTTTTTCCACCAGGACAAAGACTGCTGTGAGGAACGGGATCGACGGCAGGAGGTATATGGCCAGCTTGGAACTGAAAAAGGACAGCAGCACGAATGTCACGATCACGGCCCAGGCGAACAGGCGCTCGCGGCGGGTCCGGTGCGTCGGGTTGCTGTGCCGGCTCGAACCGCTTTTCTCGCGGAAGGAGGCGACCATTGCAGGAACCGTCATCAGACACCAGGGCGCCGCGACGCCCCAGATGACGGCCAGATAGAACCAGAAAGGCTCCCGGTGCATACCGGCATGGACGGCCCGGCCGTACGTCTGCCCGACTGTCAGGTTCAGCAAATACTCCGGTCCGCCTTCGTAATAAGCCAGGCCCAGCCAGACCAGGCTCAGTGTGCCCAGGATAGCGAAGAAACGACCGGTGAAGGTCTTGCCCAGGCTGCGCCAGTGACCGGTGGCGACCAGATAGGCCACGATGGTCAGGGGCGGTACCAGCAGCCCCACGGGGCCCTTGGTAAACAGGGCCAGGAAGGTCGTCAGGGCAAACCAGCCGCTCTTCCCTTCCCAATAGGCATAGAGAGCCAGCACGATCCAGAGGCACATCAGCATATCCATCCGCACATACACCGACATCGCCAGGAAGATCGCCGTTGTCAGCAGCAGCATCGCAGCGGCAGCCCGCGTCAGCGGACGCTCCTCCCGGAAGGCCATGCGGTCCATCGCAAGCGTAATCCCGAACGCGGGCAACAGCGAGAAAAGGCTCAAGGCCAGCATGCTGTGCTTCCCGAATAGAAGGCGGCACAGCATCACGATCCAAAGATAAAGCGGCGGCTTGTCCGCGTAGGGCTCTCCGTGGTTGGAGAAAGCGAACCAGTGTCCGTCGGCAAGCGCCTCGTCGGCGATGCTCAGATAGCGGAGTTCATTGGCGGGGCTGAAATCCCGGAACAACAGGACCGGCGCCACGCAGAGCAGCACCAGCAGCATGACAGCCGCGACGGGGAAACGCTTACACAGTTTTTTCATCAGACTGACGGGCAAGGGCGATCATGATGTTGCGGACGGAAGCGACGATGCCGATCTGGCCGGCGACCAGGACCCAATCGTGCCGGATCAGGCCATAGACGATGATCATCAGGGATCCCGCCACGGAAATGATCCAGAACACCATCGGCAGCGAGGACTCCCCGTGCCGGACACTGTAGAACCATTGGACCAGGAAGCGCGACTTGAAGACCAACTGGCCGGCGATGCCGAAGACAAGCAGCACCCCCGACACCTCCGAGCTCCGGAAGAAGTCCGTGCTGAACGAGGGGAAATCCTTCAGCATCAGCGCCAAAGCCGCCAGCGGAACCAGCGAAAGCAGGAGCGGCAGCAAGTGGGACGAACGGTCGAAGAGCCCCTTCGCACGAAGGTTCCAGAGATAGATATAGAAAGAAATGAATTCCCCGATGATGATAGCCAGGTCCCGGCGCAGCCAGCCATAGAAAAGCAGGATGAGCGAGCCGATGATGCTGAAGATCCAGAACAGGGCGGGCGATTCCACCTTCCGGTTCTTCTCGGACAGGTACCACTGGACCAGCACCCTGGCGGTAAAGAACACCTGGGCGCTGAAACCGATGCAGTAAATCCATAGCGGGCTGTCCATCTGCGTCTACTTGAGGTTGGTCTGTGATAATTTGTAGGCAATGCGGCGTTTCCGCATCCAACGCAGGGCGCGGCAGTCGGCGATTCCCCGCCCCAGGCGGTTCCAGACGCCGAATTTGGAAGTCCCCGCCGTGCGGGGGAAATGCCGCACCGGGACCTCCTTGTAGATTCCGCCGTCGAGCAGCACAAGGGCGGGCAGGAAGCGGTGCATGCCCTGGAAAGCGGGCAGCCTACGGGCCGTTTCGGTCCGGATGAGTTTCAGCGGACAACCTGTGTCCGTGGCCCCGTCGTGGGTATAGGCGCGGCGCCATGCATTGCCCAAACGGCTCTGGAAGCGTTTCCAAGCGGAGTCTTTGCGGCCCGTGCGGACACCTGTCACCAGATCGTTGTCTCCCAGGGCGGCCAGCAGCAGGTCAAAATCCTCCGGCGCGGTCTGCAGGTCCGCATCGATATATCCGCAGAGTTCCGACTCCGCATAGTCGAAGCCGGCCTTCAGCGCCGTGCTCAGCCCGTGGTTCCGCTCAAACTCCAGATAAAAGAAATCCGTATGCCGCGTGCAGGCCTCCAAAATGCGCGCCCCGCTCAGGTCGGTCGATCCGTCGTTGATCAGGAGCACGCAGGCCTTGACGGGGCACTGCGGAAGATACGCCGCCAACCGCTCCTCCAGCGCCGGCAGTCCCTCCTGCTCGTTGTACACGGGCACGAGGATCGTCAGCTCATATGCGGCGGTAGCATTCATCCTTTCACTTCTTAAGCGCCTGAGCCGCGACGGCGCGGAGCATCTCGTCCGCCCGGAAAAGGACACCGGCGGCACCGCGGTAGGTACCGGAACCGACGGGGGTCCCGTCCAACTTGTACCATTCATAGAATCCGCCCTGGTCGGCGACACGCTGCAGCATGGGTCGCAGTTCATCATAGGCCTCGTGCAGGAAGCCGTACTTCACCAGGGCCCAGATCCAGCGGGCCCCGAACCAGGTCCAGTCGCCGCCGTTCTGGTACTGCCATGCGCCCATCATCGGATTGGCGAAGGTGCCGGACGGGTACGCCGGATACAGGGTCAAGCCTATGCTCTGGGCTCCTGCGGCCGCGACGTTCTCCAGCATGCGGGCGTTGGCCTCGGCCACTTCGGCACGCGTCAGGATGTCGGCCAAGGCTGCCACGGCAGTACCGCCATGGTAGTAAATCGCTTCCTCGTCCAGGTCCTCAGGGAAAGGAGAACCGTCCAGGTAGATATGAGGATGGAACTTGCGCCGCTCCGGATCCCATAGATACTTGCGAATGTTGACCGTCAGTTCCTCCTTGAGCACGATCCACTGCCGGGCCCGGCTGTCTTCACCGACGAGACGGCACATTTCAGCCAGGTCGCCCAAGGCCAGGACAAACATCGCGTTATCGTAGATATCGATGGCATAGTGACTGTTCTCATCGATTTCCACCCCCCATCCATGCTCCGGCTGCACGTCGCCCCAGTCGGCCGTCGTGGCGCCGGTGATCAGGCCATAGCCGTCATTCCATTTGCATTTGCGCAGATAGGACATCGCGTCCTCCAGCCGCTGCAGGACGGCCTTGCCGCCGCGTTTCGAAGCAAGCCAGGCCGTATCGCCCGTCAACTTGACGTACTGGCAGGCGGCCTGGATCAGGGAAGACTCCTGGTCCGTCTCGACGGTATTCTTGTGTGCGGCGAGTTTCGGCCGCGCCCGGCTGTAACGGTAGCGATAGGGCACGGCGGAGGTATCCACGCCTGAGACATAAGCGTCTGGGATGTCCCCTTCCGGTCCCTGGAAATCCAGGAAAGTTTCCAGCGCCCCTCTCACCTCGGCCGTGTCGACCACCTCGAGGGACAAGGCGATGAAAGTGTTGAAATCGCGAATCCAGACCTCCTTGTAACCGTCTCCGGCGTTGAATCCGGTCGCCGCGACGGCACGGGCCATCGAGTCCACCTGCGCCATCAGCGGATCGTCCAGGATCCCTTTCAGGAAAAGGGTCTCCCCGTCCTCCTGCACACAGGCGGACGCCAGAAACGGAATCAGCAGCAGAAGCAGCCGGTGTTTCATATACTTATTCCTTGAATAGCGAAGCGGCACCGATCATGGCCGCCTGGTCCAGCAAAGTCGAAGTGCGGACCTCCACGCTCTCAGGAATGCCGGCGAGCAGGGCCTCGCTGAAATGCGGGAAATTGCGGGAAATGTTGCCGCCGAGCACCAGGGTGTCGGCACCGAACTTCTTCAGCCAGGGCGCGACAAACTCCGCCAGCCTTGCCCCGTATTCATGGAACAGCTGCCGGGCCTCGGCTTCGGCCGGAACAGCCTGGGCGACTTCCTTCGCGCCGGGCACATCCTTGCCGGTCAGTTCCTTGTAGCGCTTCACGACCCAGCGGGTGGAGAAGCAGGCATCCACGATGGTATCCTCGAAAGGCAAGTTCCAGACCTCACCGCCTTCCGGCACGCGATCGGAGTGCTCATCCAACTTGCCGTCCGCGACGAATCCGGATCCCACGCCCGTCCCCAGGGT
>JAEEGI010017990.1_pt1 | contig 14415 bp, 16 predicted proteins | sample 8958751 | NCBI WGS metagenome assembly JAEEGI01 (sample SAMN16246545, study PRJNA631951) | gut metagenome | biome: gut microbiome; feature: rumen; material: KS-attached | host: Bos | place: Iran: Karaj | collected 2018-10
GTAATCACATAATAAAAGCACTAGGAGGAAGAGAGTAAATGGCAATGATTAATTGTCCCTCTTGCGGTAATCCCATCTCAGATAAAGCAACAGAATGTATTCACTGTGGTCATGTTCTCAATAGCCCAGCTCAAAAAGTCTGTCCTGAATGTGGTGCTGTTTTAGAAAAAGAGTTGTTAGTATGTAATAAATGTGGATGTCCCCTACATGATGACTCCGAAAAGAAGGATGTAATCACACATTCGTCAGAAGCATCACAAGTTAAAAGCAAGAAACGCTTTGGTTGGAAAATAGTATTAGTTTTAATTCTTGTTGCTTTAATACTAGTCGGAGCATTGTTTGGGTTAAAAATCTTTTTAGACAAAAAAGAATCCGAGCGTATCGAAAATTATAAAAGTGATTTAACATCTGTAGTATATTCTATGCTCTCAGGTGGTACAACCACTGAAGACTGCGGTCGCTTAATTAGACAGGTTTGGTATAACTCTATATATGAGGAGCGTGATTCTTCAACTGATAAATACACGCTAAACTCCTATGGTGCGTTTTATGATGATTTTAATGACGCCCTTGGGAATCTGTTTTCTGACCCAACTTTCTCTAGCGACATTTCAAAGATTGAAAAGAATCAAACTGAAGTCTCTGATGGCATGAAAGAATTGGTGGATCCTCCAGAATCTCAACGAGAAGCATACACCGCTTTACAAGAGGTTTATAGTGCTTACTTAGAATTTACCAATCATATTGTCAACCCAAGCGGCAACTATTCGTCCTTCTCTTCAACCTTTGATTCTCTGCTCAACAAATTTGCTAATACAGTTTCAAAAATGAGAATATATATCAACTAACTCCATCATTAATGGTGTATAAAAAACGGTAGCCCTTCCTTTGGGCTACCAGATGAGATGGAACGCGGGCGGCCAGTGGCCGCCCGCGTTTTTGTCTTCGGTCTTATTTAAACCAACCTGCGATCATTTCAAAGATCTGCCGGAACCAGTTCGCGATCCGCTGCCAGAAGTCTCCGAACGAGAAATCACTGCCGGACGGTTGCGTCGTCGGTTCCGTTGTAGGTTCGGTTGTTGGTTCCGTTGTTGGCTCAGTCGTGGGCTCTGTGGAGGGTTCTGTGGTGGGCGCTCTGCCCGGCACAAGACAGTTGGAAGTGATATCCAGAATGCCGTAAGCCACCATTCTCTCCGCCCAGGTGACGCTGTCCACGGTCCAGACTATCAGCTGCAGGCCAGCGTTTTGCGCCTGTCGGATCACGCTTTCCGATACGTTGTAAGCGGTGTCCAATCCGTCGATCCCGTTCTCTACGCAGAAGGTCACGTCGTCAGCCGTCGCCGGGCTGGCGAGCAGGTACGCCGGCGTTTCGGGCAGCAGCGCCTTGATCCCGGCGATCAGTTCCCTGCCAAAGCTGATGATCACGAAGCGGTCCTTTTCTTCCCGCGCATTCAATATCGCGGCAAGATCGGGCAGATTGTTGACGTCCACAACTTCCTTAATCTCGATAACGGGATGCAGCCCGTATTCGTTGCATACGTCGAGATATTCCACAAGAGTGGGTACCTTCGTACCGGGGAACTGTTCGATGTTGTTCCCCGCGTCCACGGTGAGCGCGGAGAGTTCCTCATAGGTAAAGTCGGAAACGAGTCCCTCGCCGTCGGTCATACGGTCGACGGTTTTGTCGTGCATCAGTACCCAGACGCCGTCGGATGTCTGCGAGATATCGCATTCCGCGCCCCAAAAGCCGTATTCTCCGGCCAGGCAGTAGGCGGGCAGCGTGTTTTCGGGCGCAAGCGCGGAAAGCCCCCGGTGCGCCGTGATATGCAGGGTATCCTCCGGCAGCGTCTCCGACGGGAACAGATAGATCACGCCATCCGCCGCCGCAAAGAAGACGAACGAAGCCAACATGAGAATGCATAAAAGAAACGCGAGTCCTTTTTTCATAACAGACACCTCCGATTGCTTTGTCAGGCTTTGCCGCAATGAGCGCAACTGCTAATCCGGTTCAAACGGCAAGCTGTTTTTCCGGTCTGTAACTGCTCTCATTATAGCACAAAACATTCCGTTTGCAGCAAAAAAAGAGTGAAAAGTGATTCTTAAGGAGTGAATATCAAAAAGCTGCCCTGCCCCTCCGTCTTTTCGCTGCGCAAAAAGACAGCTCCCCCAAAGGGGGAGCCTCGTTTTTGTGGCGCCTGCGGCGCATTTATCCGGGCGCTTTCGCTGTGCGCTGTGCACTCAATAGTTTTCCGCGTGAACCTCAAAGTACGCGAGCGGGTGGGCACAGACGGGGCAGACGTCCGGCGCTTTCGTGCCGACCACGATGTGTCCGCAGTTGCGGCACTCCCAGACCTTGACTTCGCTCTTTTGGAAGACGGCAGCGGTCTCGACGTTCTTGAGCAGCGCGCGATATCTCTCCTCATGGTGCTTTTCGATTGCGGCGACACCGCGGAACTTCGCGGCGAGTTCGGGGAAGCCCTCTTCCTCCGCGGTCTTCGCGAAGCCCTCATACATGTCGGTCCATTCGTAGTTTTCGCCGTCCGCGGCGGCGGCAAGGTTTTCGGCGGTGGTGCCGATGCCCTCGAGCTCCTTGAACCACAGCTTGGCGTGTTCTTTTTCGTTGTCGGCTGTTTTCAAAAACAGCGCGGCGATCTGCTCAAAGCCATCCTTCTTCGCCTTGGACGCGAAATAGGTGTACTTGTTGCGGGCCTGGCTTTCCCCCGCGAAGGCGGCGAGCAGGTTCTGTTCGGTTTTGGTGCCGGCGTATTTGTTTGCCATAATGTTTCCTCCTTTTCCTTATACGTCCTTTTTCCAAAGGCCGTGCAGATTGCAGTACTCATAGGCGGCGACCGGTTTGTCGTCCGCGAGCGCGAAGACCGCGACAGGTTCGCCCAGCGGGTCAAGGTCCTTCTTCTGGAAGCCGTTTGCGGTTTCGAGGACGATCCACGCAATGTGGTGCGGCTCGGTCATCGGGTGGATCACGTCGCCGACGGTTACGGTCACTTGATCTCCGTCGATCGCGATCACGGGGACGTGCTTTTCTGCCGCGGCATCGACAGAGCCGGGGATGATCTCCTCCATCTTCTGCCCGCAGCACATCACGGGCACGCCTTTGTTTTCCATATAGGCAATGATATTGCCGCAGTGGGAACAGCGATAGAATTTCATAAGACAACACTCCTTTTGTTAAATTTTGGTTTCCGGTTTCATCATAGCATGTTTTTATGATTTGTCAAGCCTCGTCCGGCTGCTTTTCCTGCTTTCTCTTCCAAAAGAACCGCCCGACATAGACCGCGACGCCAACCGGGATCGCGCAGATGATGATCTTGACGATCAGATGGATCGGGATGTAGTCGTAGATGCCGTCGCCGAGCAGCGTGAACAGCACGACGCGCGGGAGGATGCCAATCAGAGACGCGGCGAGGTAGCGCGGAAATTTGCACTTCGACGCTCCCCAGAAGAGCGACACAAAGTCGATCGGGAACACGGGCAGCGCGCGGATGGACAGCAGCGCCGGGAACTTGTTGCCGACGTCTTTTTCCAGTATCTTCTGCCCCGCCTTGCTCTTTTGCAGCAGCTTTGTCACATAATCTCCGCCAAGGAAGCGCCCGAGGAAGTAGGTCACGATCACTTCAAGCAAGATCCCGACGCAGTTGATGGTGATCGCCAGCCACGGCGTGAACGCCATCCCGACGTAAATATAAATCAGCGACGCGGGAATCACGAACAGGACCGACTTGACGAGGTAGATGCCCCAGATCGCAGCGATCGCCGCGGCGAGACTGGCGGAGCGTTCCACCAGCGCGCGCACGTCGATGTTCTTGAGCCGGTCGTAATAGACGATTGCCAGCACAAAGAGGGTCAGCGCCACCGCCGCGCGCAGACAGAGCAGTAATATGTCCTTCGTTTCTTTTTTCATCGGCTTACCAAAGCGCGTCTTCCGCGAGGATCTTGTCGCACAGCGCCAGCAGGCACTGGCAAAGCGCGTCTTCCGCGCGGTCGTTCATTTCGGTGTAATCTGACGCCGAGCAGTCGTCCGCGTCGTCGCTGATCTGCCGCAGGGAGCAGAATGGGACGCCGCTTTCCTTGCAGACCAGCGCGATCGCCGCCGTTTCCATGTCGAACGCCGACACCGCAAACAGGTCTTTATACTGCTTCTTTATGACCGGGTCCGTCAAAAACAGGTCGCCAGTGCCGAATGCGCCGGTGTGTACACCGTCCAGCGACGCGGCAAGCTTCAGCAGCAAAGGGTCGGCGTCGATCGCTTCTTTTCCCAACGGGCGGCCGAGCGGCGTCAGGTCAAAGTCACATTCCCGGAACGACGTGCCGGCAACAAAATCGCCGCGCCGCAAGCCCGAGATCGCGCCGGACAGCCCCGCGTTGAGGATCAGATCCACCTTCTCTTCGGCGATCAGATACGCCGCCGTCGTCGCCGCGCAGACCTTGCCGATCCCGCATTCGACGCCGCAAAGCCGCAGCGTCCTGCCATTCTTTTCCAGCGTAAAAGCGGCGGCGCGTTTGCCGCGGCTGACGCTCTCCTGCCCCGCGTACTGCGCAACCAGCCGCAAAAACGGGATATATTCCATTTCATCGGCAAAAATGAGCCCGATCTTTTTTTTCATACTGCATCCGTTCCTTTCGCTTTGCCGCCGCGCCCGAACGCGCGGAACGCGGCGGTTTTTCTTTCGGTTTTATTATAATATAACCGGGCGCGTCTGTCAATTCCCTGCAAAGCGCATAGGATGAAACGAAGGAAACCCTTCGCGGCGGCAGCAAAACGGTGACGCGACCGCGTCCATGGGGAGCCGGTTTGCGCGTTGCCGCCGCTTTTTCCGATAAATATGCGCCAATAATATGAATTTATTGTGAATAAACACTTGCAAAATCGAATTCGGTCTGTTATAATATGGGATGGAGAAAACAGGAAAGAGGTTTTGTTATGAAAAAAGTACTTGCTATCCTTTTGTGCCTTCTTGTTGCCTGCACCGCGTTCGCCTGCCTTGTTGCGGCGGAAAGCGAAGCCCCGACAAAGGATCCGTACGAGACCGACATTCCGCAGGTCATTACCAATATCGCCGGCGGCAACAGCGCCGACCATCAGGAGGATCTGCATACCGGGTTCAAATTCATGCGCATCGTGACGGAAAACCTGACCCGTTTTGTGAAGGATCTTGCCAAAGCGTTCGACGACTTTATTGACCGTGTCCACTCTTTCACCGTCGAAAACGTGTTCAGCATCTTCCAGAGATAACAAAGCAAAAGAAACCGCCTGCTGGCGGTTCTTTTCTTTTTGCAAAAAAAGCCGCAGCGGATTTCTCCGCTGCGGCTTTCTAATATCTAAATCGAATCTTATACGCCGCCGCCGACACTGCCGTCCCAGGTATCCACGTTGGTGGCTTTCTTTTCTTCTTCGTCGAACCAGCGGACGGTGACCGCCTTCGTTTCGGTAAAGAAGCGGAACGCGTCCTTGCCAAGGCAGTGCAGATCGCCGAAGAACGACTTCTTGTGACCGGTGAACGGGAACACGCCGACCGGCACGGGGATACCGACGTTGACGCCGGTCATGCCGCCGTGGGTGCGCTTGGTGAATTCGCGGGCGTAGTAGCCGCTCTGGGTAAAGATGACCGAACCGTTGGCGAACGGGTTGCGGTTCATCAGGGCGAGACCTTCCTCGAAGTCCTTGACGCGCTTGATGCAAAGCACCGGTCCGAAGATCTCCTGCGTACCGACGGTCATGTCCTCGGTCACATGGTCGAGGATCGTCGGTCCGATATAGAAGCCGTTTTCAAAGCCTTCGACATTGACGTCGCGGCCGTCGAGCACCATCTCGGCGCCTTCTTCCAGACCCTTTTCGATCCAGCCGAGCACGCGCTCCTTATGCTTCGCCGAGACGACGGGGCCGAGCTTGCTTTCCGGATCGTAGGCCGGGCCGACCTTCAGTTCGCTGGCGTACTGCTTGATCAGAGCGACCAGCTTGTCGGCGATGGATTCCTGCGCGACAACGACGGGCAGCGCCATGCAGCGTTCACCCGCGCAGCCGAACGCGGAATTGATGATGCCGCGGGCGGAGCGTTCGAGCGCCGCGTCTTCGAGCACGAGGGCATGGTTCTTCGCTTCGCAAAGGCACTGGACGCGCTTGCCGTTGGCGGCGGCGGTGGCATAGACGTGCTGACCGACCTTGGTCGTGCCGACGAAGGTGATGCCGCGGATGTCGGGGTGCTTGAGGACGATGTCCGCTTCCACACGCGAGCAGGTCACGAGGTTGACAACGCCCTTCGGGAGACCAGCTTCCACCAGCAGTTCGCAAAGACGCATGGCGGTCATCGGGGTCATCGAGGCGAGCTTGAGCACGATCGTGTTGCCTGCGGCGATGCAGCAGGGCGTCATCCAGCCCATCGGGATCATGCCGGGGAAGTTGAACGGCACAATGCCGGCGAAGACGCCGACCGGCTCGTAGTACAGTGTGGTGTCGTAGCCCGAGGAGGTGTCGCGCATGGAATCGCCCATCGTCAGCGACGGCGCGCTCAGTGCAAGTTCGACCGGCTCTTTGACCTTGAGAATATCGCCCTTCGCTTCCGAGAGGACCTTGCCGTGCTCGAGCGCGCAAAGCGTCGCCAGTTCGTCCATGTGCTCCACGAGCAGCTCGCGGAATTTATACAGCACCTGTACGCGCTTCATGACGGGCGTATTCGACCAGGCGGGGAAGGCGGCCTTCGCGGACGCGATCGCCTCTTCCACTTCCTCCTGCGTGCAGCAGGGCGTTCTTGCAATCACTTCGCCGGTGCTCGGGTTGTAAACGTCCATGTATTTTTCGGTTTTGGACGTTTTCCATTCGCCGTTTACAAAGTAGTTGAGTTGTTTGATTTCTGCCATGAGATACATCTCCTTTGAAACATAGTTTACCTTTTTATATTAAGCTATTTTGCAAAAAAAATCAATAGAAAACCAAAAAAAAGGAAAAGATCACGTTCGCCCTCGGGCGCCGTGATCTTCGGTTTTCTTTTTGTTTTCGCTTATTCCTTGCCGAGCAGCCAGGTGACCGGAACGTCCAGGATTTCCGCGATCGCAACGACTTCATAATCGTTGACAGAGCGAAGCTGTCCTTCCAGCTTGGAAAGACCGGAAGCGGTCAGTTCGATCCCCTTTACCTGCAGCTGCGCCAACAGGTCGACCTGCTTCATGCCGAGCTCTTTTCTCCTTGCTTCGATTTTTGCGCCAACGATATTGCGGTTCCCCAATGCCTGTTTTCTGATACGCATAACTCATTATCTCCGTTCAGCTTATTTTCTCCATCAGAATCATAAAGGGATCGTGCAGATATTTCGCTATTTGTCTAAAAATATTATATCATACCGCCGTTTTTTTGTCAACAACTATCATTTTGCTGTTTTGGAAAGAAGAATGCGCAAAGGGCGGGAAAACAAAAATGCCCGATTTATTTTTGCAAAATGGCTTTTCTTTCCGGCGCAAAGCGAGTATAATGGGAAGTACCAGAAAAACGTGCGTTCCCGCACGATTAGGAGGGATCCTCTTGGGCAACACGCTGAAAGAACGCAATCTCACCATGCTGATGGACTTCTATGAGCTGTCCATGGCGAACGGCTATTTTGAAAACGGCATGCGCGACAAGGTCGCGTGGTTCGATATGTTTTTCCGTCAGGTACCGGACAACGGCGGTTTCGCGATCATGGCGGGCATCCGGCAGCTGATCGACTACTTCGAAAACCTGTCGTTTACCGAAGCGGACCTCGCGCTGCTGAAGAAAAAGCACATGAGCGACGACTTTCTCAATTATCTGCGCCACTTCTCCTTCGAATGCGACGTGTGGGCGATCCCGGAGGGCACGCCGATCTTTCCGGGCGAGCCGATCGTGACGGTCCGCGGTCCGGTGATTCAGGCGCAGCTCGTCGAAACGATGGTGCTTTTGACGATCAACCACCAGAGCCTGATCGCGACAAAGGCGAACCGGATCAAACGCGCGGCGGACGGCCGCACCGTGATGGAGTTCGGTTCCCGGCGCGCGCAGGGCTACGACGGCGCGATCTACGGCGCGCGCGCGGCCTATATCGGCGGCGTCGATGCGACGGCCTGCACGCAGACCGAGCGCGACTATTTCGTCCCCGCGGTCGGCACGATGGCGCACAGTTGGGTGCAGCTGTTCGGCGACGAGTTGGAGGCGTTCTGCACCTATGCCAGACAGTACCCCGACGCCTGCACGCTGCTCGTCGATACCTATAACGTGCTGAAGTCCGGCGTCCCGAACGCGATCGAAGCGTTCCGCCGCGAGGTGCTGCCGCGCGGCTTCCGCCCGGCGGGCATCCGCATCGACTCCGGCGACATCACCTATCTTTCCAAAAAGGCGCGCAAGATGCTCGACGAAGCGGGCTTCCCCGACTGCAAGATCGTAGCGAGCAACTCGCTTGACGAGATCATCATCCGCGATATGCTGATCCAGGGCGCGCAGATCGACTCCTTCGGCGTCGGCGAGCGGCTGATCACGGCGGCGTCCGCGCCGGTGTTCGGCGGCGTATATAAGATCGTCGCGGTGGAAGAGGACGGCGTCCCCGTGCCGCGGATCAAGCTGAGCGAAAACGTGACGAAGATCACCACGCCCTGCGCCAAGAAGGTCTATCGTCTGTTTGACAACGAAACGCACAAGGCGATCGCGGACGTGATCACGCTCTTTGACGAGACGATCGACGAGTCCAAGCCCTATGAGCTGTTCGATCCGGTCTATACATGGAAGCGCAAGGTTGTCGAAAACTATACGGCAAAGCCCTTGATGATCCGGATGTTCGACGCCGGCAGAAAAGTCTATCAGATCCCCGAAATCGCCGAAAGCCGGCAGTACTGCTTTGAACAGGTGGAAACGCTGTGGGACGAAGTCAAGCGTTTTGAAAACCCGCACAAGTACTATGTGGACCTTTCGCAGAAGCTTTGGGACGAAAAGACCCGCCTGCTGGACGAGTATTCCCATAAGGGTCAATGAGACGCATCGACTTTTCGATCGACGCGCGGTTTGACGGCAAAAAGCTGTACAGCTTTCTCAAGGGAGAAGCGAAACTGTCAAGCAAGCTGATCCGCTCGCTCAAGCAAAGCGAAGACGGGCTTCTGATCAACGGTGTGCACGCGCGGACGGTCGATCTGCTGCACACGGGAGACGTGGTGTCGGTCACGATCCCGGACGACGCGCATCCGGCAAATCCCGGGCTGTCTTTGCCGGAGATCCTCTGGGCGGACGACGATCTGCTCGTGGTCAACAAGCCGGCGCTGATGCCGATCCATGAATCGCACAACCATCAGGGCGACACGCTGCAAAACTGTGTGGCGCTCTGGCTGCAGCAGCAGGGCAAAGCGGGCGCGTTCCGCGCGGTCGGCAGGCTCGACAAAGGCACGAGCGGCGCCGTGATCTGCGCGCTGAACCCGCACGCGGCGGCGCGGCTGTCCGGCAAGCCGGAGAAGACCTATCTCGCCGTCGCAGCAAAGCCGTTCGAAGGCAGCGGAACGATCGACGCGCCGATCTGGCGCCCCGACCCGATGAAAACGCTGCGCACGGTCGACCCGCGCGGAGACGCCGCCGTGACCCATTGGACGGCGCTTGGCACAGACGGGCAGAATACGCTTTTGGAGATCCGGCTAGAGACCGGACGCACCCATCAGATCCGGGTGCACTTTGCGTCTCTCGGCGCGCCGCTTTTAGGCGACACGATGTACGGTACCCCGGACGAACGGCTGGGACATCAGGCGCTGCACTGCGCCAGTGTCCGGTTCCGCCACCCGGTCACGGGACGTGAGATCTTCTGTGAAGCGCCGCTGCCGCCGGAGCTGCAGCCGATCGTGGACGCCTTGCGCCTTGACAAGACACAAACAAAGGAGTATAATGGAAACGCAGACCAAACAGGAAAGGGGGAACCGGTACCATGACGGTCGACGAACTGGTTCAGAAGCTGCCATCCAACGTCTTTTTTGATTTCATCAAAGCGCATTATCAGGACTTTTTTGATTTCTTTGGCAAGGTGCTCAAGATCTTCAATATCGACACGAGCAAGTACATCAAAGAGGACTGAGTCAAGCAAAAAGATAAACGCTGCCGTATGGATACGAGCAGCGTTTTTTCTTTATATTCTGACGGGAAGGATCAGTCTTCGGTTTCCTTTGCGGGTTCCTCCGGCAGCGCCTCTTCCGGTTCGGCTTCGGGTTCCGCCTCAGCTTCGGCTTCCGGCTCGGGCTGCGCGGGAATCGTGTTGTACGGATGCGTCGGCACGTCGTCGATCGTTTCCACCATAAAGGACTGCGGCGCTTCGGGCTGTTCGTCCGGAAACTCCTTGACGACCTGCGGCTTTCTGCGGCCGTATTCGATCCGCTGCGCGTCGGCGATCTCCTGCAGCAGACGCAGTGCTTCGCCCAGACCGAGCAGAATCAGCGCGATCAGCACAGACGCCGCGACGGCGCCCATGAAGATCGGGAAGCTCATCTCTTCGTGGAAATTCGCGACAGAAAAGCCGATGATGATCCCGGCAGCGACGACGATCAGCGCCGCAACGTTGAGCACCTTGGCAAAGCCGTTACGCGTCGGCATCCCGACGCCGCTTGACGCGTCGATCAGCGCTTCGTATTCTTCATCCGTCACAACGACGGGCGCGGCCTTTTTGCCCTTCTTTTGCGGCGAAAGGCCCCACTTCTTCAAATCGGCGTCTTTTTTTCTGTAATACTCCTCGCGCTGCTGCTTTTTCAGCTCCGCGATCTTGGCTTCCACTTTATCCAGCATGGCATGATCTCCCTTTCCATCGCTATTGTCATTTTATTCTATCACATTTTTTTCAACAGTTCAAGCTTTCCGCAAAAAAAGACGCTCTGCCTCTTTCGTGGGGTAAGCCTTCGCCTTTATTTCTTTCCGTCCCGCGCCTGTGCACTGCGCACTGTGCGCCGTGCACTATATGCCGCTACCAGTATTTGGCCCCTTCTCAAATCGGTTTATCCGTGTTATACTCAGAACCGTGAGATCTCACCATCCCTTCGGGTCCCCCGAAAAAGGAGGTGACACATGAAACGGTTTCTTTCTTTGCTCCTTGTGTGCCTGCTGCTTCTGAGCACGGCGACTCTGCCCGCGTTCGCCGCGGCCGACAGCCCCGCCGCGGCGAAGGTAAAGACCGGCGGCGCCAACCTCAACGTGCGCGCCGGCGCATCGACCGGCAAGGCAGTCATATCAAAGCTGGCGGACGGCACATGGGTCACGCTGCTCGAAAAGAGCGGCGACTGGTGGAAGGTGCGCTACAACGAAACGCAGACGGGCTACTGCCACGCCGCATATCTCGCGGTCCGCGCGTCGTCCTATCACACCACAGTCAGCACGACCGCGCTCAACGTCCGCAAAGGCGCGGGCACGAGCTACGCCGTCAAGACGCAGCTGCAGCGCGGCGACGCCGTTTCGGTACTGTCTGAAGCGGACGGCTGGAGCCACGTTCTGTATCGCGGCGTCTCGCTCGGCTATGTCGCGTCGCGCTATCTCGCGTCCCACGCGGTCGCGTTTGACGTACCGCGCTATTTGCAGACAGACGCGCGCTGGAAGAACGTCGCGATCGGCACAGACGGCGGTACGATCGGCTCGATCGGCTGCACGACGACCTGCCTTGCGATGATGGAATCGTTCCGCACCGGCAAAACCGTCACGCCGCGTGATATGGCGGCAAAGCTGCGCTATCAGGCAAACGGCACGCTGTACTGGCCCGCGGGCTACGACACGGCGCTCGCCGAAGCCGACGTGCTGCGGCAGATCCTCGACGTGCTGCAGACCGGCAAGCCGGTCATCTTCGGCAGCAAGAAACAAAGCGGCACCCAGCACTGGTGCATCGTGACCGGGTGGCGCGGCGGCGCTCTGACCGACGAAGCGTTCACGGTCAACGACCCCGCTTCGTCGAGCCGCACGACCCTCGCGGCCTTCCGCGCTCTGTATCCGACGCCGTATAAGCTGGCGTGGTACGCATGAAAAAAGCCGCCCGCATATGATGCGCTGCAGGCGCCACAAAAAAAGGCTCCCCCGCAAGCGGGGGAGCTGTCTTTGTGCGCAGCGCAAAGACTGAGGGGGTCCGGCGGCTTTTTAGCTGTTAGCGTCCAAACGCACAACCGCTCCCCTTGCGGAGAGCGGCTGTGTTGGAGAGGAAAAGAAAATGAAAACAACTGGCAAGTGTTACCTTGCCGAGAGGATGTCTTGACTCAGCGGCAGCATATTGTAAACCGTGTTGTCGCGCGAAACCATGCTGACCGGGATCTCCGGCACAAGCAGGTGCAGCGCCGACACGAAGCTGGTGCTGTCTTCGCCCGGGAAGCCCGTGACGATCAGCGCCGGTTTTTGCTTTGCCATATGGGCGGCGACGGTGAGCACCGGGTCGTCGCTGAAATAGATCGCCATTTCTCCGCCCGCGTCCTTCGCGAGGGAAAAGAGTTTTTCGAGCGTGGCGGGTTCGTTTTTGCTGAAGCTGGTGGAGATCGGGAGCACGGAAATCACTTCCAGCGCGGCGTCGTTCTTTTCGGCAAGAATACGCCCGGCTTCGACCAGCTGGCTGGATGCTGCCTGCGGAGTGACGCAGACAAGAACGGTGGTTTGCTTTTTCATGACTGCACCTCCTTAGTACGATTATATGATACAGTGAACACCTAAAATCATCCTAAAACAGTTGAAACAAAACTTTAAATGTTTGATTAAGAACAGATTGTGAAATTTTGACTTTTTTGTTGACAGCGCCGCACAATTCCGTTATGATTAAGAAAACAAGATCCGATTGGAGGTATTCTTATGAAAGTCTTTATGATCGGCGGCACCGGTCTGCTCGGCTGCGAAGCGGCAACCGAACTGATCAAACGCGGCCACTCCGTCACATCCGTCGCCCTGCCCCCGCTGCCCGAAGGCGCGCCCATTCCGGAAGAGATGGAGATCCTCTTCGGCGACATCAACAAGAAGAGCGATGAAGAGATCGAAGCGCTGCTCAAGGGCTGCGATTGCTTTATCTTCGCCGCCGGCGTTGACGAGCGCGTCGAGTTCCCCGCCCCCGTTCTGGAATACTATCACAAGTACAACATCGCGCCGCTCGAGCGGATTCTGCCGCTTTGCAAAAAGGCGGGCGTCAAGCGTGCCGTCGTCCTCGGCTCCTACTTCGCGTACCTTTCGAAACTGCGCCCGGACATGAAGCTGACCGAAAAGAACAAGTACTTCAAGTCCCGCATCATGCAGGAAGAAGTCTGCCAGTCGTTCGCCGATGATACGTTCGGCGTCGCCGTCCTCGAGCTGCCGTACATCTTCGGCACCCAGCCGGGCAGGAAGCCGGTGTGGACCGTGTTGATCGAGCAGATCGGCGTGATGGACAAATGGCCGTTCACGATGTACCCGAAGGGCGGTACCGCGATGCTGACCTGCCGTCAGGTCGGTCAGGCGATCGCCGGCGCGGCCGAGCGCAACAAGGGCGGCTTTGAGGCGATCCCGATCGGTATGTACAACATGAAATGGACCGAGTTCCTTTCGATCGTCTATGAAGCCCGCGGCATGGGCGCCGACCGCAAGATCCTCTCCGTCCCGCCGTTCGCGATGAAGATGGGCATGATCAAGGTCGCCGCCGACTACAAAAAGCGCAAGATCGACTCCGGTATGGATCCGTTCAACCTGCCCGACATTATGGACCTCGATTTGTTCATCAACGACACCTACTGCCGCGCCCTTGGCGTCCAGGACGACGATATCCGCGAAGCGATCGCGGACTCCATCCGCGTCTCGGAAGCGGCGTTCAGCGGCAAAGTCCAGCTGCTGGATATGAAGGGTGAATGAGTGCGCAGTGCACAGTGCACAGTAACGCGGGCAAAAGTGCGTCACAGCGGCAACTGATCTGCCGCGGAATAAAGCTTATCTGTCAACAGAGAAGCCGCCTTTTTGGCGGCTTCTTTTCCATGTTTGCAACAAGTTGTTTACAGTCCGTGCGGCATTGCGTCTTTGGAGGGACGCGGGCACATGTTTTTCTCGTTGCACGGTTGTTCGGCGCGGCTGTGCACTGTGCACTACTACGCTTTCGGGAACGCGACTTCCGCGGTGAACAGGTCGCCGCTGATCGACAGCCGCAATTCGGCTCCCTGCAGGCGGCAGAGATTGTCCGCGATCGAAAGGCCGAGGCCGCTGCCCTCGGTGGAGCGGGACTCGTCGGCGCGCACAAAGCGCTCGAGCAGCTCTTCCACGGGGATGTTCAGCCGGCTTTGCGAGACGTTGCGCAGCGTCAGCACGCCATGGGTGTCAGTCTGGGTCAGGTCGAGATAGACCCGCGTGCCGGGCATCGCGTATTTTTTGACGTTGCCCATCAGATTGTCAAGGACACGATAGCAAAGCTTGCTGTCGGCGCGGACAAGCACGTCGCTGTCCGCCGCATAGATCAGATC
>JAEEGI010017994.1_pt1 | contig 14411 bp, 10 predicted proteins | sample 8958751 | NCBI WGS metagenome assembly JAEEGI01 (sample SAMN16246545, study PRJNA631951) | gut metagenome | biome: gut microbiome; feature: rumen; material: KS-attached | host: Bos | place: Iran: Karaj | collected 2018-10
GTGGCCTTCCTGTTCGAACGTCTCCAAAGCGTCCTGACCTCCTACCGCATCACCGACGCCAAAGACCTCAACGCCAATCTCCTCGGCATCACGCTCGGCCTGCTGATCACGATCGTGATCGGCCTACTCGCCAAGAAAAAATAACGGCTAACCTGTCGTTGCAGGTGAAGCGAAGCCCCTTCCCGGAGTTTTTGCGGGGAGGCCTGTGCGTATTGCCGTAGCGGATGGGAAGGGGCTTCGCTTCACCCGCAACGATTCCCGCTGATCCGTTTTATACAGGGAACGTCCTGGAAATCGGGAAGAGGCCGAAGAGGCCGCCGGTGTGGATGAAGAGGATGTTCTTGGAGGTGCGGAGACGGCCGCCTTCGCGGAGTTCGCAGACCATGCCGTAGGTGGCCTTGCCGGTGTAGACGGGATCGAAGACCGTGGCTTCGAGCCGGGCCAACCGCTTGATGTGTTCCAGCTCTTCAGGCCGGCTCAGGGCGTAGCCGATGCCGACGTATTCTTCGAAGAGCTCGAAATCCGTCGGCTTGAGCGACGCCTTCCAGTCGGCGGCCTGGGCGGGCGTCAGCTCGCCCTGCGCTACCAGATACGGCAGCGCATCGCGCGAAATCTGCGCCGCGATGTTTTGGAAATAAGCCGTGTCGTCGCACACGCACATACCGATGACGCGCTTGCCGTAGCCGTTCACCAGATTGGCCAGCTGCAGGCCCGCGAGCGTGCCGCCGGAGCCCGTGGCGACCACCACGGTGTCGAAACGGACGCCCATCTCCTTCTCCTGCTCCACAATCTCCTTCATCGCGTAATAATAGCCCTGCACGCCCACGCCGAACGAGGCGCCTTCGGGGATGATGTAAGGCTTATAGCCCTGCGCCGCATAGGTGTCGGCCATCTCCTGCATGATATCACCGCGATGGTCGCGGTATTCGTCACGGGTGCAGAAACGCACGTCGGCGCCGAGCAGGCGGTCGAGGAAATAGTTGCCTTCCACCGGCGGCTCCTCGCTGATGCGCAGCAGCACGGCCGACTTGAGGCCCAGGTACGTGGCCACCGACACCGTGGCGCGGCAATGGTTCGACTGGATGCCGCCGCAGGTAATCAGCAGATTGCAACCCTGCTCCAGGGCTTCCTGCACGGCGAACTCCAGCTTGCGGATCTTGTTGCCCGACCATTCGCTGCCGGTCTGGTCGTCGCGTTTGACATAGATATTCTTCCCGCATTCCTCCGACCAGCGGGCAAGTCGCTGAATCTTCGTGGGAAGATTCGCCAGGGCCAATTTCTTCATATTATTTTCGCGTTTTGGACTAATACGTTTCTACAAATATACGTAAATTTGTAGGATAAAAGCCGAAATACTTCACTGTTCCATGAGATATTCCCTTCTTCCCCTCTTCCTGATCCTCGCCCTGCTCGTCCCGACGCAGGCCCGTGCCGCCCGCGACAAGGACCTCGTCCCGATGGCCGATTCCATCAGCAGCTACCTGCGCGAAAAAACGACCGTACGCAGCTATGTCTCCGTCGAAAAGGCCGCCATTCTGAAAGACGGCACCCTGCGGCTGACGCTCAGCCGCGCCCTGGTCGACCACCCGCTCCGCGACCAGAACGTCAAGGACCTCTACGCCATCGCCCGGGCGACGCTCCCGAAGAAATACGAACAGTACAAGAAGAAAATCCAGCTGTATTCCGACAAGAAGCCCATCGACTTCTACCGCAGCCGCTATTTCCGCGAGACGCCCGCGGCGCAGCCGGCCAAGGAGCACCGCCAGTACGCCGGCCAGTACCACGACAAACTTGCCGCCCCGCTGGTCCGCCGGCTCTCCTCCCCCAACAAGCCCACGAAAGGCCTGCAGAACCGGCACATCGCCCTGTGGCAGAGCCACGGCTGGTACTATGAGCAGTCGCTCGCCCGCTGGGAATGGCAGCGCGCCCGCATCTTCGAGACGGTGGAAGACCTCTACACCCAGAGCTACGTCGTCCCGTTCCTCGTGCCGATGCTCGAGAACGCCGGCGCCAACGTGCTGCTGCCCCGGGAACGCGACTGGAACGTGCACGAAGTGATCGTGGACAACGATGAATCGGGCTCCGGCTACCTCGAAGCCGGCGTCTGGGACAACGCCCCCGACTCGGGCTTCGCCAACCCGAAGGCCGCCTATCTCTATCAGGAGAACCCGTTCCGGATGGGCACCGCCCGGATGACCGACACCGATTCGGAAGGCCGCACGACCGCCGCTTGGATTCCGCGGATCCCCGAGACGGGCGAATACGCCGTCTACGTCTCCTATCATACCGTCCCCGGCAGTACGACCGCCGCCATCTATGAAGTGCGCCACACGGGCGGCACGACCCGCTTCAGCGTCAACCAGCAGATGGGCGGCCGCACCTGGGTCTACCTCGGCCGATTCGGCTTCCTCAAGGGAAAGCACCAGGACCAGGGCGTCTTCCTCACCAACCTGGGCGACGGCCGCACCGTGGTGACGGCAGATGCCGTGAAGTTTGGCGGCGGCATGGGCAACATCGCCCGCAGCCCGCTCGAAGTCAAACCCGGCGCCAAGCCGCTCGAACCGGAAACCTCGGGCTACCCCCGCTTTACCGAAGGCTCCCGCTACTGGCTCCAGTGGGCCGGCTTCAACGACACCATCTACTCCCGCAACCTCGGCACGACCGACTACAACGACGACTATATGTCGCGCGGCCTCTGGGTGAACACCATCTCCGACGGCTCCTACCTGAAACCGGGCAAGCAGGGCTACAACATCCCGGTCGACCTCTCGTTTGCCTTCCACACCGATGCCGGCACCACCCTCAACGATTCGATCGTCGGCACGCTGGCCATCTACACGCGCCTGTCGAACGACGATGAAAAATACCCCAACGGCGAAGACCGCTCCCTGGGCCGCGACTACACCGACATTGTCCAGACCCAGATTGTAAACGACATCCGGGCGCTCTACGAACCCCTGTGGAGCCGCCGTCAGCTCTGGGACCGTTCCTATGCCGAATCGCGCATGCCGGAAGTTCCGGGCATGCTGCTGGAGCTCCTCTCCCACCAGAACCTGGCCGACATGCGTTACGGCCTCGATCCCAATTTCCGCTTCACCGTGTCGCGTGCCATCTACAAGGGCATGCTCAAGTTCCTGGCCTGGATCAACGACTTCGACTACACGGTACAGCCGTTGCCGGTCAGCGGCTTTGAAGTGCACCTTGGCGAAGAAGGCCAGGCCTGCCTGAGCTGGGAGCCGACGCCCGACCCGCTCGAACCAACGGCCCACACGACAGGCTACATCCTCTACACCCGCATCGATGACGCCGGCTTCGACGCCGGCCGGGCCCTCGACGAAGCCCACGCCGAAATCGCCCTCGAGCCCGGACATCTCTACAGCTTCCGCGTCTCCGCCACCAACGAGGGCGGCGAAAGCTTCCCGAGCGAGGTCCTGTCCGTGGGCGTGGTCTCGGAAGAAGCGCCGACCGTGCTGGTCGTCAACAACTTCGACCGCGTCAGCGCGCCCGTGAGCTTTGCGTCCCGCGACTCCAGCTACGCCGGATTCATGAACCGCCTCGATGGCGGCGTGCCGTGGAACTATGACATCTCCTACATCGGCAACCAGCACGACTTCCGTCGCCACATCCCCTGGATGGACGACGACAGCCCCGGATTCGGCGCCTCCGACAGCGACTATGAGACGAAAGTCATCGCCGGCAACACCTTCGACTATCCGGCCGTCCACGGCAGGGCCTGGATGGAAGCCGGCTTCAACGTCGTGTCGGCCAGCAGCAGCGCCGTGGTCACGCGCCGCATCGAGATGAACCGCTACGTCTACGCCGACCTGATCTGTGGCAAGCAGGTCACCACCCAGATCGGCCGCCGCGGTGCCGGTCCGCTCCGCTACCAGGTTTTCCCGGCCGAACTGCGCAGCCAGCTGGAAGATTTCACCCGCTCCGGCGGCAGCCTGCTCGTGTCGGGCGCCCACGTCGGCTCCGACCTCTGGGAACCTATCTTCGATTTCGAAGTCGATTCCACCCTGAAGGCCGATTATTTCACCCCGGGCCAGCAATTCGCCCAAGAAGTGCTGCACTACCGCTGGATGACCAACTCCGCCGCCGTGACGGGCGAGGTCAAGGGCGTGCAGAATGAACTCGGCCTGGAAGCGGGCAGCCGCTATGTCTTCAACACGCAGCTCAACGACAAATGCTACTGCGTGGAAGCGCCCGACGGCCTGAACCCGGCCGGCGACGGTTCCTACACCGTGTTCCGGTATGCAGAAAACAACATCTCGGCCGGGGTGGCGTACAAGGGTGACTACAAAACCGTCATCCTCGGTTTCCCGGTCGAGACGCTGGAGACGCAGGAGCAGGTCAATGGCCTGATCGGCGAAATCGCCCGCTTCTTCGCGCCTTAGAATTGCTGCAGATCCACGCTCTTCACACCGACGAGCGATTCGATCGTAAACGTAACGGCACCGGCGCTCACGACGACCATCGTATGATCGCCGGTTGTTGTATATTCGTGCGTCATATGGGCTTTATAGGCCTCTTCTACGCCATCGCCCCAATTGACCTTGCCGGCCAGGCTGCTGCCGATCAGAAGCGGCGCCGTCATCGCGTCGTTCGAGTGGGTGATTTGCATCTGCTGGTCCATCTTGGGCAACTGTGTCACGGATATGCTGCGGCTCAAATCGCGGCACGAAATGGTAAAGGAAGCTTTGCGCTGGGATGCCTTATCGTTGGTATCGGCCTTGATGGTGAGGGTAAAGGGGCCTTTCTTGCCGGAAGTCGGCGAGACTTGCAGCCAGGGATCCGACGACGAAACGGTCCAGTCGTAGTTGGTTGTCACGTTCAAGGTCACGGAGCCTCCGTTCTCGGGCAATACCAGCGAAGTGTTGTCGAGCGCAATCGAGGGCTCTTCCCGCTCACAGGCAAAAAGCACGGGCAGCAGGCAGGCTGCCAACACGAGGGTCAAGGTATGCAACTTTCTCATTTCGTTCCCATTTTGAGCTTTAATTCCAGTTTTTCTTCACCTCTCGTGAGCTTGAGGGTATAGTCCGATTTCGGCAGTTCGGCCACCTTGAAGGTCATCGTGGTGATGTCATAGACGACGCCTTCGGTCACCTTGGTTCCGGAAGAATTCGTGAGGGTCCACTCCGCGCCGTCCTTGGTCTCAAGGATCAGCTCGCCAGTGGTCTTGCTATAGCGGAGGGAACTGATTTCGGCAATCTTGGTATCGTCGATCGGTTCGAGCCGGGAAACAATCGTGGAAGAAAGGTCGTAAAGCGGCTTTTCCCAGACGCCTTCCGGCCATGCGGAACTGCGGTAGACCACTTCGATATAGTCGCCCGGCATCGGGAACCGGCGCATCGTGCAATTGACTTTCGGATAGCCTCGGCCGCTGCCGGCCTTGAGCGTTTCGATGTTGCGGACGGTGCTGAGGTAGTCCTTGATTTCGCCCTGCGCATCGACAAGCACGACGCAGAAGTCCCCGGCAAACGGCTGGATGCCGCCATTGTAGAGGTAGCCCACGTTCACGGTAAAAGCCTCGCCCGGACGAAGGGTCGTAAAATCGGTCGTCAGGCCGTTGTAGACCGTACCGCTGCTGGCGGTACCGCCCTGATAATACAGGTATTCCTGCGCAGGCGCACTTCCGCCCTGCTTCGGCTGGAGTCCGAAGACGGCGCCGTGCTGATACAGATACTGCCGGCTGTCCGTCGGAACGAAGGCCGAAAGGGCATAGTAACCGTTGCAGGAACCGCCCCAGCCCCAGTTGACGCTGAGGTTGCCGGCATCGTCGTAGCCGTCGACCAGGAAGGCGTGTCCGCCGGTCTCGCGGCGGGCCGAATAGAGGATCGGCCGTTGTTGCAGTTCGTCTTTCAGCATCTGGAGCCATTCCTCGTCGGTAAACAGCGCACGCTTATAATGGTAGGCAGCGCTGTCAAAGCCGAAATAGGTCACGGCACAACCGGCCATGGTCGGGGTGCTGGCGCTGGTGGATTCGTCGAACTTGGCCTGCACGGCCACGCCGCAGTCGTAAACCAGACGCGCGACGGCTTCCGCTTCTTCTTCGGTGTAGTCGTCGTTATAGTTGAATTTGATCTTGTCCCATTCATAGGGATGTCCCAGGTCAAAACCGGCGATATCGCAGGTCGAACCGTTGTCGAGCGTATAGCTGTAGGACGGAAGCGATCCCTCGCCTTTGGGCGGATATCCGTGATAGCGCATGATCATGCCCATGGCCAGCGGCACGCAGCCGATCACGGCGTGGGATCCGTCGACCATCGGCGTAAGCCGGTTGAACGGAGCCGTCTGTTTCCAAGTCGGCGTCTCGTGCTTGACGACAGCCTCGTAAGCAAGGCCGCCCGCCTTGGTCGGGGCTGTCAGCGCAGCCCAGGCACGGACATCCTGCGGCGCCCGGGAGTTATCGGTGCGCGCAAAGGCGACCAGCGTCTCCAGTTCCCCGAGCCACTCCTTCAGGTTGGCGGGCATGTCGTCGCCCGTCTCGAAACGGTTCGTGTAGGAATAGGCCAGCACCGGGGTGCAGACATCCTCGCCGGCTACGATGACAAAGCCGCCGCCGGCGCGATTGAAAATGTAAAAGGCCGGGCGCTCTTCGCCCGCCTTGGTACGCGGCGCGGAGGCCAGTTCCACCTGCCGCAGCGGCGCCATGCGGAGCGCCGCATTGCGGTCATGCTGGAAGACGGCACGCGCAACCACCTGCGCTTTCTCCACAGGCACACGCTCCGCACGAAGCGGGAGCACGGCAAGCAGAAGCGCAAGGACAAAGAAGGTTTTTCTCATGCTGAAGTTTAAGTAGGTTTACATGCTTCTGACAAAGATCTCAAGGACACGGCCCTTGAGTTCCCGCCACTTACCGGCCACCATCGTGAAGAAGCTGTCGGTCTGGTCGTCGAGCAACTGCGCGACCGCCTCTTCCCTGCCCTCGGCAGGAAGCGCCTTGACCTTCTCCTGGAGCGCGGCATCCTGCTCGAACATCATCCGTTCGAAGAGCGCGCGCTGGGGTTCCAGCACCTTGCGCGTCTTGTCCCAGTAGATGGTGGCGATGCGGTTGGTTTCGCGGAAAGCCCAGACAGCCGCCTCGGGGCGGTAGCTGTTCTGTCCGCAGTGGTTGAGCGCCTCGGGGAGCTTCGTGCCGCCCGCATAGATCGGGAAGCGCGGGCTCTGGCCCGGATTGTCGAGCGACATCCACAGCACGCCGCCCACTTCGTCGGGCAGCCAGCTGCGGCACTGGGCGATAAAGGAATAGCTGCACTGGATCACCGCGATGGTCCGGCGGTTGGTGACGGTGCCGGGCGCAATCTGGTTGAGCATGGCGCGCATATCGGCCGACATCCAGTTGGAGACCGGCGTCACTTCTTCGTCATATTCGGTATAGGTCGAATTCGGATACGGCGGGCTGTTGGGATCCTTCACGCGACGGTGCGCCTTGATCTTGAGGTTCTGGCCCATATCGAGGTCGGTTCCTTCGTAGGTCTCGCGGTAGAAGGCCAGCACCATTTCGGGCGTGACCGGCACTTCCGGCTTGACCGAGAACGGAAGTTCTTCATCGTCGAGCGACAGGCCCAGCGACGGGGCCAGCGTGCTCAGCACGAAGTATTCCCGGACGGAGAACGGCTTGCGGTTCGCATCGCCGACCACCTTCCAGAACTTCAGCGGGCCCTTACCATCCCACAAGCCCAGGGCTTTGGCTTTCTTCTTCAGATCCTTGCAGTACATGAAATGGTCGGGATCGTTGAAATCGATGGCGCCGATGCGGGCGATGTTGGCGGAGATGCCCACGTGATCGTCGGGGATGCGCTGGGCGGCCCAGATAGCGCCGGGTTCGCCCGGGCCGGGACCGTTGATCTCGAACTGCCACACTTCGTTGGGATCGGCCACCGTGAGGCATTCACCCCAGTCGGCATAGCCGTATTTCTCGGCCATCTCCCCCATCAGGCGGATGGCGTCGCGGGCGTTGTCGCAGTACTCGAGCGCGAGGCGGCAGAGTTCTTCGATCCAGAACACGCCGTTGCGGTTGATCAGGTCGCGGTTGCCGTCGTACGTGGTCTCGCCGATGGCCAGCTGCTTTTCATTCATACACGGATAGGCCGTGTTGACAAAGCGGTAGGTCTGGGTCTTGGGCGGCACGATGCGGCCCGTCTCATAGACGCCGCGGGGATCCCACGGTTCTTCCTTGTGCAGGACGTTGAAGAAATAGGGTTCCGTCTCGCCCGGAGCAAAGGTCTTGCGGGGCTCGATGGTGATGAAAGTCCTGTAGTACGAATCGCAGCAATGGGCGGTCATCACCGACCCGTCGCTGGAGGCCTTCTTGCCGACCATAATGGAAGTGCAGGCATCGCCGGAAGGGACGGCGCAGAGCAGCAGGGCCGCTGCAGCGACGATACAGTTACTGAGCAGTTTCATTTTGCGGTAGTTTATGGATCTTGATATTGAAGGCAGCGTAAGCGATGGCGATCAGCGGCGTGATGAAGCAGAAGATCGCGAAAGGGAAATAGGCCATGGTGGCTACGCCGAGCACGCTCGACTGAACCACGGCACAGGTGTTCCAGGGCACCAGCACGGAACTCACCGTGCCGGAATCCTCCAGCGTACGGCTGAGCACCTCCGGTGCCAGGCCGAAGCGCCTGTAGGCGGAGCGGAACATATTGCCCGGCAGCAGGATGGCCATGAACTGGTCGGAGAGCGTGAGGTTGCAGAAGACGCAGCTCAGCACGGTGGCCGTAACCAGGCCACCCTGGCGGCGAACCCGGGAGAGGATAGCCCCGGTGATGGTCTCCACCATACCGCAGGCTGAGAGGCAACCGCCGAAGAGCATCACGGCGATGATGATCCAGACGGTGTTGATCATGCCGCCCATCCCGTGGGTCGAGGCCAGGCGTGTGATGAGGGGATCGGAGGTCGTGATGTCGACGTTGGTCGACATCATCTGCATCAGCGATCCGAAGAACCGGCGCCAGCCGGTCACGTCAGCCCCCACGATCTGGTCGATGATCTGCGGCTGGGCGAAGAACGCCAGGATGCCGCCCGCAAGCGCCGAAAGGAACAGCGTCACCATCGGCGGCACTTTCTTGAAGATCATCAGAATCGTCAGGACGGGAACGAGCAGGTACCAGCCGGAGATATGGAAAGTCTCCTGCAGGACCGCCATCTGGCGGCCGATCTCGACTTCCGACGTCACGGGAACCACGAAGCCCACGATGCCGTACACCGCCAGACAGATGACGAGCGCCGGCAAGGTGGTCAGCAGGGTATAGCGGACGTGCGTATACAGGTTCACGCCGGCGATGGACGCCGACAGGTTGGTCGTATCACTCAGCGGAGAGACTTTATCGCCCAGATAGGCGCCCGAGATGATCGCACCGGCCAGCCACCCCGAAGGAATGCCGATGAAGGTGCCTGCACCGAAGAGCGCCACGCCGATGGTGCCCACCGTCGTCCAGGAACTGCCCGCCAGCAGCGACACCAGCGCGCACAGCAGGAAGGCCAGCACGATGAAGATCTTCGGATGGATCAGTTTCAGGCCGTAATAGATCATCGTCGGGACGATGCCCGAAAGCATCCAGGTGGCCGTCAGCGCACCGATGGAGAGCAGGATGATGATGGCGGAGCTGGTGTTGCCCAGATTCTCCCCCACCTTTTCCTCGAAAGTGCGCCAGGGCACCTTGAGGCCGTACAGGCCGATGAGGCAGGTCAGGACGGCCGAGGCAAAGATGGCGATCTGGGAAGGTCCGCCGGTGAGCTCGTCCCCGAAGATAAACACCCCGACCATCAGCAGGGCGATCAGGAACAGCACGGGTACGAGCGACAGAAGGAGTCCGGGCTTCTTCATGGCATTACAGCATTTTCTTCTTGCGGAAGATCAGGAAGACCACCAGTACGATCAGGATCATTCCCGACAGGATGATGGCCATGTCCCAGTTTCCGCCCACCAGGGGCAGCTTGACGTTCATGCCGTAGAAGCTGGCGATCAGCGTCGGCGGCATCAGCAGGAGCGAGACCAGCGTGAAGACCTTCATGATCTTGTTCTGGTCGAGCTCGATCAGACCGAGGACGGTGTTCTGGAGGTATTCCAGACGTTCGAAACTGAAGTCCGTATGGTTGATCAGCGACGAGATGTCCTTGAGCAGGATGCCCAGCTTGCCGTTGATCACGTCGGGGGTCTTGTCGGAACGGAGGATGCCCGAGATCATGCGCTGCTTGTCGACGATGTTCTCGCGCACCAGCATCGTGTTTTCCTGGAGCTGGTTGATGTCGAGGAGGAATTCCTCGTTGACGTCTTCGCCCAAGCTCACGCGGCGGCTGTACTGGCCGATTTCCTTCGACATCAGCTCGATCATGTCGGCGTCGAGGTCAATCCGGTTCTCCAGGATGCCCACCAGCACGTGGAAGCCCGTGGGATAGAGGCCCGAATTGAACAGGATCCGGCGCTGGATGTCGGTGAAACTGCGCAGGGGAACCTGGCGGATGGAGGTCATGGTATGACCGGTCAGCACGAAGGAGACGCTCTCCATCGTGTAGTTCTCGGAACTCGGGATCAGGAAGTTCGTATTGGCGAAGATCGAATCGATGGTCTCGCTGTAGCGCGAAGAACTCTCGATCTCCTCGGCCTGCGCGCGGCTCTGCAGCGTGGTGTTGAGAAAGACCTCGACGGCCCGTTTCTCCTCACCCGTGGGGTTGAACAGATCGAGCCAGAGCGCATCCTCGCGCGTAATTTTCTTCAGGATGGAGAGGGATTCCGAAACTTCGGCCTGCCCGTTGCTATGGTAAAAGATTTTGATCATTTTTCCTCGAGTTTAATGGGTTGAGCATTCCGTGGGCCGGCCTCCGCCGGCGGTCACCGCTACACCCATTCTCGAGGGGTCAGTTTCTCCAGGGCCACGCGCCAGAATTCGGTGAGGCCGGCGCGTTTCTCGCGGTCGAGCGGGAAGGAGATGTTTTCCTGCAGATACTTGCAGGCGTAATCCCTGGGAAACTGATGATCATCCATGGCTACAGCCTCGGCCAGATGGCTGACGCCATAGGCCAGGGCCTGGTTGAACGAAGTGATGAAAGACGGATTGAGCGGCTTGTTGGCGATCCAGGCGGCGAAAACGAACGGAAGGTGCTTGAGGGCAATCCATTCTTCGGCCAGATCGTACACGTAAGGGAACCGGGCGGCATTGCGCATGGCCTTGTCGCCGATAAGCAGGTAGCACTGCGAAGGATCGAGCGGCTGGGCGGAGAAATCAAAGGGCACGAATTGCGGATCGATCCCCCACTTCTCGCGGCAGAGATAGCGGGTCAGCAGCACGGAGGTGCGGCTGTCGATATCGAGCCGGATCTCGCTGACTTCCCCGATGGGGCGGCCGGAGACGACGATCACGCTGGCCACGGGGCCCGTGGCGCCGATGCAGTAATCGCCGACGATGTGGGGATCGGCCAGGTCGGCGATGGCGCCGACCGGCATGATGCCCACGTCGGCCCGGTCTTCGCGGAGCATTTTCGCCGATTCGGAAGGGGTGCAGAAATGCAGCGCCACGGAGCCGGGGGCCATGCAGGTCTCCAGCCCGTAGATGAACGGGATCGTGTTCAGATAGTTGATAGCCGCAATTCTCACCATATCCGGCAAAGTTACGAATTAATTTTTATTTGGCGGTCTCTTTGACCCGGAAAAGCCACATCCCGAAGAAGGTCAGCAGGCCGTTCACAATCAGCAGCGTAAAGCCCAGGTCGAAGCCGAGGTAGCGTTTGCTCAGCAGGTTGAACACCAGGCAGAGTACCGGCGCCGCGATGGCGATCCACGGCGTGGCGCCGTCGCGCACCTTCGTCTTGGTCAGGATGCCGAAGAAGAACAGGCCCAGTAGCGGACCGTAGGTATAGGAGGCCAGCTTGTAGACCAGGTTGACCACTGCGTCGCTGCTGACGACAAACAGCACGACGATGATGATCAGGAACAGCAGGGCCACCCCGGCGTGCACCTTCTTGCGGATGGATTCCTTGCGGGTTTCGGTCAGGTCCTTGCGCTCGTTGAAATGCAGGTAGTCCACGCAGAACGACGTGGTGAGCGAGGTCATCGCCGCACCCGCGCTCGGATAGGAAGCCGAGATCAGGCCGATCAGGAAGAGCACGCCCACGCCGACGCCGAAATACTGGCTGGCGATGGTCGGAAACAGTTCGTCGGTCTTGGTGATGCCCAGGGCGTCGAAGCCGCCCAGGCTCTGCGCATAGACACACAGCAGCGCGCCCATCAGCAGGAAGAAGAAGTTCACCACCACGATGATGATGGAGGTGGTGTACATATTTTTCTGGGCCGCCTTGATATCCTTGCAGGCCAGGTTCTTCTGCATCATCGCCTGGTCGAGGCCGGTCATCGCGATGGTCACGAAGATACCCGAAATGAACTGCTTGACGGCGTTGGTGCCGTGGCTCCAGTCCCAGTCGAACCAACTGGTGAAGGTATGGCCAGCGCCCACCGAGCCGGCGTTCTCATTGACCGTTCCGCCGACTACGGAGAACATTTCCCCGAAGCTCCAGCCCATGTTCTTGCAGATGTAGTAGATGGTCAGGCCGACGGCCAGCAACATAAACGTGGTCTGCAGCACGTCGGTCCAGATGATGGTCTTCACGCCGCCCTTGTAGGTGTAGAAATAGAGCAGCACCAGGAAAATGGCCGTAATGAGGGTGAACAGCAGCAGCGGCGACATCTTGTCCGCCATGCCGCGCGGCATGAAGGCGAAGAACACCACGATGACCACGAACACGCGGACGGCTGCGCCCAGGACGCGGGAGACCATGAATACGGTGGATCCCGTCTTGTGCGACTTCGGCCCGAACCTTTCCCCGAGATAGGTGTAGATCGAGGTGAGGTTCATCTTGTAGTAAAGCGGCAGCAATACCTTCGCAATGATGATGTAACCGCCCACGAAACCGAGCACCAGCGGCATATAGAAGAAATTCTGGACCCAGACGTTGCCGGGCACCGAGATGAAGGTGACGCCGGAAATCGAGGCGCCGATCATGCCGTAGGCCACCACGGGCCAGGGTGCTTTCTTGTCGCCGGAGAAGAAGGAATTCGATCCGGCCTTGCGCCCCGTGATCCAGGAGATCAGGAACAGGAGCGCGGTATAAGCGGCGAATGCCACCAGAAACCATACGAAGGGAAAGTCGTGTCGCATAGGTCAGGGTTTGAAGATTTGTCGGTTGGCGATCGAGCGGCCGAGGGTCAGCTCGTCGGCGTATTCGAGATCGTCGCCGAAACCCACGCCGCGCGCGATGGCGGTCACGGTCACGGGAAAACGGGCGATCTGCTTGTAGAGATAATAGGCGGTGGTCTCCCCCTCCATGCTGGTGCTCAGGGCGAGGACCACTTCGCGAACCTCGCCTTTTTCCAGGCGGTCCGTCAGTTCACGGATGCGGAGGTCTCCCGGGCCGACGCCGTCGATCGGCGAAATGATGCCGCCCAGGATATGGTACAGGCCGCGGTACTGGCCCGTGTTCTCGATGCTGAGCACGTCGCGCAGGCTTTCCACCACGCAGACGACGCTCCGGTCGCGGCGCGGATCGCTACACAGCGGGCAGACACCGTCGTCGGAGACCATCCCGCAGTCGGGGCAGAAGCGGATGTCGCGCTTGAGGCGCGTCAGGGCGCCGGCGAACTGCTCGACATTCTCGCGAGGCTGGTCCAGCAGATGCAGGGCCAGCCGCAGGGCCGTCCGCTGCCCCACCCCGGGCAGCGAGGAGAGCTGGGCGACGGCCTCTTCCAGCAAGGCGGACGAGTAGGTGCGGCGGAACATCGGCAAGCCGGGTTATTTGCGCTTGTCGGGGTTTTGGGCGAAATAGGTATCCACGGCGTTGCGGACGGAGCCGTAGTGCAGCAGCATGGCCTTGGCTTCGCCATAGTCTTCGAGGCCCGTCTCGTCCATGATCATCTTCGTGCCGCGGTCAACCAGTTTTTTGTTGGTGAGCTGCATGTCCACCATCTTGTTGCCCTTGACGTGGCCCAGGCGGATCATCGCGGAGGTCGAGATCATATTGAGGATGAGCTTCTGGGCGGTGCCCGATTTCATCCGGGTGCTGCCGGTCACGAACTCGGGGCCGACCACGGCCACGATCGGAACTTCGGCGGCAGCGGCCACGGGCGCGTCGGGATTGCAGGTGATGCAGCCCGTCAGCAGGCCGCGCTTGCGCGCCTCTTCGATGGCACCGATCACATAGGGCGTAGTGCCGGAGGCGGCGATGCCGACCACAGTATCGTCGGTCGTCGGTTTGAAGGCTTCGATATCCTTCCAGCCCTGGGCCTTGTCGTCCTCGGCGCCTTCGGCGGCGCGGCGGATGGCGCTGTCGCCACCGGCCATCATGCCGATGAACAGGTCGTAGGGCGCGCCGTAAGTCGGCGGGATTTCGGAAGCGTCGAGAATACCGAGCCG
>JAEEGI010017997.1_pt1 | contig 14409 bp, 10 predicted proteins | sample 8958751 | NCBI WGS metagenome assembly JAEEGI01 (sample SAMN16246545, study PRJNA631951) | gut metagenome | biome: gut microbiome; feature: rumen; material: KS-attached | host: Bos | place: Iran: Karaj | collected 2018-10
CGAATATATAGCTAGTTACTTGTGGCGCTCTCCGTCTCTGATTCTGTGCTAGCTTCCTCCATATCTGGGAAGCTATATGTTAAATTACCAGTGGTGTTGGTTATAGAAATCGTGTAGCTTACGGTCTTGTAACCAGACTTTTTAAGTGTGATTGTCTTATTGCCGTAAGATTTTGCAAAAGTGCATGGTACAATTCCGACATATACGCTGTCAACGTAGAGCGCTGCTCCTGTCGGTGCTTGCACATTTACCGTATAACCACTAGTATTATCAACCGTTGTTTCACTTTCGGTAGTTGTTGTGCCGGTTCCATTAGACACCATGTCAATGACCTTGGTCTTATAAGAAGAGTTCACCACGAAAGTCTCTGTGTACTCCTCGTAATGATTGCATGCCAATGTCAAATAGTGTCTTCCATATTCTAGCGATAGAGGTTCTGAATAATCCACCTCCACTCCGTCAATGCTTAGTATTGCATTGTTCGGTGTGATTGAAAAATTCACGGTTCCATACTTGGTTGCCTCTGGCACATACTCGCTAAAATCCAACTTAGAAGTTTCATCCTTCTTAACTGTAACAGTCTTAGTTGCTAAAACATCTTCTAGCTGTATCTCTACAGTATAAGTCCCAACGGGAGAAGTTACAAGCATTCCTTCTGTAACTGAAAATAATTGCTTGCCGATAGTGACATATCCACCCTCAAAGGCGTCTAGTCCTGAAAACTCCACGTAACCATGACCTGATGTTACATTTATAGAATAAATCTTCTCTCCAATACCTCTTAGAACTAAATTGTCCTGGTCCACGATCTTGGCGATATTGATTCTCTCACCGCCCGACAGAACAACTGTGTCCTCTTCGTAGAAAAGAACCGAAGCTCCTATTGTTATCTTTCGATTGTTCTCATCTATTGTGATTCTTGAAACGTCGTTACGTTCCCAAGCATCAGAATTTCCAATTATGGCTGAAGCCTTACCTGACTTATTAATGTAAACGTCATAAATCCCGCCTAATTCCATAGAAGAATCGGCTATCACTTTATCATAGGCGCTTCTTATATCTGTACCGCCAGAATATGGCACCTCGTATTCCACGCCAGATTCAATATCTAGCATATGGGTCATATCATTGGCTGTATCCAAATAAGTCAAAACTCCAACTAAGGTTGCAGACTCTGAGTCTTCTCCCTCAACAATATCATCTACTTTATTAACCACTCTTCCGAGTGTTATTGAGCTTCCCGGCGTAATTGTACTAGACGACTTGCCATCTCCAGTTAAAGAACAAGCCGAACCTGTAAACAATAAACTAATACTTACCCCTAAAGCCATTAGTCTTGCGCACATTCTCTTCATATTATTATCCCTCATAAAAATGGCAGAAAACCCGCCAAAAACAAACCCTACTCCACTTGAATTTTATCACAGTGCTTGGAATTTGTGAAGTTTTAGCTTAATATATTGATTTTTATCTAAGTTTTTATATGATATAATATGCGTGACTTAGATTGTGCTTGGTGGTGCTAACGACCACTAGTTTGCGCGCAGTATGGCGCTAACGATATGGACGGGCGCGCCATCACGGAGTGTAACACTGTAACTACCCACGCGCAATATGGGCGGGTGCACCTTGGCGACAAATCTAAGATAATCTAATTTCGAGGTTTATATGGATACTAACTTTAATAAGGAAGCTTTCAGTTTAGAACTTCCAGAGGACGTAAAATTTATAATAAGCAAAATTGAAGAAAACGGACATTCTGCCTACGCGGTTGGCGGCTGCGTCCGAGACACTCTTCTAGATAAGGAACCCCAAGACTGGGACATCACAACTTCTGCTCTCCCAACTCAGGTAAAATCTTTCTTTAGAAGAACCATAGATACAGGCATAGAGCATGGCACCGTAACTGTCATGATTGATAAGAACGGCTACGAGGTTACAACCTACAGAATTGATGGAGAATATAAAGATGGTAGACATCCGGAATCTGTTGAATTTTCAGTATTATTAACAGATGACTTGAGTCGCCGCGACTTCACCATCAATGCCATGGCCTACAACGATAGTGAGGGCCTAGTGGATGAGTATGGTGGAATTGCTGACCTTAATAACAAGCTTATTCGCTGCGTTGGCGTGGCTCACGACCGCTTCACTGAGGATGCTCTTCGAATGATGAGGGCTATTCGCTTTAGCGCACAGCTTGGTTTTGATATTGAAAATGAAACAATGGCGGCAATTTACGATCTCGCCCCAACAATTAAGAAAATCAGTATGGAAAGAGTTCATGTTGAACTTGGAAAAACTCTTCTTTCTGACAATCCAGAAAAATGTCTTTTATATTCAAAAACTGGATTGTTTAAGGAAATTCTTCCATACATAGACGAGGCATTAACAAACAAGCATACAAGAAGAACTCTTGAGGCAATGAAACATTTTCCCAAAGATTATGACAAGGACTTGCTTCTTCGTATGCGTTATGCAATTCTCTTCTCTTCCCTTGGAAGCGAGGCAGCCACTAAGACTCTGAAGACTTTAAAAATGGATAACGTGACTATTAAGTTAGTGGGCTCAATTTTAGATGCTAGTGAGAAAGAGATACAAGAAACAGAGCCTTCCATAAGAGAGGCCTTAAGACAGCTTGGTAGAGACCTATTTTTCTTAACTCTTGATTACAAGAAAGCCTTAAGCCTTGCGGCTTCTGAACTTACAGGAATTACTAATCCTGTTAAGATTTCTCACTACGAGAATTTGAAAAAAATGGCCACATATATCATTAGCCGAGGGGATTGCTTCTCCATTAAAGAGCTTGATATCTCCGGCAATGACTTACTTGAATTTGGCTTGTCTGGTAAAGATATTGGAAAAACATTAGAATACTTATTAGATTTGTGCATTGAAAACCCTAGACTTAATGAGAAGTCTACGCTTTTAAGCATGATTCCTAGAGATTAATAGAGCCCCCGTTGATATGTATCAACGGGGGTTTGTGCCTCTTTCGGGCCTTATTTGGGTTTCTCCCCGGGGTGGAGCGGGCTTGTTACGGGCTTATTTTTGCTTCTCCCCGGGATTTTTGGGCTTGTTACGGGCAATCCTCTTTTTTTAGTTATTTACCTGTATCGTTATTCTTAAATATCTTTCATAAGCTACCGGTAATTCCAAGAAATCTTCTTATTGACCGTAAGCTAAAAACTTCCGTTCAATACAATTTTAATTTACAGGTAAAAGAGCAAAATTTAGTGGTTGACTGTAAGTTTTCTGTCATTTATAGCAAGAACTTTGGATTCCCAAAAGAATCAACCTTTAAATTCAAGTTCAAAGCCAGCTGATTATTGCAATCACACTAAAAAACAGGAAAGAGATGAAGGTCATCTCTTCCCTGTTAAATATATAAAACATTCTACCCTATGCATTTTATTGAGTTTAAATATATAAAGTGTTGTATTAATATTGTAAAGTGATATAATATTAGTATAGAGATATTGTTAATTTATTAACATTGTGAAGGGGATGATTTAAAATTTCATAATTACATTTGAACCAATGAATAGTTTATGAGGATTATAAGGAGGTATTTTATGAAGAAAATAAGTCTTTACATTATTTCTTTTTTTATTATTTTATCATTAACTAACACAATATATGCACAAGAAGCATTAAGTCAAGAAGATACAGATAATACAAATTACATTGAAATTGAAAATATTGATAATTATCAAATAATTTCTACTTTATATGAAATTGATAAATATGGAAATGAACGACCTATAGACGGACTTATTGATGTAGATTATTCCATAAAAGATGATAATATTTCATCAATTAAAATTAAAGCTTCTACAACAAAATCATCATCTGATAAAAAACAAAACAATGGTGTAACATTAACTGGTACTATTAATTGGATAGATGTATTAGGAACAAATAATATTCTTAAATCTGTATCTGGAACATGTACTGGAAATGTTGAATATAATTGTTACGCTTATGGAACTGGTCCACGCTTTTTAAATACAACATGGCACTCTGCTGCAAATTTTGGAACCTCCTTTTACGATGTAAGAAACGCTGGCCGTACAGCCAATTCATTTGTTCTACAAATTACTGCACGTCCAGTTGGAAAATCAAATTTTGTATTAAGAGTTTGTACAAAAATTACAGATTAGGAGGTAACAGCTATGAAATCAATAAATAGATTCATTTACCCAGTTGTATTTTTAACTCTAATAATTATTACAAATATCATTTTTATGGATTCTCAAACTACCTTTTTACAATATATTAATATCGTCGCCATTGCATTTATGTTAATAACTACACTCTGTCTACAATTATTAACCGGCGATCTTAAATATTTCTTTAATAGTCTTGTAAATACAAAAGATAATAGAGATTTAAAACTAAAATCAATAAAACACACAATGACCATATGGTTATTATCAGGCATAGTATATTCTTTACTTTCACTTATTGATATCATGCATGTAGATGGTGTTTTATTAGATAATATAGCAATGTCTTTAAACCCTATTTTATATGGAATTATAGGAATCATAATACTCTATCCATCTAAAATATTTTTTGAAGACATTACAAGTAAATCATAGATTTAACAAATCATTTTGATTTTAACAATAGTCCTGACTTAATGAGAAGTCTACGCTTTTAAGCATGCTTCCTAATGATAATATACCCCCGTTGATGTTGCAATCAACGGGGGTTTGTGTTTGTGCTCTTATTCTAGGCGTATTTCTCTTTCTGGCTAGGTTGATGGATTCCCAAAAAAATCAGCCTTTAAAATCAACTTCACAGCAGCTGATTATTGCAATCACACTAAAAAAACAGGGAAGAGATGAAGGTCATCTCTTCCCTGTTAAATAAGCGGGTTCGTCCCACTAGATACCTATTCATATATGTATGGAGCAAGCTCCATACTAGTCACAAGGTTCCACCAGCAAAGCTGGTTCCCCTTATGACAACTAATATGCTTTTCCCCAGTAAACCATCTTCTTAGCTGGCTTGCCGCAGCAAACACAAACGTCTGAAAGGTGTTCCTGTTCAAATGGCATACATCTTGATGTTGCTGTTGTATCTTCCTTAATCTTGTCTTCACAAGCCTGATCGCCACACCACATAGCCTTTACAAATCCTGGCTTTGTAGCAACAACTTCCTTAAATTCTTCATAATTAGTTGCAACATTAGTATGAGCCTCTCTATGAGCTCTAGCTCTTTCTAACATTTCAACCTGCATTCTATCTAAAATAGCCTTAATCTCTGTAGCTAAATCTTCAATAGCAACTTCTGTCTTCTCTCTAGTATCACGACGAACGATAATAGCCTTACCAGCTTCAATATCTCTAGGTCCCATTTCAACTCTTACAGGGATTCCACGCATCTCCTGTTCAGAGAACTTCCAACCTGGATTCTTATCTGAATCGTCAACCTTAACTCTAAGACCAGCAGCCTTAAGTGCTTCCTTAACTTCAAATGCCTTATCAAGCACGCCTGCCTTCTTCTGCATAATTGGAATAATATCAACCTGTGTAGGTGCAATTGCTGGTGGTAATACAAGACCTGAATCATCACCATGAACCATGATAATAGCACCGATAAGACGAGTTGTCATACCCCAAGATGTCTGATGAACATACTTAAGCTTATTATCCTTATCTGTGTACTGAATTCCAAATGCCTTAGCAAATCCATCACCGAAGTTATGGCTTGTACCAGACTGAAGAGCCTTACCATCATGCATTAAAGCTTCAATAGTATATGTAGCTTCTGCACCAGCAAACTTCTCCTTATCTGTCTTTCTACCCTTAACAACAGGAATTGCAAGAACCTGCTCGCAGAAATCTGCGTAAAGATTTAACATCTGCTGTGTTCTTTCTTCTGCCTGCTCAGCTGTTGCATGAGCTGTATGGCCTTCCTGCCATAAAAATTCTCTAGAACGAAGGAAAGGTCTTGTTTCCTTTTCCCATCTAACAACTGAACACCACTGGTTGTAAACCTTTGGTAAATCTCTATAAGACTGGATTTCGTCCTTGTAGAAATCGCAGAATAATGTCTCTGATGTTGGACGTACACATAATCTCTCCTGTAACGGATTAAGTCCGCCGTAAGTAACCCATGCTACCTCTGGGGCGAAACCTTCTACGTGGTCCTTTTCAACCTCAAGAAGACTTTCAGGAATGAACATTGGCATGTAAACATTTTCAACACCAGTTTCCTTGAATCTTCTATCAAGTTCTTTCTGTATATTCTCCCAAATAGCATAGCCAGCGGGCTTGAAGATCATGCATCCTTTAACACTTGAGTAACCCATAAGCTCAGCTTTTTTAACAACATCTGTGTACCACTGAGCAAAATCTACATCCATCGATGTAATTGCTTCAACTAATTTTTTCTCATCAGCCATACTACTTTTCTCCTATTCATAATATTTTTTTATGTAATAATTTTCTACATAAAGTTATACGGTGTCTAGTTTAACATTATTCTATAACTAATTCAAGTATAGTTTTATTAGGAAAATGTACCTTTCCCCCACTATTTTAGTTCCGTTCTAAACTTCTGCCCATCCACCTCTAACTCAACTGCCGCAAGGGATATAGTGTTACGTCTGAGTTTGCATTTTCTTACAAGTCCATCAAAAGTTTCCTTGGAGATGGCCTCGCCTCCTAGCTTCTCATTGGCCATTTGAAAATATTTATAATCCCCGATAATTGCGTGCCCCCTTGAGGCTAGCTGCACACGGATCTGATGGTGCCTGCCGGTGTAGAGCTTCACAGAAATCTTAGTAAGATTTGTTGCTTCGTCATAGGATAAAACTTCATAGTCTAGGCGGGCTTCCTTGGCATCTCCGATTTCTTTGACATCCTGCTTGTCGCCTTCCCACACGGAACTTGTATTGTTTAATTTGTCGTGAATTAAATAGTCTGTTAATGTCGCTTTTTTACAATCAAATTTTCCATAGACATAAGCCTCGTAGACCTTGCTAATAGATCCTTTGTCCTGAACTTCTTTAGAATATTTTGCCGCCGCTTCTTTAGTTTTTGCAAAAAGAACTAAACCGGCAACTGGTCTATCCAACCTATTGATTATGGCAGCGTAGACCTCCTCGCCCTTGCGCTTTCTGTAGTTTAGCACCTCGGAAACCAAATCCGGCTCCATGCCTTTTCCACTTTGAGAAAGCTGACCGGCCTTCTTATCCACAATTAACTTCTCGTTATCCTCATAAATAATCTTTATCATAAAATGTCCTTGTTTTTCCCTATTATTACTATTATAAGTTTCTTGAGTTGGCTTTATCTGGCTTTGTTATATACCAACGCTTCCAGTAACCGCAGTGTTTCTGCGCTTTCGCAAGCCGCGAAGCGGATTGCGAAAGAATACTAATAAAGCCTAAATTTGATTATAGCACATTTATGAGCTTTCCCACTTACTAAATCGGGACATAGCTAGAATACGCATAGATGCTGGCTTACGGGACTTGTGAAAGGCAAGTTGGTGCTTCTTGCTTATTGGGGACGCGGCTAGAGCCCGCATAGATACTGACTTCCGGGACTTGTAAAAGGCAAGTTGGTGCTTCTTGCTTATTTGGGATGCGGCTAGGACCCGCATAGATACTGACTTCCGGGACTTGTAAAAGGCAAGTTGGTGCTTCTTGCTTATTTGGAACGCGGCTAGGACCCGCATAGATACTGGCTTTCGGGACTTACGAAAAGCAAGTTGGTGCTTCTTGCTTATTTACTGCTTTCTGGCGTGTATACCATCACTATAGTTTCTGCTTCAAAAAAAGGAACTCATACTTTTAGGACTATTTCTGTCCATTAGGTCAACACCTTCCCGATTTAACAATTCTTGTTTTAATCCATTTGAGGTGTTTTTTACTCAAAAGTACTAATCCCCCTATTTTTACTAAACTTTTCTCCATATTAATAATCCATAGAGGAGATTTTTTTCCAAAAAGGATTATCTCTTAATTAAATTGAACTATCTTACTTTCAAAAAATAATCCTTTTTGGAAGATTTCTTCCTGTACGTACTATTCCAATTTCGCCCAATCGCTTAATTCCCGTGCGATACCCAGAAGTATTCCTATAAGCTCTATTCCAGTTTCGCCCAATCACTAAATTCCCGTGCGATACCCAGAAATATTCCTATAAGCTCTATTCCAGTCCCGCCCAATCGTTTAATTCCCGTGCGATACCCAGAAATTTACCAATATCTACAGGTAACAGTAAATTTCCTGGCTTTTACCCGCAATTCCTAGCGCAACATGACTCATTCCACCGCGCAACAAAGCCGATTTCCGCCGCAAGGCGCACACAAAAAAAGAGCTATGAAACTTAGTTTCATAGCTCCTACAGGTCTTGCAACTTCGTTGCAAGACAGATCACATCTTAAATCTATATCCCACACCCCAGATAGTTTCAATATACTGTGGCTTTGATGTATCATACTCGATCTTTTCACGAATCTTCTTTATGTGAACTGTGACTGTGGCGATGTCGCCGATTGAATCCATATCCCAGATTTCCTTGAAAAGCTCGTCCTTTGTGTAGACATGGTTTGGATTTTCAGCAAGGAATGTTAAAAGGTCAAATTCCTTTGTAGTAAAGGCCTTCTCTTCGCCGTTTACAAATACACGTCTTGCTGTCTTGTCGATCTTGATACCACGGATTTCGATAGTATCGTTTGTTGGCTTGCCGCTGCTTACCAATCTCTCGTATCTTGCAAGGTGGGCCTTAACTCTAGCAACAAGTTCGCTTGGTGAGAAAGGCTTTGTCATGTAGTCATCGGCGCCAACCCCGAGGCCACGAATCTTATCTATGTCTTCCTTCTTTGCAGAAACCATGATGATTGGTGTGTCCTTCTTCTCTCTGATAGTCTTACAAATCTCAAAACCATCAACTCCTGGTAACATAACATCTAAAATGTATATGTCGTAGTCATTTTCAAGAGCCTCAGCCATACCGCTAGTTCCATCAGAACAAACTGTTACTGTGAAACCGTTAAGCTCTAAATAATCCTTTTCAATATCTGCAATTGCATCTTCGTCTTCAACAATAAGAATCTTACTCATAATTACCTCCGTGAATGTCGTATTTTTACAAAAAATGTTTACAAGCTATAGAATTAATCGCTTACTTGAAAGTTAGTAAGCTAACGAATTAATCACTTACTTCCAAGCTAATGAATTTAATCACTTACTTGCAACCCTGGCAAGCTAGCTCATTTTTCTTATATTTAGGGAGCTTTAAATGCATTGTAGTGCCTTGGCCCTCAACGCTGTCTGCCCAAATCATACCCTTGTGGTCTTCAACGATTTTCTTAACAATGGCAAGGCCTATGCCACTTCCGCCCTGCTTAGAATTTCGTGAATCGTCCGTTCTATAGAATCTTTCAAAGATTCGCTCGAGGTCTTTACTTGCAATACCCTTACCGTTGTCGCTAAACTGCACGTGCACGTATTCACCCTCGTCGTAAATATCGATACCAATCTTTCCCTGGCGGCCTTCCACCATGTATTTCTCTGAGTTGCTAATGATGTTGTTAACCACACGCTTTAGCTGCTCAGGATCCACACAAATATAGGCGGCGCCATCTAAATGGGATGTATAATCAAGCTCAATCTGGCTTGCATCAAGTTCCACACTAATCTCCTCCACGCAGTCGTTAAAGTAGTCGCCCGCGCTGATTTTCACAAAGTTATAAGGAACCCTGTTAGTATCAAGCCTTGAGTAAATCGATAGCTCATCAATAAGTCTGTCCATGTCGTTGACCTTGTTGGCAATGGTTCTAATGTACTTCTCCTGCTTTTCAGGAGTATCGGCAATGCCATCCTGCAAACCTTCCACATAACCCTTGATGGCTGTAAGTGGTGTCTTTAAATCATGGGAAATGTTTCTAATAAGGTCTTTTTCTTCAATATCTGATTTCAGCTTCGCTTCAGTATTTTCTTTTAAAATGAGTCTCATTTCCTCAAAGTCTTTACAAAGCTGACCAATTTCGTCGTTTCCCGTCTTTGGCATCTTAAAATCAAAGTTTCCATCTTTAATGTTATTAGTTGCCAATTTTAATTTATTAATCGGTCTAACAATTGATTTATAAATCCAGAAAATCAGCAAAGCCGCTGTGATTATAAGCACTATGGCAATGGCTAATACCATCAAAGTCAAAGAATTTCTAATCTGTGGCACCACCTGCGAGATAGACGTTACAATGGAAACGTTATACACATTTCCCTCTTCATCGCAAAAACCTAAGGTCTTAACAATGCAGCCGTACTCACTTTGATAATAGCCGTTATCACAAATACTTCCATATGTAACCTCGCCACATTCTGGAATCAAGTTTTCTAACTCATCGTTTGAAAAGCTTGTGGAGTTATATAACAAAACGCCGTTCCATCGAACTACCAAATCAGAAAGCTTAGTTTTTAGCTCGCTAGATAACTCTCTTAAAGTTGTTTCATTAGAAAAGCTCTCCGGATTTGTCTCTGCCTGTTCAATCATGCTTTGATAAATTCCACTCGTTATCTCGCTTATGGCGTTTCCGTTTGAATAAAATGTTTCTATACCTACGTTTGTATCAATGTTATAAGCTTGTTTATAGTTGTATGCTTGCCACTTTATTATTATAAATGCTGATATGAAGAATAAAATCATCGGCACGATAATCATAATGCAAAAGGACAATTTTAATTTATTTTTTAATTTCATAATCTTGCCTTTACTTGTATATTTATTTACTAAAGATATTTTATCACATTTTTAACAATTTGTTTATGATTTAACGATTAAAAGAATAAAGAATGCATTAAAAAAGAATAACATTTTAAAAATGTATCTAATTATCAAGTTTGTCAAAATAATCACAATTCGTTATCGTTTTAACAAAGTCAATCAAAGGCCGAAATTCAGTAGATTTAATTAGGCTCTTGTCGGATTTGTTAAATTTTTCCCAATCAAAAGTGCCTTCAGACCGCATAAAATCTACGACTTTCGTAAATTTCCCGTTGTGCCTTTTACATTATTATGCTACAATCAATTTATGTAATAATGCGCTTAGCCGCAACTGCATGTTAACAACTCAATCAAAACTCTAAAGTTTTATAATTCATTGTGAGAAGCTTGACTTTACCGTAACATTTTCCCTTCTAGGGAGTAATTCTTGCAATGTTTTTTTATTTGTTAGGCAGAAACTGAGCGCGAAATAAATATATGGAGGACAATATGATAGGTAATGTTATCGTGGGCCAGTCAGGTGGTCCAACATCAGTAATTAATTCAAGCCTAGCTGGTGTATTTAAAACTGCAAAGGACAGAGGAGCTAAGAAGGTATACGGTATGCTCCATGGTGTTAAAGGCTTACTTGATAAGCAGTATGTTGACTTATCAGAAAAGATTAAGACTGATATTGATATCGACTTATTAAAGAGAACACCTTCTTCTTATCTTGGTTCATGTCGTTATAAGCTACCAGAAATTGGTGAAGATAGGGAAACTTATGATAAGATTTTCAAAATCTTAGATGAGCTTGAAATTAAATACTTCTTCTATATCGGTGGTAACGACTCAATGGATACAATTAAGAAGTTATCTGATTACGGTTTAATTATCAACAGTGATATCCGTTTTATGGGTGTTCCAAAAACTATCGATAATGACTTAGCTGTTACAGATCACACACCAGGTTATGGTAGTGCTGCTAAGTTTATCGCATCAACAATGAAGGAAATTATTAGAGACGGTCTTGTTTATGATTATCCACAGGTTACAGTTGTAGAAATCATGGGTCGTAACGCAGGTTGGTTAACAGCTGCTGCTGCACTTGCTCGTGGTGAAGACTGTGAAGGTGTAGATTTAATCTACCTTCCTGAGAAGGTATTTGATATTGATCATTTCATGGCTAGAGTAGAAGAAAAAGTAGGGGATGGACGTTCTGTAGTTGTTGCTGTTTCAGAAGGTATAAAAGTTGAAGATGGTCGTTATGTATTTGAACTTGCAGATCACGTAGAATTCGTAGATGCATTTGGTCATAAGCAGCTTGCAGGTACAGCTAAGTTCTTAGCTGACAAGATTGGTGCCGCTTACGGCGTTAAGACAAGAGCTATCGAGCTTGCAACATTACAGCGTTGTGCAGCTCATATGACAAGTAGAACTGATATTACAGAAGCTTTCAACGTTGGTGGTGCTGCTGTTAAGGCTGCATTCGAAGGCGAATCAGGAAAGGTTGTAGTATTAAAGAGAGTTTGCGATGATCCTTATATGTGCATCACAGAAACACACGATGTTCACCAGATTGCTAACATCGAAAAGAAGATTCCACTTGAGTGGATCACAGAAGACGATTATGTAACAATGGATTTAATCCATTACATTCGTCCATTAATTCAGGCTGAGTTATCACCAATCATGGTTGATGGCTTACCAAGACATTTAAATATTAATATGTAGTTTGTACTATATATTTAGCCACCCCAGCCAGCAAAGCGGATACATATCAAGCTGACTGGGGTGGCTTTTTTATAGAGATATTATTTTTGATATGGTAATTTTCTTTCTATGTTTTTTTCTAATAGATTTTCTTCAAAGAAACACAAAGACCGCAAATCAGAATTTAATTCATTTATCTGACTTACGGTCTTTTATTACTTAACTAATTTACTTAGCAACTATATTAAAGATCTTTCCCTTAACATAGATTTCTTTTATAATATTCTTTCCTTCAAGTGCCTTAGCAACTCCAGCAACTTCCTTACCTCTTGCCTTTACTGATGCTTCATCTTCATCAACTGCAATTTCAAGAGTACCACGGACTTTACCGTTTACCTGAACACCGATTTCTACTGTGTCATCCTTACACTTGTCTTCATCGTATGTTGGCCACTGCTCATAAGCGATTGTGTTGTCATGGCCTAAGAGCTGCCATAATTCTTCGCCGATATGTGGACAAATACATGAAAGCATCTTAATGAATCCTTCTGCATAAACCTTTGGACACTTTTCCTTAACGGCTGCATTCATGAAAATCATCATCTGTGAAATAGCTGTATTAAAGCCAAGTGTTTCAAAATCAGATGTAACCTTCTTAACTGTCTTGTGGTAAACCTTTTCAAGGGCTCCACCTTCGCCATCAATTAAGTTCTCTTCTACTGAGAAGTAGTTCCAAACCTTATTTAAGAATCTTCTTGCTCCTTCTACACCCTCGTTAGACCAAGGCTTAGAAGCTTCAAGAGGTCCCATAAACATTTCATATAATCTAAGTGTATCAGCACCGTAATCTCTTACGATATCTGAAGGATTAACTACGAATTCTGGGAATCTCTTACCCATCTTAATACCATTAGAACCAAGAATCATACCCTGGTGAACTAACTTCTTAAATGGTTCCTTAACTGGTGAAATGCCCTGATCGTAAAGGAATCTATTCCAGATTCTTGAATACATTAAGTGACCTACTGCATGCTCTGGTCCACCAATATAGAGATCTACTGGTAACCAATGCTTAAGAAGTTCTGGGTCACATAATTCCTTATCATTCTTAGGATCAATATATCTCATGTAATACCATGATGAACCTGCTGAACCTGGCATTGTAGAAGTTTCTCTCTTACCCTTAATGCCATTGTGATCATACATCTTCCATTCTGTAGCATTCTCAAGAGGAGCCTGTCCGTTCTTGCCCTTGTAATCCTCAAGTTCAGGAAGGATAAGTGGTAATTCATCATCATCTAACACATGAATCTGTCCATCTTCTAAGTAAACTACAGGAACTGGTTCACCCCAGTATCTCTGTCTTGCAAAAATCCATTCTCTAAAGTGATAGTTAGCTGTACGCTTAGCAACGCCCATCTTCTCAAGCTTAGAAGTGATTGCTTCCTTAGCTTCTTCGACAGTTAAACCTGTGAATTCTTCTGAGTTGATAAGCTTGCAGCCCTTACCTAAATAATCCTGTTTTTCAAATGCATGCTCTGAAACATCAGCGCCCTCAATAACCTGAATCATAGGAATATTATGAGTAATAGCATATTCAAAATCTCGCTGATCGTGACTTGGAACAGCCATAACAGCACCTGTACCATAGCTTGCAAGTACGAAATCACCAATAAATAAAGGTACTTCCTTGCCATTAACCGGATTAATACATGTTACACCTTCAAGTGGACAACCTGACTTAGTCTTGTTAAGTTCAGTTCTATCCATGTCGTTTTTCTTCAAAGTTTCATCAATGTATGCCTGAACTTCTTCTAAGTTCTTAACTCTTGGAAGTAAGCTCTTAACAATCTCTCCATCTGGAGCAAGTACCATAAATGTAATACCATAAATTGTTTCAATACATGTTGTAAAGATAGAGAACTCGCCACCACCAACGATCTGGAACTTAACCTCAACACCTTCAGA
>JAEEGI010017998.1_pt1 | contig 14408 bp, 18 predicted proteins | sample 8958751 | NCBI WGS metagenome assembly JAEEGI01 (sample SAMN16246545, study PRJNA631951) | gut metagenome | biome: gut microbiome; feature: rumen; material: KS-attached | host: Bos | place: Iran: Karaj | collected 2018-10
ATTCTATAAGAGTTGAGTATTATTTCCCTGAAAATGAAATACAGGGATATATAGAGCCGGCCGGTTTTAGGGAAATCCGAGATGAAATGGTGCACCATGTAGGAAGTATAAACGAAGGAATAAATGTCGGAAAAGAACTGCTTAGAAATATATAAGGAGCCTTATCATGTGCCTAATGCCCTGCTGCAGCAAGACCTTCGGCTCACGTCCGAAACGTGCTTGAGCTTAGCTCCTCTGGTGAAAGAGTAACCCGAATAGAGGTGAAAGTTAATTCGTAGTATGCTGAGAGAAGAATAGACAATAATGACAGGAAATAATCATATATGAGCAAAAGAATTATTTTTTTAGGATCTTCAGTAACATATGGATCAGCGGCTGGTGGTGTTTCATTTGCTGATATTATCTGCGAAAAGAATGGATATGAAATGATCAAAGAAGCTGTCTCCGGCACAACTTTGGTAGACTCCGAAGAACTATCCTACATCAGCAGATTAAGAAAGATTAATTGTGATTCAGCGGATCTGTTCATATGTCAGCTTTCCACCAACGATGCTTCATTAGGCAAACCGCTTGGCATTATCTCAGATTCACGGGAAATGAAAGATTTTGATACTAATACTGTAGCGGGAGCAATTGAATATATACTCGCATATGTAAAGGATAAATGGCACTGCCCTATGACCTTTTATACAGGAACCAAGTATGATTCGGAAGAGTACTCCAAAATGGTTTTTCTTTTGGATGAAATTGCTAAGAAGTGGAACATACCACTCATTGATCTATGGAACGAACCCTCTTTCAATTCCGTTAGCAAAGAGGAATACAGCAAATATATGAATGATCCTATACATCCAACCTTGTTGGGATATAAAGAATGGTGGTCACCGTATATTGAAAAATGTATCATGGAAATGATGTAGATAAGGTTGTGGAGCGATTATCTTTCAGTGGTCAAATGAAAAACTAACTTCTAGTTTTGTCCGCACCTCCAAGCATAGAATTTCAAAATTCACTTTACGCTAAGGATAATGGAAAATAGTGAAAAAATAGTGAAAGTTTAATGTAATTTTCAAGGGCGATCTGCTATAATATCATCGAGGTGAATTAAGATGATTAAAGTGGTTCTGACAAATGAGATATTAAAATATATAACCGAAATAGATAAAAACAGATACAAGGTTTCTTCTGTAAAACTACCAAGGTCTGTATCAAGCAGACTGCGGAAGAATTCAAAGAAAAAGAGTACATATGCGTCAAATAAGATAGAAGGTAATCCCCTCTCTGAAAAGCAGGTTGATGAAGTAATAGAGCGGGATGAAAGAAAGCATTTCCTAAAGCCGGAACAGGAAGTGCGCAATTATTTTCTTGCATTGAATTATCTGGAAGAAAAGGTAAAAGAGAAAGAGCGTTTTACTAAAAAACTGATATTGGATGTTCAGAAATACGTTGAAAAGGGAGCATCTAAGGAAAAAATCGGACTAAGAGGAGCCATGCCTCCAGGAGTATTGTTTGCCGTTTATGATTCTCAGACCGGGAATCCTGATTATATTCCCCCAGAATACCTTGATATACCGGTGCTGCTTGATGAATTAGTCGAGTATGTAAATACCACTGATGATCACCCGTTAATAGTCGCAGCGGTCGTACATTATCAGTTGGTTACGATACATCCGTTTGAAGACGGAAATGGTCGAACTGCACGTTTGCTTTCCGGATATATTTTGGATATCAATGGATATGGATTTAATGGCATCGGTTCATTGGAAGAATACTTTGCATATGACATTAATGAGTATTATGAATCGATACAGATGGGTTTGCCGGTGCTTTATTACTCCGGAAGAAACAATCCGCCTCATCCGGAAGTATGGGTTAATTATTTTCTGAGGATGGTGCTGTTGTATTCCAATAAGATTTGTGAACTGTCAGAAAGTTCTACTGAGGATGAAGTAAGCGGAAGCTTATCACATTTAAAGAGTAAGGAGAAGGAACTGCTCCTGTTTTTGATAAAGAGATATAAAGGAGAGTTTACGCCAATCGAAGTCAGCCGTGAAATGGGGGTGACAAACAAAACGATAATTAACAGATTGTCAGTGCTGGTGAAAAACGGTTTTGCGGAACCTTTATTGGTAAATCAGCGCATCAGATCCTATGAACTTAGTGATTTTACGAGGGATAACGAAAAAAAGATAAAAAAGATGATTTCATAATTTTCTGGCTATTATTGTTTGAGGGAACAGAGGAAATAAGGAGTAAAAGTTCCAATGCCACGCAGATGGATGATAGCAAGATGAGAAATATGATGGAATTCATAGATAATCAATACTTCGAAAAGATACAGGTAGAGGATATTGCAGGAGCGGCAGGGGTCAGTGTCCGAGAGTGTACAAGATGTTTTTCAAAAGTGATCGGTCAGTCACCTATTGATTATCTGAACCGTTTTAGAATCCGACAGGCTGCAGGAATGTTGGTGGAGACCGATCGAGCGATCGGTGATATATCTGAGGGATGCGGATTTGTATCAGACAGTTATTTTGGCAAGATGTTTAAAGAACTGATGGGATGTACCCCAAGTAATTATCGAAAAGGCAGGATTACCGGTTGAGAAGACTGAAAAGAATAGATATTGATAATCGCTTTTACCGGAATTTAATATCCCTATCAGTATGTAAAAGCGCGCAGCGCATCCTGGGTGTAATATGCTAAAGACATTGATCTATTATCCGCCGGAGTACAGAGATCTGGCACATAAAATAAGAGAAAACTATATTGAACATCATCACGGTGAAGTCGATCTCATTTCTGAAACGGATCAGAGTGATATTAAATATGCCAGAGAAGAGAAATATGACGAGGCTATTTTTATAGAGAGTACTGATACGGTTGTGATTCATGACATCAAGTCGTGGTATACGAATAGATGTTCAATTTCGGATGTATGTTATCCGGAGGATAAACCGGAAAAGGGGACAGAGAAGTGTTAGAAAAGTTTATATCTTTTTTGAAAGAAAACGATTGGAAGATTGAAGAAAACGGCACAGAGTGCGACGTATATTCCAATGCGGTATTAAGTGCTTATGAGCCTCTTCCGGCTGCCTTTCTTGAGTTTATACAGAAATTTAAGAGCGTGATTTCCGGGGATGAGAAAAGATTTTTCCTTTGTGTTGATGATTACAGTGGTGAAAGTGGCCTGGCTTTTAAATGGAATGAATTTGAATTGATAAGTTTGGAAGCTGCTAACGGCGACGAAGACTGGACAAATGATATCAGATCGTGGTGGAAAACAAAGATCCCTTTTTATATGTCAGTAGACGGCGAGTATTCTTTCTATGCAATAGATACAGAGGATAACGGGGCTATATTGAGCGGTTATGAACCGGAGTTTGAGGAAGCTGACAAAGTTGCAGACAGTTTTGAAGATTTTATGAGCAAAGTGTTGAGTGGTGATATAGTTTTATAAATTTTGAATTGATTGTAAGATATTTCGGAAGATAAAATGCTTTGAGATTGAAAGGGATTAGTTTGAGTGGACTTTAGAGATATGGAAAGCGACAAGAAAAAGGTATATGAAGAATATTCAGCTGATAAGAAGAAAAGATTCTTTGTTATTGATGAAGGTTCATTCTATTCTATAAGAGTTGAGTATTATTTCCCTGAAAATGAAATACAGGGATATATAGAGCCGGCCGGTTTTAGGGAAATCCGAGATGAAATGGTGCACCATGTAGGAAGTATAAACGAAGGAATAAATGTAGGAAAAGAACTGATTAGAAACATATAGTGCGATTATCTTACAGGATAATGTGCAAAACATGTGTTACTGAATGCGCAATTATATTGCGCATTCTTTTTATCTTATGATATTATTACTTTGCGCATAGGTGAATAATTAATAAAAAATACTTTGCGCATAGGTGGGTAATTGATAAAATAATACTTTGCGCATAAAGGACGAGAGTTTCGTGGAAATTAAGAGAAAAATATACGATAAAATATTAGATTGGAAAAATGAAACTAACGGGAAAAAGGCTCTTTTAGTTGAAGGTGCCAGAAGAATCGGCAAGTCTACAGTTGTGGAGGAATTTGCTCAGAGAGAATATAAGTCTTATATTCTCATAGATTTTAACAAGGCAAAAAAGAAAGTAAAAGATGCATTCGATGATCTTGATTCTTTGGATGTGTTTTTTCAAACCCTTTCACTTGAATACAATTCCAGGCTTTATCCAAGGGAGTCTCTTATTATATTTGATGAGATCCAGAAGTATCCGAAGGCAAGAGAGGCAATTAAGTATCTGGTTGCTGATGGCCGCTATGATTATATTGAAACGGGGTCTCTCATTTCTATAAAGGAAAATGTTGAAAAAATAACTATTCCGTCTGAAGAGCGAAAGATTCAGATGTACCCTGTGGATTTTGAAGAGTTTATGATCTACATGGGGGAAGAGATTCTTTTGGAGTATATCAGAAAGTGTTTTGACGAAGGAAATCCCTTAGACAGGCAGATGCATACTAAAGCTATGCGACTGTTTACTGAATATATGCTTGTTGGCGGAATGCCTCAGGCTGTTGTCGCTTACAAGAAAAATGGCCGTGATTTTTATGCCGCAGATATTGAGAAAAGAGATATTCTTGACCTTTATAAGGATGATATCAAGAAAGCAGCAAAAAAATATAAATCGAAAGTATCTGCTATTTTCGAAAATTTGCCGGGATTCTTATCTACCCATGAGAAAAGGATCGTATTAAGTGAAGTCGATAAAAACGGGACCTTCGACAGATATGATGAACCGTTATTTTGGCTTGGGGATTCAATGATCTGTAATCTTTGCTATAAGTGTAATGACCCGAATGTCGGACTTGCATTAAATAAAAACGATTCTTATGTCAAATGCTATATGGGCGATACCGGTCTGCTTGTAAGCCATGCGTTCAGTGAAAATGAGATCATGGAAGACAGACTTTATATGCAGATCATGGATGGAAAACTTTCTTTAAACCGGGGAATGTTGTATGAAAATGTCATAGCACAGATGATCACAGCCTCCGGAAGAAAGCTGTTTTTCTATACCAGATACAGTGAAAAAAAGCATAGGAATGATATTGAGATCGATTTCATAATTTCCAATGATAGCAAGACAAAATTTCGAATCAGCCCCATTGAAGTAAAATCTGCCAAAAATTATACAACAACATCACTTGGTGCTTTTAAAGACATTTTCAAGAAGAGAATAGACAGGCAAATAATAGTTCATCCCAAAGACTATTCTAAAGAAGATGGAATAATAAAGATCCCGCCCTATATGATGTTTCTTATATAACGGGTAGGTTTACATAACACAAGATATAATGACCTGCATATAGTGTGAAGTCGGTCATGAAAAGATCGACACTACACTTCAGTATGCAATGGTCAAACAGAGCAATGTGAAAATGGCACATTAAAAATTCATTAGTTAGAAATGATTTGAGGAGAACAAAAATGAAAAAAATACTTAGTCTGATTCTGTTATCGGTGATGCTGGTATTATCAGGATGCGGGAAAAGTGTATCAGAACAGCCTGAACCTGTTATCGAGGATCAGCAGGATGATTCTGCTGAATATCAGCTTGTTCTTGATTATGGATTCGAATCGAAGAAGACATCGTATGTCGAAGGCGACAATGTCAAGGTGTATTTCAGTATCATTGCAACTGATACGGATTACACCTTCTATACTGACAGTGATGATGTGGAACTGAAGCAGGATTATGATGATAAGAAAGGTTATGTCATCACATTCATAATGCCGGATCATGATGTTGCGCTCCATGTGGATTCGGTCAACTCAATGGAATACGTTTCACACACGGAGTTTAATTATGATGATGTTGATACAAAAGGCTTATCCGAAGAAACTCTTAATCTGTTTGCTCCTTGTGCATCCTATTTGAAAAGCGGAAGCAATACTGCTGATGGGGATTTGCTGAGTTCTAAGGAATGGGATGATATTAGAGATTTTATTTTCTATTTTCTCAGTTCCGAAAATTTAAACGTTGAATTAGTACACGATTACGACGGAGAAGATATACTGACAAAACAATGGAGGATCAAATACGAGGAATGGGATTATCTCCTGCGTGAGGTATTAAACGAAAAGAATCCGGAAAATGTCAGGAACATGATGAATACCGAGTTTGGCGGTGAAATGGATGTATATTACAATCCCGCAGATGATTATGTTTACAAGGAAGTCGGAACTATTGGCTGGGGCTATGAATATGCATGGGTAAGTGAAGTAGAAAAAGACGGAAATGTCTATATTATCACATATGATCTATACAACGGTTTTGATTATTTTGAAGCACCGTACGGCAGGGTGAAAGTGACGATTGCCGAAGCTGATAATAAGTATGGTTACACTTTAATCAGTGTTGAATCGATAACGGAATTTGATGTATGGAAGATACGTGAAATATTAGCGGCAAAATATAACTGCAGTGAGTCTCCTTTTTTTACCGTCTTTGATCATATCGATGAAGATGGTATGTACGTGTACCATATATATGAATTAGTAGACGGTGAAACGGAATCGCATACCGCAACAATAGACTGGGTGTATGTTGATCCGGCAACGGGCGCGGCAACCACATTTTTTGACGAAGAATTCAATATTGAAGATTTTGAGTATTAAAAAGATTATCTGCTTATAAATTCCAGAATAACGTTCTAATGAGGGAGAGAAATATGATATATAGGCTTCCTGAATTAAGCGATAAAGATATGCTAATGGTTTATGTTTCGGAACACCGGTCCAATGGTGAAAATAGCATCAGTGCAAGTGTGGGTATGTTGGCTGGAGAATTTTCTGATTGGGTTCGGAATATACATAAGAATGCTTCTATCGGTAATGAAGAATGGGGAAGATCACTCATGTATTTATGCTTAAATGATGATCAACTGATAGGGCTGTTAAGCATAAGATATGAGTTGTCAGAATCACTGAGAAATAAATTGGGGGATATCGGATATGGCGTCAGGCCATCTGAAAGAAATAGGGGATACGCCACAGAAATGCTGGGATATGCATTATCTGTCTGCAAACAGAAAGGGATGAAGAGAGTGATGCTTGGATGTTATAAGGATAATCTTGCTTCAGCAGCAACAATAAAGAAAAACAAAGGGATACTGCTTTTTGAGGCGGATAACTATAATGAAGGCAGAATCAGTCAGTATTATTCGGTAGATTTATAAATTCCAGGATAATCGGCTATTAGGGGTAAGATAAACCGAAACAATGTAAAGAGGAGATTTTGATGAAAAGAAATTTCTATAAATTTGTAACACTAATATGCTTGATTATGTAAAGGAATTAGTTGATAAAGGCATAATCGAGGATAAAGAAGGAACTCTCAAAGAATTATATGAAATGATTGGCTATGGAGATGAGGAAGAATGAAGAAAATAACTGTGAATCTTTTAGAAAGTGTAAATGGTATAAAGTTTGGCGCTGATAGATCTGAAGTCAGAAAAATAATGGGCGTAGATTATGTCGAGTTTAAAAAAAGTAAATATAGCAAAAACACAACAGATGATTTTGGAGGAATACATGTCTTTTACGATTCCAATAATAAAGCGGAGGCATTTGAAATATATAATGATTATGAAGTCGAAATAGATAATAAAGTTGTATTTCCAGATAATATCTCTGTCTTACTTGATATGCTTTTAGATGTAGAAAAAGATGGTGATTACTATACGAGTGTTGGCAGTTCAGTCGGTATTACTATGAATGGCAAAAAGGCAGAATCTGTATTGTTTGGGATTAAGGATTATTATAATTTATGATTATTACATGAAAAATGGGGAGCATTAGCTCCCCATTTTCATGCCTTGACATACACGCACTGCGTATATATAATCAAATCATACATATATACGCACTGACTACACAGTTAAAGGAGCCCAACATGAAAACAACCATCGTAAATATAGAAGGTATCGAATTAGAAGTCGAAACTGCCAAAGCTGATGATAAGGAAGCACAGCGCAGGATTATGGCCTATGAATTCAAGCGTATCCGTGAGATGTCCGGGATGAACCGCGTTGAATTTGCCAATTGGCTGGGAATCCCTTACAGAACTATGCAGGAGTGGGAGCTGAAGAGAAGAGTAATGCCGGAATATGTCCTCAGACTTATTGCCTATAAGGTCAGGATGGAGAAGGTTGCCGGCCACATCTGATAGAAAATAGCGTTGATGCGTGACTAAATACGGTATATAATTTAGCCACAAAGGAGGTGCGCTATGCAGATTGTTCCTATGAGAGATTTAAAAAATACAGTAGAAATAGAAAAACTATGTGCAGAGTCGAATGAACCGGTTTTTGTGACTAAAAACGGATATGGCAGGCTGGTGGTTATGGATATTGATTACTATGAGAGAACTATGCGTAAAATCGGTGAGGCAGCTCTTGTAAATCAAGGTATTGCAGATTATGAGAATGGCAAGGTGGTAGAAGGAAAGACTGCTATAAGCAAACTGAGGGCAAAGCATGGCATCTAAGAAATCTGTACGGAAAACGTGATCAGGACAAAATCCTAAAGTCAATTCCATGATTTGACGCAGGTGCAAAAAAATTCGAATTTGCACCTTTTTTGCACCTTTTGCCCATCAAAATACACCAAAAAACATCAATTTATATCAAAATCAAAAATGGAGAAATCCAGTAAAATCAAGGGTTTGAGGCATGTTTAGAATACTGTTTATCTGCTGGGGCACGCCATACTAAGGGTTAGTCAAAGTCGCGCAAAACTGCGGCAAACTGGCGCATAACTTGCCCGCTTTACATTTTCTTACTACGGTTTTACTACGTTTCACGAAAGATAGCCGAAATGCTGTAAATACCGTAAAATCAGGCTTTTCCAGCATTTTGCATTTTTTTCGTACTACCAGGCAAGTGCAGACAGTAGTTTTTTCCAGACCATATCGTTAAAAGGTTAGGGACATAACGTTAAAAGGTTCTGGGGGATATCGTTAAAATGTTGGCATTTCGTTAAAAGGTTCGCATAAATACTGGGTTTGTTGGCACTTTGTATATCGTTAAAAGGTTCCGGGCAAATCGTTAAAAGGTTCAGACCATATCGTTAAAAGGTTATAGGAGAAATGACAGACTTTACTACTATTACAGCTTGCGGTGAATGCTGCACGGGCTGTTTGAAAAAGATAAACGGGGAATGCCCCGGGTGTATAGAAGCTGATGGACGCGTTCCGGAATGGGCTCAGTCCGGAATGTGCAAGGTACATGCATGCTGCAAGGAGCATAATGCCCGGTTCTGCGGTTTGTGCAGAGAGTTCCCTTGTGACAAGCTTCCTCAAATGATCTCCTGGAATCCGGAGATCATAAAACATCTTTCGAGGTTGAGAGATGAGTATATCATCAGTGACTTGTCTGATAAATATGAGGTCAGAACTCTTTCAGAGGAAGATATTCCACAAGTGGTTTCTCTTTGTGAAAAGAACACGCTGTATTATCAATATTGTCCGCCGTTTGTATCTGAGCAGAGTATTCGAGATGATATGGGCGCACTTCCACCCGGAAAGACCGCGGCTGATAAGTATTATGTCGGATTTTTTGACGAGGATCGTCTGGTGGCGGTCATGGATCTGATCATGGCATTCCCGGATAAGACAACTGCTTTTATAGGCTTCTTCATGACAGATGTGGCGGTGCAGAATAAAGGGCTGGGAAGCAGCATTATAGATGAATTGTGTGATGCTATGTCTCGATTAGGAAAGAAGGAGATCCGGCTTTGCTGGGTGGAGGGAAATCCACAGGCTGAGCATTTCTGGCATAAGAACGGATTCAAAGAAACAGGTGCTACTAATGTGACCGAAGCGTATACGGCTATAGTAGCCCGAAAGGAATTGATATAGATGTGTAAATTGATCATACTTCGTGGTAATTCCGGGAGCGGGAAAACAACTGTAGCCAGAGAATTACAGAAAAAGATAGGGAACAATACTCTGCTTATATCTCAAGATGTCATAAGACGAGAAATGCTTATGGTCAAAGACGGTCCGAATACTAAGGCGTTGCCTTTGTTGAAAGAACTGCTTATTTATGGAAGAAATCACTGTGAAACGGTTATTCTGGAAGGAATTCTGGTTGCTGATTGGTATAGGCCTCTGTTTGAGCTAGCAATAGACCTATACGGAAATAACATTATTGCCTACTATTTTGACATCCCTTTTGAAGAGACCATAAAGCGCCATATGACGCGAGCCAAGTGTAGTGAGTTTGGTGAAGAGGCAATGAGAGAATGGTGGGTCGATAAGGATTATTCTGATCTTCTTGATGAGATGGCTATTACTGCTGAGAAAGATCAGGAGACTATCGTTCAAGAAATATACAGTGCAATGAAGTTTTAAATTCCTGAATTATATGAGAGCAAAAACCTTATTGTGTTAAAACTAAAGCTTTTAGCCGACCAACCGATATATAAGATAAGCGTTAATATATTATGTGGCATGGATGGCACTGGATTTCAATGGAATGAGTACAGAAATCCGGTGCTCTTTTTGGAGGGAAAACTGTGAGTATTAATCCTATACACAATGATGGTATAGATATTACAGCCTTGTTGGCTAATCAAGTGAATACAAAAATACCTGGTGCCGAAACGGACATGAGTGTATCATCTTTTTCCCAGATACTATCAGAGGCATGTGATACCAAGATGAGTGTTTCAGACATGTTTCAAGCTGCTTTCTCGGGAAACCAGGTTCAAACCAAGGTTGGTAATTGTAATGTGCCTTGGAGTTGTTGGGACCGTAATGACTTTCCTATATGGGAGTACTTCAAAAAAGAAACGGCTGCGGAGTGCATGAATAACTGGAGGCCGACAAAACCGGATTCCCCACAATCAGATTCCAGAGTACAGAGCGGATTAAGACAGATAGGTTATGGAGAAATGGTGATACTGATGCCTCCGAAACTACAGGAGAAGATGGAAGCTGATCCAAAGTATGCAGAAGAAGTACTCAAAAAGGTTCAAAAATGGAAGGAAGATTATGATAGGGAGGATAATGCTATAGCGGCATCCCTTGGGTATGATCCTGAATTGAGTCAAATGTCTAAGAGTTATTGTATCCAGCTTGATGAGGATGGGAATGTCGGAGACCATACAGTAATTGGCGGAGGCTTGGATGATAAAAAATCTGATGAAGAGGTGGTAGTTATTTCGCAGGATGATGATAAACCGGTGATTGTCAGAAAGAGCGGTCAAAAAATATCAAAAACAGGACTTGAATCAATAGGGATGACTGTGAAATTAGATTTTGAAAGCATTGCCCCTAATCTGATGGAAATAAAAAGGAAAAGACAGTAGTGGTGTGATTGGAATAGCGATATGATAGCTTGGATGGAATTATAGGCTAGTTCAAACACAGGGGGGTGCAAAATGCACCCCCTTAGCGGGTTCAAATGCACCCCTCCTAGGGGGTTCAAATGAACCCACGAAAATAGGTTCAAATGAACCCACGGAAACTGCACCCACGGCAGAGACAATGAACCCATTATGGGTTCAAAATGAGCAGTAGTAAACTACCCCCATTTTTACTACGTTTTGACTACGTTTCATTGCCAAAATATGCTACACTTTGCCCGATTTTGCCATTTTACTACAGATTATGTAGAATATAGTCGTTATCACTATGGCTAGGAAACCGCGTAAATTCGCGCTTTTTATGTACTTTTTGAGGTAAGGAAAAATGATAAAGGTTTTATTTGTCTGCTGGGGCAGCACCGTTAGAAAAACGCCGAAAACCGCATGAATACTGGGGTTCCAGGGTAGCACTATTCCCGTTTGCACCCGATTTGCACCTTTTGAAAAAGGGCTGATTTTTGAACGTAACTACAAACTTTTTTCAGCTCCGATATGATTAGTTTTATCAAATTATATAACTCATATATCAAGATTGAGTGACAGTATAAATAATTCTGTTTATTTGAAATTTTCGTTAAATGTAAGAACGTTGACATATTAAGGATAAAATAATAAAATAATTGTTGTAATTCAATTGGCACGTAATGACTATATTTTTTATTTAGGATAGGGGGGAAGGCATGTTTCAAATTGATGAGTTTTTAAAGAAATCTTTGGAATCATTTAATTTAGGTTGGCAGCCGGCTCCTGCTGGTCCCAATATAAAATTAATGGGACTGTGCAATAGTGGTTGCGGAAATAATGTATGTATGGGTAAATGTACGGGATCATGTAAAAACACGTGTACTAGGTCTTGTAAAGGAAATAAGAGATAATAATGGAAATCGATACTCGTGCTGTAACGTTAGTTCTTACGCAGTCTTGTAATTTGAACTGTACATATTGCTATGAGTCGAACAAGAATAATGGAAAGATGTCGTTAACGACGGCTCTTTCCATTATTTATAATGAAATAGAAAAAACTCCTAACGATGTTACTTTGGAGTTTGATTTGTTTGGAGGAGAACCTTTTTTAGAATTTGAAACAATCAAACAGATTGTTAAAGATGTTAGAGAAAAGGGCGTGACACATCCTTATATCTTTTTTGCGATAACAAATGGAACTCTTGTTCATGGGGAGATAAAAGAGTGGCTTATTGAGAATCGAGATATATTTGTCTGCGGATTGAGTTATGATGGAACCGATTTGATGCAAAACATTAATCGTAGCAATTCTGCATCTAGGATAGATTTAGGTTTTTTTAGAAATCATTACAAAAATCAGCCGATAAAGATGACTGTTTCAAAAGAATCGCTGCCATACTTGGCTGAAGGGGTAGAGTATTTATATGAATTTGGTTTTGATGAGGTTTCTTGTAATCTAGCATATGGTATTGATTGGACGGATCCTAATAATGAAAATATCTTTAATGCTGAGCTCGAGAAATTAATTGATTTCTTTTTGATTCATCCTGAATATAAACCCTGTTCTATGCTCGATATGGGGATTGCTACTTGTACACCGGAAGATAAGATGCATCGTTTTTGCGGTTCTGGTATAAATATGGCAGCTTATGATATAGATGGAGTTTCGTATCCATGCCAGATGTTTATGCCTATAACTGTTGGTAAAGAAAAGGCAGAAAAATCTCATTCATTGAAATTTTATGAAGACGAAATACCTTTGGAAGTGATAGATGGCAAATGTAGGGATTGTGTGGTTAGGCTATCATGTCCAACATGTTATGGGGCAAATTACCGTGCCTTTGGGGATCTTTACACCCACTCAGATGATTATTGTTTTCTTACCAAAAAAATGATGAAAGCGAGGTCCTATTTTAAGGCTAAACAATGGGAAAAGGGACAACTTAAGCTTTCTGATGAAGAGGCTCATGCTCTTATAAATGATATTCTTATAATACAAGAAAAATTATAAATAAACGAAATATAATGACTTGGTCTATAATTGGCCAAGTCATTTTTTGTTCAAAGAATAATACTTATTATGTTGTTTTAGCAGTTTATATTTTTCTATTAACACGCCATGAATGCGGCTTATCTCCTTGCTTACGAGGACATTTTCCCGGAAGAGGTCTTCCTAGACTAAGCCCTCTTAACGATTTTTTTCCACAGTAACTGCAGATATATTCAACAGAATGGATTGTATTTTTTTTGATTGCCATCTAATTGTCCTCCCATTTTTATCTATATATTTTTCAAGCGTTCTAGAATGACGGATCTTTCTGATTGAATACTCATAAAAGTGCGTATTTTTTCAGGATGGTTATCAGGATGATATTTTTTTGCAAGTGTACGATACTCTTTTCTTAATGCATCTATATTGTTCCAAGCTTCTTTTGAAAACCAATGATTTCCGTGTGGTTTTATATCCTCTTCGGAATTATCTTTTGATTGATAACTAGAATTAGCACTTTCATCTGTGTGCTTATTGCTGTTATCGCGATGATTATTGTTTTCTGATGATGGGATGAACTGTTTAAACCACTTTTCAGATATTAAGAAATTATAACCACAAAAATAGAAATCAATTTTATGGTCACTGTAATCATAATCGGACCAGTTTTTATAATAATATAGAATTAGTTTGACAATTCCAGGAGCAGAAGTTGAAGATTTTTTAAATTCATCAAGTTTTGATGCATATAATGATCTGCATCTACTCACAGTGTTTTCTGCTTCGATAATATCGTCTTCAATTAGGGCGATGAATCTGCTTTGAACACGTATAAGATCGTTGATTTGTTTTATTTTTGCTGAGGCGAGAGATTTGTTGATTGATTGGTTGGTTCTTGTGGATTTCCGATAATTCTCTGCTCTACGTCTCTCTGATCTAATGGTATTATCTAAAACTTTTTTATTCTTATTGAGTTGTTCATAGCATCGCAATGAATCGCGTACATATACGGATACATTGGATAATTGCTCG
>JAEEGI010018002.1_pt1 | contig 14406 bp, 14 predicted proteins | sample 8958751 | NCBI WGS metagenome assembly JAEEGI01 (sample SAMN16246545, study PRJNA631951) | gut metagenome | biome: gut microbiome; feature: rumen; material: KS-attached | host: Bos | place: Iran: Karaj | collected 2018-10
CCTCGTCAACGGTGGTGCCCAGGTAATCCTCGGCAGTCTTCTTCATCTTCTGGAGAATCATGGCCGAAATCTCTTGCGGGGTGTACTGGCGGCCGTCAATCTCAACGCGAGGCTGGTTGCTGCCGTTGTTTACCACCTTGTAGGGCATGCGCTCCACATCCTTCAGGACATGGTCAAACTGCTCGCCCATGAAACGTTTGATAGAAAATACGGTACCCGTGGGGTTCATGATGGCCTGACGCTTAGCGGGGTCACCCACGATGCGCTCGCCACCATCCTTGAAAGCAACTACCGAAGGCGTCGTGTTGCGGCCTTCGCTGTTGGGAATCACAACAGGCTTGGAGCCTTCCAGAACCGAAACACACGAGTTAGTTGTTCCTAAATCGATACCAATAATCTTACCCATAATTAAATCTCTCTTTCTTTCTTTTATATGTTTTTAATGTTGTTAATTCAGTTTTAGTTTCTAGTTTCTAGTCCCTAGTTTTTAGTTGTTGGCATCCGCCATCACATACCTGCTAAAGCCTAAAATCTATCTCCTCATCTGCAAACGGTGTGCCAAAAGTGGCAGGCTGACACATTGTCAGCAAATCTGTCAGTTAGTGCTCGCTGCGCTCGCAGTTTAGAGTTTAGGGAGCTTGCTCATTGGTCAAGGTTTTAACGCTGATTACGCGAATTAACGCGAAGACATCTGCACCCCGCTACCAGGAAGCGCGGATGCAATTAGTTTAATTCGTTAAATTCGCAGACAGAAATAATTCGCAGGCAGAAAAATACGCAGACAGAAATAATTGGCCGACAAGTAAAATCTTAGCGGCTTTGCGATTTAGCGTGAGGGTGAGTGGCTGAAAAGTCACACGTGTTCTCGCGAAAAAAAAAGAAAAAATGCTTTTTTTGTTTGCCACTGTGTTCGCCTTGTATTATCTTTGCCTGTTGGAATTGTGCCAAAGGGCACGATTGAGTATGAAGTATGACCTCTAAAACAAGTTAATGTTATGATTATCATCGGAATTGCCGGCGGAACCGGCTCAGGTAAAACCACTGTGGTGCGCAAAATCATGGAACGTCTTCCCGAGGGCGAGGTGGGCGTTATTTCTCAAGATTCCTATTACAAGGACTCGAGCCATGTGCCCCCCGAAGAGCGTCAGAACATCAACTTTGACGAGCCTGCCGCCTTTGACTGGAACCTGCTGCTGGAGCACGTGAAGATGCTCAAGCGCGGTGAGTCGATCGAGATGCCGACCTATAGCTACCTGACCTGCTCACGCCAGAAGGAGACTGTTCCCATGGGCCCGCACGACGTGGTGCTCATCGAGGGCATCATGGCGCTGAGCGACGCCCGCCTGAGGAAAATGATGGACATCAAGGTGTTTGTCGATGCCGACGGCGACGACCGTCTGATTCGCGTCATCTCGCGCGACTGCATTGAGCGTGGCCGCACTGCCCAGGCCGTAATCGACCGCTACCAGCGTGTGCTTAAGCCCATGCACCAGCTGCACATCGAGCCGACGAAGAAATTTGCCAACATCATCATCCCCGAGGGCGGCAACAACGAGGTGGCCATCAACCTGATTACCGACTACATCAAGGGCCGCCTGACCACGAACAAGAAAAAATGAAACTGCCCTGGCAACACAACAAGCCGCACCAGGACGAGGGCAAGACCGCTGTCAAGCCCAGTGACAAAGCTACCGTGGCCCGCCTGAAGGCGTCGGGCGACGAGGGCACGCTTGTGCTCAGCACCGACAACCTGGTGAAGAAATACCGCCAACGCACCGTGGTCAACCACGTGTCGATCAATGTGCATCAAGGCGAAATCGTAGGACTGCTGGGACCCAATGGTGCCGGCAAGACGACGACCTTCTATATGACCACGGGCCTTGTCACCCCCAACGAGGGGCGCGTGTTCCTGAACGATGTGGACATCACTACCCTGCCGGTCTACCGTCGTGCCCAGCTGGGCGTGGGTTACCTGCCGCAGGAGGCATCGGTGTTCCGCACCCTGAGCGTTGAGGACAACATCCGCACCGTGCTCGAGATGACCGACCTCACTCCCGCCGAGCAAAAGGACCGGCTAGAGCAACTCATCGGCGAGTTCCACCTGCAGAAGGTGCGCAAGAACCTGGGTAACCGACTGTCGGGTGGCGAGCGCCGCCGCACCGAGATTGCCCGCGGCCTGGCCATCAACCCGCACTTCATCATGCTGGATGAGCCCTTTGCCGGTGTGGACCCCATTGCCGTGGAGGACATCCAGAGCATAGTCTATAGCCTGAAGAGCAAGAACATCGGCATCCTGATTACCGACCACAATGCGCCCGAGACGCTGAGTATCACCGACAGGGCCTACCTGCTGTTTGAAGGCAAGATCCTGTTCCAGGGCACCAGCGAGGAACTGGCCGAGAACCCGACCGTTCGCGACAAGTATCTGGGCCGCAACTTTGTCTTCCGCCGCAAGAAATTTGACTAAATAGGTTCTATCGAGATGAAAATCGGGATTTTTGGCGGGTCTTTCAATCCGATTCACAGTGGACATGCCATCATCGCTCACCACATCATCACGAGCGGTGCTGTGGACCGCCTGTGGCTGATGGTATCGCCTGTCAACCCGTTGAAGGTCGGTCATGAGCGGCAGGTGGCCGATACCGACCGCCTGCGCATGGTGGAGATGGTGTCCCACAACCTGGAGAATGTCGAAACATCGGCGTTTGAGTTTACCATGCCCAAGCCGTCCTATACCATCGACACGCTGAACGCCCTGCAAGCCAAGTTCCCCGACGACGAGTTTTATCTGGTCACCGGAGCCGACAACTGGGTCATATTCGACCGCTGGCGCAACAGCGAGGAAATCCTGGCCAAATACCACCTGCTGGTGTATCCCCGCCTGGGTTACGACGTCGTGATTCCCGAGGAATTGCGCGACCGTGTGACACTGGTCGATGCACCCATCATCGAATTGTCGTCGACCATGGTGCGCGAACGGCTTGCTAAGGGGCTGAGCGCACGTTACTACGTGCCCGATGAGGTTTTAAGCTATATTGAGCGAAAAGGACTTTATAGACTATAGATTATTGATTAGAGATTAGTGATTAGTGAGAATGGATAAACTGACACCGAATGAGCTGGCGTTTATCGCCCTTGCCAACGAATACTGCCACACGATGGAGCGCGCCGACGAATGTGAATCGCGCGACCAGTTTGTGGCCCAGATGCTGAAACTGCTGCCCCGCCTGTACATCACCGTCAACGACATCGAGGACGACAACTACAGCGAGGAATTCATCGACTCGGCACTGGACGAGGACGTGTATGACCTGGTGCGCGGCCGCGTGGCGCAGGTCATGGCCGAGGAAGACATCTACCTGGAGGTTTTTCTCGAGGACATGAAATACAGCGACACGCCCATCTCGGCATCGGTGTCGGAGAACCTTGCCGACCTGTACCAGGAGTTCTTTAACCTGATACACTCGATTCAGGACGCGCTCACCGAGACGCAGCACGAGATGCTGTGCCAGTGCAAAATCAACTTCATCAACTATTGGGGACAGACCTTGTGCAACGTCCTCAGGGCCCTGAATGCCATCTACTACGGAATATAACCAACAAACAATCAGAATATTATGAGCAAGACCAACAACTATGTGAGCTCCCTGCTGGAGTTCCTGGATAACAGCCCCTGCAACTTCCTGGCTGTGGACACCGTGAAAAAAATCCTGACTGCCAACGGCTTTAAGGAGAAGAAAATCGATGACAAAATGACTGCCAAGGCCGGCGAGAAGTTCTTCTTCACCAAGAACGACAGCGCCATCTTTGCCGTACAGGTGGGCAAGAAAAAACCTGCCGACACTGGCTTTAAAATCATCGCTGCACACAGCGACTCGCCCTGCTTCCGCATCAAGCCGGCGAGCGAGATTCCCGGTGACGGCGGCATCCTGCGCCTGAACACCGAGGTCTATGGCGGCCCCATCCTCTATACATGGTTTGACCGTCCCCTGTCACTGGCAGGACGCGTACTGCTCAAGGGCAAAGACGCGTTGCACCCCGTGACCAAGCTCATCAAGATTGATCGCCCGCTCATGTGCATCTCGCACCTGGCCATCCACTTCAACCGTGCCGTCAACGAGGGCAACCACCTGTCGAAGCAGAAAGACATGCTGCCCATCCTGGCCAAAATCAATCAGGACATGGAATGGCGCAATACCTTACTCAACCTCGTCGCCGACGAGCTGCAGGTCGAGGCCGCCGACATCCTGGACTTTGACTTGATGCTGTATGACGTGAGCAAGGCCAGCCTGTTTGGCCTGAACAACGAGTTCATCTCGGCCGGCCGTCTCGACGACCTGAGCATGGTGCATGCCGCCATCACGACCATCACCGAGGCTAAGGACAAAGACGCCACGCTGGTGGCAGCCATCTTTGACAACGAGGAAACGGGCAGCGGCACCAAGCAAGGCGCCCACTCGCCCGTATTGGGCAACATGCTGCTCAGGCTCGTCATGGCGCTGGGAGGCGACTTTGAGGACTTCGGGCGTGCCATCCACCGTTCGTTCATGGTATCGGCCGATAATGCCCATGCCTTCCATCCCAACTATGCCGAGAAATATGATCCGACCAACCATCCCGCCCTGGGCGGCGGCCCGTGCATCAAGGTGAACGCCAACTGCAAGTACATGAGCGACGCCCACTCGGCAGCCATCTTCAAGAGCCTGTGCGAGAAAGCCGGTGCCCCGTTCCAGTACTTTGTGAACCACAGCGATGTGGCCGGCGGTTCGACGCTGGGCAACATCCTGACCGGCCAGCTCGACATCGAGGGCGTTGACGTGGGCAATCCCGTGCTGGCGATGCACTCGGTGCGCGAGACCGGCTCGTGCGATGACCATGTGAACATGATCAAGGTGATGAAGTGCTTCTTTGCCTAAAACAAACCTCACGCAAAGACGCGAAGGCGCCAAGTCTTTATTATTTCTTTGCAGCTTAGCGACTTAGCGTGGGACAAGTATAATAACTAGGGTATGGTGAGTTACTTGCAGGTGGAGGGTTTGAGCAAGGCGTTTGGCGTCGATGTGCTCTTTGAGGATCTGACCTTCGGTGTGGCCGAGGGTGAGAAAATCGGCCTTATCGCCAAGAACGGCACGGGCAAGTCTACCCTACTCGACATCCTGGCCGGCATCGCCTCGCAGGACAGCGGCACAGTTATCTACCGCAACAACCTGCGGGTGGGCTACCTGCCGCAGCTGCCCGACCTTGGCGGTGCACACACCGTGCTCGACGCGTGCCTCCATGGCGATGACCCGCGCTCGGCAGCCATCCATGCCTATGAAGAGGCCCTACGCACGGGCGACAGCGACGCCATGACGACGGCCATCCAGGCGATGGATGCCAACACCGCCTGGGACTATGAGGAACGCTTCAAGCAGATTCTCACCCAACTTAAAATCACAGACTATAACCAACCTGTCAAGGAACTGAGCGGAGGCCAGGTCAAACGAGTGGCGCTGGCCCGCCTGCTCATCGACGAGCCGCAGATGCTCATCCTCGACGAGCCCACCAACCACCTCGACATCGACATGATCGAGTGGCTGGAGAACTACCTGCAACGCAGCCGCGTCACCCTGCTGATGGTGACCCACGACCGCTACTTCCTGGACAACATCTGCAACCGCATCCTGGAGATGGACCAGCACAGCATCTTCTCCTATAGCGGCAACTACAACTACTATCTGGAGAAGCGTGCCGAGCGCATCGAGGCCCAGAATGCCCAGGTGGAACGGGCCCGCAACCTGCTGCGCACCGAGCTGGACTGGATGCGCCGACAGCCTCAGGCCCGCGCCCACAAGGCGCAGTACCGCATCGATGCGTTCTACGACCTGCAGGAACGTGCCCAGCAACGGCGCGACGACGGCGAGGTGGAGCTGAACGTGAAGAGTGCCTACATCGGCAAGAAAATCTTCACGGCCCACCACGTGAACAAGCGCTACGGCGACAAGGTGATTCTGGAGGACTTCAACTACACGTTTGCCCGCTACGAGAAGCTGGGTATCGTGGGCGACAACGGCGTGGGCAAGACGACGTTCATCAAACTGCTGCTCGACATCGTCAAACCCGACAGCGGATACTTCGAGATTGGCGAGACAGTGAAATTTGCCCACTATAGCCAGGAGGGCATGCAGTTTGACGAGGGCAAGCGCGTGATAGATGCCGTGCGCGATGTGGCCGAATACATCTACTTTGACGAGAAGCACCATTACACCGCCATGGCCTGGCTCAACCATTTCCTGTTCACGCCGCAAGACCAGCAGAAGTACATCGCCAAGCTGAGCGGTGGCGAACGACGCAGGCTCTATCTGGCCATGGTGCTGATGACCAAGCCTAATTTCCTTATTCTCGACGAGCCGACCAACGACCTGGACATTTCCACGCTGGAAATCCTGGAGGAATACCTGTCGCAGTTCAACGGGTGCGTCATCATCGTGAGCCACGACCGTTTCTTTATGGACCGCACTGTGGACCACACGTTTGTGTTCACCGGCAACGGCCATGTCAGGGATTTCCCGGGCAATTACAGCGAATACCGCGCCTGGAAACAACGCCATGAGCAGGAAGCCGCACTACTGGCCAAGGAACAGGAGGCGGCCAAGCCTAAAGAGAACACATGGGCCAACCGCAGTGAGCAGAAACGCCTGAGCTACAAGGAGCAACGTGAGCTGGAGCAGCTCAATGCCGACCTCGAAGCCCTCAACAAGGAGAAAGCCGAGCTGGATGCCCTGTTTGCCAGCGGCGAGACGATGGACGACGTCGCCACCAAAGCGGCCCGCTATCAGGAGGTCAAAGACCTGCTTGATGAGAAGGAAATGCGTTGGCTGGAACTGATGAATTAGGTTTTAGGTTTTAGGCTTTAGGCATTAGGTTTTAGGTTTTAGGCATTAGGTGTTAGGCATTAGGTGTTAGGTGTTAGGTGTTAGGTGTTAGGTGGTGGCGGATGCTTCTTTAAACTTTAAACTCTAAACTCTAAACTGCGAGCGCAGCGAGCATTATGTACGGCCTGGTTGACTGCAATAACTTCTTTGTGTCCTGTGAGCGGGTGTTTGATCCCCGACTCAACGGGAAGACGGTTGTTGTGCTTTCCAACAACGACGGATGCGTCATTGCCCGCAGCAACGAGGCCAAGGCCGCCGGTATCCCCATGGGCTGCCCCGCCTTTAAAATCAAGGAACATACCGACCCGCGCCAAGTCATCCAACTGTCAGCACGCCACATTCTGTACCGTGACCTGTCGGACCGTGTGATGGAAATCATGGGGAAAGAGGTAGATAACCTGCAAATCTATTCGGTGGACGAAGCCTTCTTCAAGTTGCCGCACGAGGATGTGGAAACTAGCCATCGTGTAATGGCCGATGTCGTGAAAAGGATCAAACAATATGTGGGGATTCCCGTGAGTGTGGGATTCGCGCCGTCGCGCACCCTGGCCAAAATCGCCAACCACATCGCCAAGCGCGACCGCCGCATTACCGACGGTGTCTATTGGCTGGTGCGCCCCGAAGCCATCGACATCATCCTGCGCCGCACACCCATCGAGGACGTGTGGGGCATTGGGCGACGCCTGGCGGCATCGCTGCAGGCCAAGGGCATCAAGACAGCCGCCGATTTTGTGAAAATGCCGCCTTCGCTGGTGCGTTCGCAATACTCGGTGACGCTGGAGCGCACCCAACGCGAACTCATGGGCCATGACTGCCAGATTGCCAATCCCGTGACCATTGCCCACAAGACGATCATGACGTCGCGCACCTTTGGCAAAGTGCTGACCGACCGCGACGCGATTGCCGACGCCATCGTCAGCTTTGCCGAGCGGACGGCCCGCCAGCTGCGCGACGAGAGCAGTGTGGCCGGCAGCATCATGACCTACATCAGGGGTGACCACTTTCGCGAGGATTTGCCATTCTACTCCAACTCCTGCCAGCTGCAACTCGACACGCCGGCCAATGACACCATGACCATCGTGCGCCAGGCCCTTAATGCCTTCAACAAGATCTGGCGCGACGGCTTCGGGTACCGCAAGGCGGGAGTCATGGCACTTGACATCCAGCACGGCGGGGGCATCCAACTCAACGTATTCGACCCCGAAGACCACGGCAAACTGCGCCGCCTAATGACCAGCATCGACGGCATCAACAACATGTACGGATCACGTTCGGTGAAACTGGCCCCAGGCCTCCAGCGAGGCGAATGGGCACCCAATCAGAACCATTTCAATAACCAAAGCCAAACCCTGCACTTCTTTACCGGCATGATACATTAGTTACCATGCCTCGCGTCATGACATAAAAAAAGAATCAGGAATCAGTCTTGGTCACTGACCCCCAATCATTGAATAAAACCCAAAAGGATTGATTACTTACTTGTCTGTGGCGTCGTTGGGATCGACACGGAAAGTAACGAAGCGGTTGTAGGCGTAGTTGGCCAGGGTATAAACGACCATCGCAAGAATCATGACGATGTTTTGGCCGGCCTTTGCCATGGGGAAGAACGGGATGACATCATCGGGCAGGTTCTTCCAACCGAGGCCTTCGAGCAGAATCCAGCTTACGCACAACTGCAATGCCAGACAGATAAGGAAACCGCAGACGAACAGGACCAGCTCGCGCTTGAAGTCCTTCTTGGTCTTGAAGACCCAATTACGGTTCCATAAGAAGCTGTTGATAACACCCAGCACGTAACCCGTGACGTTAGAGATACCGTAAGACAGGCCCAGCTTGGTGTTGAGCAGATAGAATGTGACAAGGGTGATAAGCGTGTTCAGGATGCCTATCACTCCATACTTGAGCAGTTGTATGCCCGTCTCGCGGGCCTCGGCCTTATCTATCTTCATTCTTCAATTTTGGCTTTCGCGCAAAGGTTAAACAATGGTGCGAAGGCTCTGAAAGATTGTTTTGCGTGGCAAAATTAAGTGTTTTTAACGAACTGACCAAATTAGTTGCCAGTTTTTACGACTTTCATCATCGGCAGACCATAATAGCCCCATGAAACTAAAGGGGCTTGGTGATGATGCCCACATCGGCCAGGCCGCGCAAGGTGTCGCAACCATTCATGGCCTGCCACACCACCACACTGTGAGCATCAACGGGCAAAACGCCTAGTGCAACGGGTTCGGTGACCTGATACAAGGTGCCGAATCCCCCACCCGTCCAGTTGCCGTAAGCGTCGGCCAATGCCATGTTCACCCTCTTGCGGCTAACGGTCGAGTCGGCGGCGATAACATCCACCACCAGCGACAGATTGCTGTAACGGTAGCTGTTGTCGTGGCGAACGGCGAGCGTGACGTCGTAGCGTGCCGCCGAATCGTCATACTCGGGACGAAACGACAGGGGCATCGTGCGCTGCCAGCCGCCGTTGGGTAGATGGGTGAAAGCCGAATGAGCCATAACAGGCTTACGATCGCAGGAACCCATGACAAGCATGGCGGCGGCAATGACGATTGTCATTGCCACCGCTTGTGCCATTGCGTAACGGCCTTGGCGTTTATTCCTTATTTGGCTTTTGCTTGCCATTGCCGTTGTCGGGAGCGCTAGCATCCTTGGGTTTGCGGGGCCTGAAGGTTTTCTTCTCCATGCGCTGCGGCTTATCCTTGCGGGGCGGGCGCTCTCCCTCGGGTTGCTGTCCTTCCTGTTGGAATCGCTTGGGTTTGCCTTGACGGGGCGGGCGGCGATCGTTATTGCCTCCACCATTATTGTTACCACCGCCATTATTGCCGCCACCCTTGGCATTCACATTATCGTCAGCCGCGGGCTTCTCGGCCTTGGGGCCGGCAGGCTTATCACCACCCTTAGGTCCTGCAGGCTTCTCGCCGCTTTTCTTCTTCTTTTTCTTTTTCTTTTTGTCAAAGCGGTTGATGGCGTCCTGGTTGAGCAGGTCGCCAAAGGGAGAAGCGCTCTTCTTGCCGTCATCCTCGGGTTTGAGGCTGTCGGGCTTGACGCCGTTCTTGTTCAATGCGATGATTTCGAAGGCCTGGGCCGCGGTGAGGGTCACCGTGTTGACAGGAGCATTGCGCTCGGTCGAATAGATGATTTCTCGCTTGAGGGCATCGGCCTTGAAGTAGTAGTAGGTGGCATCTTTGGTCTCGAGATGGACATCCTTGGCAGGGAGTTGACGGATGGCCTCGACATAGGTATTGACCTCGAAATTGATGCAGCACTTAAGCTTGGCGCATTGTCCGGCAAGATTCTGCGGATTCAACGAGATGTCCTGGAATCGGGCCGCACTAGTGGCAACCGACACAAAACTTGACATCCACGTCGCGCAACACAGCGGCCTGCCACAGGGACCGATGCCGCCAATGCGGCCAGCCTCCTGACGGGCGCCAATCTGTTTCATCTCGACACGAATCTTGAAGACGTCGGCCAGCACCTTGATGAGCTGGCGGAAGTCCACACGCTCGTCGGCAATGTAGTAGAAAATTGCCTTGTTGCCGTCACCCTGATACTCGACGTCGCCGATTTTCATTTTCAGACCCAGGTCAACAGCAATTTTGCGAGAGCGTATCATGGTGTCCTCCTCACGAGCCTTGGCTTGCTCGTAACGCTCCATGTCGGCAGGTTTGGCCTTGCGGAAGACGCGCAGGATTTCGGCATCCTTGCGCAGGTTCACACGCTTCATCTGGTTCTTGACCAGACGGCCTGTGAGGCCCACGCGGCCGATGTCATGCCCGGGGTTGGCCTCGACAGCTACCCAGTCACCCTGCTTGAGCGGGATGTGGGCGCTGTTGCGGTAGAAGCCACGGCGCGTGTTCTTGAAGAGCACCTCGACAATGTCAAAATCATTGTCGGGCACATCGTCAAGCCAGTTGGTGCTGGTGAGGTTGCAGCGCCCGATATCTGACGGGCAGCTGCAGGCACCACCGTCACACTTGGCACAGGCGTCGGTGCTCTCAGGCAGATTCACTTGAGTGTTCTTGTTCTCGTCCATTGTGGTACGCGCAATCGTTATTTAGCGTAGCTCACAGCGCGCGTCTCGCGGATGACGGTGATGCGCACCTGGCCGGGATAAGTCATCTCGTCCTGAATCTTTTGTGCGATTTCGTTGGAGAGTTTTTCGGTCTCTTCGTCCGAAATCTTATCGGCTCCCACAATCACACGCAGCTCACGACCGGCCTGGATGGCGTAGGTCTTGACAACACCGGGATAGGACAATGCCAGGCGTTCCAGATCATTGAGGCGCTTGATGTAGGCCTCGACGATTTCGCGACGGGCACCGGGACGGGCGCCACTGATAGCATCACAAACCTGCACAATGGGAGCATAAAGGCTGGTGGCCTCCTCCTCGTCGTGGTGGGCACCGATGGCATTGCAGATGTCGGCCTTTTCCTTATACTTCTCGGCCAACTTCATACCCAGCTGTGCATGCGGCAGCTCGGGCTCGTCGTCGGGCACCTTGCCGATGTCATGCAGCAGACCTGCACGGCGGGCCTTCTTGGGATTCAGACCCAGCTCACTTGCCATGATGGCACACAGGTTAGCGGTCTCACGCGAGTGCTGCAGCAGGTTCTGACCATAGCTGGAACGGTATTTCATCTTGCCAATCAAGCGGATGAGTTCGGGATGCAGGCCATGGATACCCATATCGATAGCCGTGCGCTTACCGGTCTCGATCACTTCCTCCTCGACCTGGCGGCGCACCTTGGCAACAACCTCCTCGATGCGGGCGGGATGGATACGGCCATCGCTCACCAACTGGTGCAGGGCCAGACGGGCAATCTCGCGACGCACGGGGTCAAAGCCCGACAGCACGATGGCCTCTGGGGTATCATCCACAACGATTTCGACGCCAGTGGCAGCTTCGAGGGCACGGATGTTGCGTCCCTCACGGCCAATGATGCGTCCCTTGATCTCGTCATTATCGATATGGAATACCGTTACCGCGTTCTCGACAGCGGTCTCGGTGGCTACTCGCTGGATGGTCTCGATGATGATGCGCTTGGCCTCCTTGTTGGCGGTCATCTTGGCATCGTCCATGATGTCGTTGATATAGCTTGCAGCGTTGGTCTTGGCTTCGTCCTTGAGCGACTCGATGAGTTTCTCCTTAGCCTCCTCGGCCGACAGTCCGCTCACGTGCTCCAACGTGTCGCGCACGCTCTTTTCCATCTTGTCAACCTCCTTCTTGCGCTCCTCGAGCATCACAGCCTGGTTGTCCACATTCACCTTGAGGGTGTCCAGCTCATTGCTGCGGCGCTTGAGCTCGCCCTGTTGCTGGTTGAGCGTCATCTCGCGCTGCTTGAGTTTTGCCTCGCTGGTCTGCACCTTGGTCAAGCGTGCATTAGCCTCTTTCTCGGCGTCGCTCTTGATGGACATACCGATTTCCTTACCTTTCAGCACCTCCTTGTTCTTGAGCACCTCGGCCTCAAGACGGGCTTTCTCGATAATCTCGTTGGCTTGTGACTTAGCGTTCTTCTTGGACAAGTACAGCGCTAGAGCACAGCCAATTGCCATCGCCAGGATGGCTACAATCACTGTTACTATTATATTCATTATATAGTGATAAAATATTAAACAAAGCGCCACTCAAGTACACAATGCACAACCCGCTGGTTCACAGCGGCATTAGCGCATCATTCCTAAAGTGGTGCAGGAACCTAATTCTCTTTAAAACAGTCATTTATCGCGATACCGCTTGCGGGTCACCCCATCGCACGGTTACGACGAGCCCCGATACCGGGGTCAGCGTCTCGCAATCGTCACTCCTCGCTCTGAATCAGAGCGGCGAGTTGTTTGTCCATATCAGTCAGGAAGTCATTGACCTGTCGGTTTTCACCGTATGCCTCAAGATAGAGGCGCGCAAACTGGAAAGCCACCCTGCCAAGCACGTCCTCTGAAGTGCCGTTGAAGCGGTTCATCCACTTCTTCCAGAGCGTGTTGACAAGTTCCTCGGCCTTACGGTAATTCTCCTCTTCTTCGGGATTGATACTCAAAGCAATCGGATTAGCCGCGTCGGCGAGTTGTATCCATATTTTCACTTTATTATTGTCGGCCATAACGGTAGAGAGTCTCGTGTCAAGCGTTCAATTGTTTGATGCACCGGTCAATGTCCCGCACCATCTTGGCAACCTGACCCTTGTAGCGGGCAATCGCTTCGGGGTTGCTTGGAATCGAACGTGCCACACGCAGGAACTCATTGTCAATTTTCAGCTGGTTCAATTCCTTCTCCAGCTTGGCTATCTCAAGTTCCTGACGCTCTATCGTGCGTTCCAGCTCCTTCTTCTCCCTCTGGAGCGCAAGGTAACGCTGACGCAAGGTTTCCATCTTGCGAGCAATACTCTGTAACTTATCTTTTAACTCCATTGAGGGCATGGTTACCAATTTTCTGCAAAATTACAAACTATTTTCTAAAACCAAGCCCCGTAGCATAAAAAAAATGCATTATCCATAGCAAATTGCTGCCACCGAATGTATTTTTTACCCACTTTTCACCCATCCCAGTTCGGTTTTTCCATCAATTTTCATTTTTTTCTCTCAAAAATTTGCCAGTTCAAAAAATGGTATTACCTTTGCAACCGCAAATCGGGGCATTAGCTCATCTGGTAGAGCGCAACACTGGCAGTGTTGAGGTAAGCGGTTCGAGTCCGCTATGCTCCACGAGCGGTAGAATAAGCGACTGAATTTCAGCCGCTTATTTTTGTTTCTACTCGGTACTCCCCCCCAATGTACCCCCCGTCTCTTTTTCCAGTGCAGCCTTCGATATGATATTCTGGATATCATTGTCGAACACTTGTTGCACCTCACTCGGTTTACGTTTCTTAAAACTACTCACATCGATTGAAGTACCATCTCCATTGCAAAACACACTAGCGATAAGCGATTTAACGTGTTCGTCACTTACGGTGTTACTTGCCAAAGTGCTCATCAGACTATATAAACAAGAGTAGTTCGGTAACTTGCTCTTTGTGAGATAAGTCCATCTCAATTTCTCCGGCAATGCTACCACTGTCAAAAAACTCGAAATAGAAGAGATAACTGACATTAGGCCCATATGAAAAGGTCGAACAACTTCACTTGAAGCTCTATTTGGTCTTAAATAAATGAGAATAAATTTAACAATATTCGTCTGTAAAACAATTATTTATATAAAAAGTACTCATTTTAAATAAGTTCTCATTTCATCGGGATAATTCTCATAATCGAGGTAGGCAAACTCGGGATCCTGCTCATCACGGTGCAGCCATCGGCAGGCGGCCACAAAATCCTCGTTGCAGCTGAAGGTGTACAGGTCAAGCCACATACCAGCCAGCGGGCGGCCTTCATTATACTTGTGATAGGTGCAGCAGAACACGGCAGGATGGCCGCTGCGGTAATCATACTTGTGGAAATCGAGGTCAACCTCCTCAAGCTCATCAACGATATTGAAATTGGATGAGCTGAGCGA
>JAEEGI010018010.1_pt1 | contig 14403 bp, 1 predicted proteins | sample 8958751 | NCBI WGS metagenome assembly JAEEGI01 (sample SAMN16246545, study PRJNA631951) | gut metagenome | biome: gut microbiome; feature: rumen; material: KS-attached | host: Bos | place: Iran: Karaj | collected 2018-10
ATTGACCTCAATCGGTATCTCTGCGTTTTCTGGTTGCAGTGGTCTAACATCAATTGAAATTCCTAATTCCGTGACTACCATTAGTAACTATGCGTTTTCTAATTGTGCTGGTTTGACCTCCATCGAAATTCCTAATTCCGTGACTACCATTAGTAACTATGCTTTTAATTCTTGCAGCGGCTTGGAGCAAATCATGGTGGATTCTGGAAATACGGTTTATGATTCTCGCGAGAATTGTAATGCCATTATCAAAACCAGCATAGACGAATTAGTGGTAGGTTGTAAGAATACAGTTATTCCAAATTCTGTGATTTCTATAGGTAGCAATGCGTTTAGAGGTTGTAGCAGCTTGACTTCCATCGAAATTCCAAATTCCGTGACTTCCATAGGTAGCTCTTCGTTTGAAAATTGCTCAGGCTTGGTTTCTATGGAAATTCCTAATTCTGTAACTTCCTTCGACGACTATGCGTTTAAAGGTTGTAGCAGCTTGACTTCCATCGAAATTCCCAATTCCGTGACTACCATTAGTAACTATGCGTTTGCTTATTGCAGCGGCTTGACCTCCATCGAAATTCCCAATTCCGTGACTTCGATTGGTGGCTCTGCGTTTTATTGTTGCACAGGCTTGACTTCCATTGAAATCCCTAATTCTGTAACTTCCATTGGACAATGGGCGTTTAGTTGTTGTAGAGCCATGACTTCAATTGAAATTCCAAATTCTGTGACCTCTATTGATTATGGATTGTTTTCTGGTTGTACTGGCTTGACCTCTATCGAAATTCCAAATTCCGTGACTTCCATTCATGAGGATGCGTTTGAGTTTTGTACAGGATTGGCTTCTATCGAAATTCCCAATTCCGTGACTTCGATTGGTTACTCTGCGTTTTATAAATGTACAGGCTTGATTTCAATGACAGTTTTAGCGTATAATCCGCCTACTTTAGGTGATGATGCTTTTTATATGGTAAATAAAGAAATCCCTGTGTATATTTGTGGAAATATAGTGGCATACACTGCGTCAAATTGGGGAGGTTTTAGTGATTTCATCGGATTCTGTGGCGGAACGGTTTCCGTGATAGCCAATCCAGAGGAAGGCGGAACAGTCGCAGGTGGCGGAACATTTGAGGCCGATCAAATTTGCTCCGTGACAGCCACAGCTTTTGAGGGTTATGCTTTTGGTATATGGACCATAGACGGAGTCATGGTTTCAAGTAGTGCTGAATACTCTTTCCATGTGGCAGGCGATATGAATTTGGTGGCTCATTTTGTGCCCGATGACAATATTGCTTTTGCTGATGTCAATGTGAAGGCTATCTGTGTTTCGCAATGGGATACCAATGGTGATGGTGAGCTGAGCTATGCCGAAGCTGCAGTTGTGACAAGCTTGGGAGAGGTGTTCCGTGATCAGTATACAATCTCATCATTTGACGAATTGCAATACTTTATAGGATTGGCCTCTATTGGTGATAATGCGTTTTATAATTGCTCTAGTTTGGTCTCAATCGAAATTCCCAATTCCGTGACTTCGATTGGTAACTCTGCGTTTGTTTATTGCTATAGTTTGATCTCAATCGAAATCCCCAGTTCCGTGACTTCGATTGGTAACTCTGCGTTTGATTATTGCTCTAGTTTGGACTCAATCGAAATCCCCAATTCCGTGACTTACATTGGAGATTGGGCATTTTCTGATTGCTCTAGTTTGGTCTCAATCGAAATTCCAAATTCTGTGACTTCAATAAACAAAGGTGCTTTTTCTTATTGCTCAAGTTTGGTCTCAATCGAAATCCCCAATTCCGTGATTTTCATTGGTGATTATGCGTTTTTTTGGTGCACAGACTTGACCTTCATCGAGATTCCGAATTCCGTGACTTCAATTGGTCAAAAGGCATTTGGCTCTTGTAGAAGCCTAACCTCAATGACCGTTTTGGCAGAGACTCCTCCTACATTGGGAGATAATATTTTTATTAATGTAAACAAATCCATTCCCGTTTATGTACCATGTGGCTCTATGGATGCTTACCAAATTGCTGGCGGCTGGAATGAGTTAACCAATATGATAGGTTTGTGTTCTGGTGAGGTTGCGGTGACGGTCAATCCTTCGGAAGGCGGTACGGTTATAGGTGCAGGATACTATAATGGTGGTGAAGTTTGTACATTGACAGCAATGCCAAATCCAGGTTATTTTTTCGGATACTGGGAAAAAAATGGAAAACCAGTTTCAAGGGATTCTGTTTTCTCTTTCTATGCTCATCCTACCACGATTGTTGCCAAATTCTATCCTGACAGCCCCATCGTATTCGCCGATGCAAATGTAAAAGCTATATGCATAGCCAATTGGGATACTGATGGCGACGGTGAATTGAGTTATGCCGAAGCGGCCGCTGTGACAGATTTGGGAAATGTGTTCCGTAACCAATCTTCAATCTTGGCTTTTAACGAATTGCAATACTTTATAGGATTGACTTTCATCAATGACGATGCGTTTAGGAGTTGTAGCAACTTGACTTCAATTGAAATACCGAATTTCGTAACTTCGATTGGTGATTATGCATTTTATTATTGCAGGAGCTTGACTTCAATCAAAATCCCCAATTCTGTGATTTTCATTGGTGATTATGCGTTTTATTGGTGCATAGACTTGACCTCCATCGAGATACCGAATTCTGTGACCTCAATCGGTAGTCATGCGTTTTCTGATTGCAGCGGCTTGACCTCCATGACAGTTTTTGCGGACAATCCGCCTTCATTGAGTTATAGTGTTTTTTCTGAGGTTAACATGGAGATTCCTGTATATGTGCCCTGTGGAAGTGTAGAGGCATATACGACAGCAAACTGGGGCAGTTTCAGCAATTTCATAGGATTCTGTGGGGGAACGGTTTCCGTGTCTGCCAATCCAGAGGATGGCGGCATGGTGTCAGGCGGAGGAATAGTTGGAGCAGACGAAACTTGCACAGTGACAGCAACTGAAAACGAGGGCTATGTCTTCGCTATATGGACTCGAGACGGAGTGGTGGTCTCTACTGATGCCGAATACACTTTTTATGTGTCAAATGATATGAATTTGGTGGCTCATTTTGTGCCCAATGCCAATATCACCTTTGCTGATTCCAATGTGAAAGCCCTCTGCGTTGCCAACTGGGACACCAACGGCGATGGTGAACTGAGTTATGCCGAGGCTGCCTCAATGACAACTTTGGGACAGGTGTTCAAGAATAATACCACGCTCACTTCCTTTGACGAACTGCAGTACTTTATTGGATTGGCTTCAATTGGTATCTCTGAGTTTAGTGGTTGCAGTGGTTTGACCTCCATCGAGATACCGAATTCAGTGACATCAATCAGTTACTCTGCGTTTTCTGGTTGCAGCGGTTTGACCTCCATCGAGATACCGAATTCGGTGACAACGATTAATAGTTATGCGTTTTCTAATTGCAGCAGTTTGACCTCCATCGAGATACCGAATTCAGTGACATCAATCAGTTACTCTACGTTTTCTAATTGCAGCAGTTTGACCTCTATTGAGATACCGAATTCAGTGACCTCCATCGGTAGTTCTACGTTTTCTAATTGCAGCAGTTTGACCTCTATCGAGATACCGAATTCAGTGACCTCAATCGGTAGCTCTGCGTTTTCTGGTTGCAGCGGTTTGACCTCCATCGAGATACCGAATTCAGTGACCTCAATCGGTAGCTCTGCGTTTTCTGGTTGCAGCGGTTTGACCTCCATCGAGATACCGAATTCAGTGACCTCCATCAGTAGCTCTACGTTTTCTAGTTGCAGCGGTTTGACCTCCATCGAGATACCAAATTCAGTGACCTCCGTAAGTAACAATGCGTTTGAGTATTGCATAGGCTTGGTCTCCATTGAGATTCCAGGTTCAGTGAATCGGATATACAATTATGCTTTCTCTAGTTGCACAAACCTTGAATCCATTATTGTGCTTGCCGAGACACCTCCTACAATATATTCCAGTACTTTCTATAATTGCCCGAAATCTATTCCAGTGTATGTGCCTTGTGGAAGTGCAACGGCATACCAATCTGTGTCATATTGGAATGAATTCACCAATATTCAAGAGCTTTGTACGCAATCCCAAACCACCACCCTTTCCCAAGGCTGGAACTGGTGCTCATTCAACGTGGAAGTCACCTTGGCCGACCTGAAAACAGCCCTCGTGTCGGCTTTGCCAGGCACGACAATCAACATCAAGTCGCAGACCCAAAACACCAAATACCAAAACGGCAGATGGACAGGACAGTTGACAGCTTTGGACATGACCCAGATGTACATGATTTCGGTCGAGAATGCCTGCGAGATTTCGCTTGAAGGTATACCTATCGATCTTTCAGGGCTCACGATTACCATTAACAATGGAGCCAATTGGATTGCATTCCCCTATAGCGAGGATATGAGCGTTACGGACTTCTTCGGCTCGTTCCCTGTGAATAACGACCAGGTGAAATCGCAGTTGCAGAACGCGAGATACCAAGGCAACAGATGGGCTGGACAATTGAACACGCTTGTGCCGGGAAATGGCTATCTGTACATCTCTAATACACCAGGAAGTAGGACTTTCACTTTCCCTGCGAGCGCGAAATAATGAAGATTCCCCAAGGGGAATAACGAAAAAATGTGCATAATTAAAGCGGCGGCTTGTGGCGTTTACGGTTCGTAGGCGTTACTTGCCGCCGCCTTTTACATTGACAATACGGCTCCATTCCCTTGGAAATCTCTTGAGGTAATTCAAATTGAAATGTCCAAAAAATGCAGAAAACACTTGCATTATATCGTTTTTTTCCCTTTATTTGTGGGCGAATTTGATAACAACCACTAAAACATAATAATATGAAAAAGACACTTACCCTAATCCTTCTGGTGTTGTTCTGCATTTGCGGATACGCCCAGACCATCGATCCCGTCCTGAGACAAGAGATGGGGCAAAGAAGTGACGATGAGAAGATTAAGGTCATCGTCATCATGAAGTCGCAGTACGACAGGCAGCAACTCAACCGTCGTGCTGCACACTATGTCACACGAGCCGACCGACGCGAGTTCGTTGTCAACGAGCTGAAGCAGTTCGCTGAGGCTTCGCAGTATGATATTAGAAGGTCTCTTGATGAAATGGAAAGGAACGACATGACCACTGCTCCGAAAATCATCTGGATGGCTAATGCCTTGTATTTTTCCGCTACCAAACAAGCCATCAACGATTTGGCCTTACGAAGTGATATTGCCATCATTGGTTTGGACGAGGAAAAGTACGCGTTATTTAACGAAGAGTCAAGTCAAGCCACCACGAACCGTGGCATTACATCCAATGTCACTCAAGTAAATGCTGACCAAGTATGGGATTTAGGTTACACAGGTCAAGGCGTGGTTGTGGCAGTTATCGACACGGGTGTGAACTACAATCACTTAGACCTTGCTGACCACCTTTGGGATGGAGGTGTAGAATACCCCCATCATGGGTATGACTTCTACAACAACGACAATGACCCCATGGACGACCACAGCCACGGCACGCACTGTGCTGGCACGGTGTGCGGCGACGGCACGGCAGGTCAGCAAACCGGTATGGCACCCGATGCCACGCTGATGTGCGTGAAAGTTTTGAATTCCAGCGGCAGCGGTTACGTGTCTGTCACCTGCAACGCCATGCAATGGGCGGTTGAACAAGGATGCGACTTGTTCAGCATGTCGTTGGGTTGGGCTAGTGCGACTATTACCGAACGTGAATTGTTCCGCACGACCTGCATGGCGGTTTTGGATGCCGGCGTTGTGGGTGCCATAGCTGCAGGTAACGAAGGCAGCGGCAACGAGCCGAACAACGTGCGCGTGCCTGGCAGTTGCCCACCGCCTTACATGGACCCCATCCAAGCTAACAATGAAGGCGGCTTGTCCTGCACAGTTTGTGTGGGTGCCGTTGATGTCAACGATAACGCGGCTTCCTTCACTTCACGTGGACCTGTTACATGGACGAATACTGTATTTGGTGATTATCCTTATACACCAGGCAGCACTATAGATTTCGGTCTTATTCGTCCCGATGTGTGCGCTCCAGGTGTAAACATCACTTCTGCGGATTACTCAGGCACCACGGGTTACTCCGTAAAGAGCGGTACTTCTATGGCGACGCCATGTGTTGCGGGCTGCATCTCACTCTTGTTGAGCAAAAAACCCGATGCAACTCCTGAAGAGATTTGCCAAGTATTGGAAGAGACAGCTGTGCCGTTGGCCGAAGGCAAAAGCAACACTTACGGCTACGGCCGCGTGGATGTGCTGGCTGCCATCAATGCGCTGTATTCCGGTCCTTTGACTCTCGAATCCTTCACGGTCAACGACGGCTTAGGCAATAACGACGGCAAATTGAACGCAGGGGAAACCGTAAAGCTCAACCTCACGCTGACGAACGATTCCGAGGTTGTTATTAATGGTGCTACTATGGTACTTTCAACCGAATCGGAATATGTCACCATCACCAACGGAACAGTGAATTTGCCCCGCTTTGGTGTAGGACAAACCCGAATCCTTAACAACTTGTTTACCTTCAGTTTGAGCGATGATGCTCCTGCAAAAAGGAATATCCAATTCTTGGCCGAAACCTTTGTCAATGGCGAGTCGGTGGGGGCCTTTAGGATTAGCGTCATGGTATATGGCCATATCTTGAAATTTGTTGAAGTCACCGTGTTGAACGACAATAATGGCAACGGCTCACTTGAGGCTGGCGAAACCGCTAACTTGCATGTGGTTATTTCCAACGCTGGCAACGATCCGGCGGCATCAGTTATGGGAGCTTTGTCAACCACATACCCCTACCTTGCCATTAATAGCAACAACAAATCTTTTGGTAGCCTTGAAGTCAATGAGCAAGCCTCAGCCGACTATAATGTCTCACTTGCTGGCACTGCTCCCGACAGCTACATCATTGATTTCTCCCTCGACCTCGTCGATGCTAACAACAAGCATACCGATGTGGATTTTGAGCTATGGAGAAAAGCCATCACGCTCACTTCCAATCCTGCGGGAGCAGGAACATTGACGGGTGGAGGTTATTATGGGCAAGGACAAACTTGTACCATCACGGCAACACCCAACGATGGCTATGCTTTCGTGAAATGGACATTGAATGGTGCAACGGTTTCTTACCTTTCCACATATACCTTTGAGGTTACTGGAGAGGCTAATTACGTTGCAAATTTCCAAGCGTTCGATAACAGTATCTTTATTGGTGATGGTTCCACTACCAACGCCTATCTTCCGAGTTATTCGTGGTATTGTTACACCTTGTCGCAACAAATCTATACCGCCGAAGAACTGAACCATACAGCTTGTGAGATTTCAAGTGTTTCTTTCTTCAATACGGTAAGTTCGTATGATACCCGCAATTATGCCATTTATATGGTAAATACCGAAAAGACGGCTTTTGAAAACAATTATGATTGGATAACCGTTTCGGAAGCCGACCAAGTATTTAGCGGTAGTGTGACTTTGAGTGCAGGCAGTTGGACGACCGTTTATTTCAATACGCCTTTCAATTATGATGGCTCTTCCAATGTTGCTCTCATAGTTGATGACAATACGGGTAGTTATTATTCCACGATGTATTGTAGGGTCTCTCCTACCGAAAGCAACCAGGCCATGTATGTTTATAACGACTACACAGATTATAATCCAGCTAACCCTACAGATTACTATGGTACTCCGTTAGCGGTAAAGAATCAAGTTGTCCTTGGTATTGCCAGTTATGACTACACGGTCACAGTCTCGGCTAGTCCTGAGGAAGGCGGCCAGGTGAGCGGAGGAGAAGGCTTGTATTATCATGGTCAACCCTGCACGGTGACGGCTACTCCGAACCTGGGCTATTGCTTCTATTATTGGACCAAGAATGGCTCAATTGTATCTACCGAAGCCAATTACACTTTCCAGGTCACGGAGAGCACGCAATTGGTGGCTGTTTTCGGCCTGCCGCTCAACATCACTGTTTCGGCCAATCCAGCGGAGGGCGGTATGGTGTCAGGTGCCGGTGCCTTTGATTACGGATCCTCGGCTACGATTACGGCTACAGCCAATGACGGCTATGTCTTCTATAGGTGGACAAAAAACGGCTCAGCGGTTTCATACCTTTCCACCTATACTTTCTCGGTGACTTCCGATGCGGAATATGTGGCTGAATTCCAATGGGTTTCAAATGGTGTCGCCATTGGTGATGCGGTAACAACGAACAGTTTACTTCCCAGTTATTACTTTTACAGCTATACTTTGTCGCAGCAGATTTATACTGCTGAAGAAATTGGAATGCCTTGTGAGATTTCCAGTATATCTTTCTTCAACACGGGTAACCAGAATACACGGTCCTATACGATTTACTTGAAACATACCGACAAGTCCTCTTTCGAGAGTTCTAACGATTGGATTACCGTCACCGAGGCTGACGAGGTGTTTACAGGAGATGTCACAATGGTGTCGAACAATTGGACTTCTATTGCCTTCGACACGCCTTTCATGTACGATGGCACTTCCAATCTTGCCCTTATTGTGGATGACAACACGGGCAGCTGGAATTATTACAGCATGTACTATAGGGTGTTTAATACCACGGATTATCAGGCCATTTACATATACGGCGACGGCACCGATTACGATCCGTTCGATCCTTCGGATTACTCTGGAAACCTCTTGTCGGTGAAGAACCAAATCATTCTCGGTTTCCCATGTTCCGTTACGGCTACAGCCAATCCTACGGAAGGCGGCACGGTGAGTGGTTCTGGTAGCTTTGCTATGGGCACAACTTGCACTTTGACAGCCACACCCAACGACGGTTACATCTTTGTGAATTGGACAGAGGACGGCACTGTGGTTTCATACGACACGATTTATTCCTTCACCGTTAGTGGTGACAGGAATTTGGTGGCCAACTTTGCCGAAGAAGGGTCGATGTGTCGCATCGTCTTTGATTTGTATGACTCATACGGTGACAGTTGGAATGGCAATTACTTGGTCATTGACTATGGTAACGGCCAATCCGAGCAGATGACTGTAAATAGTGGTTCGTATGCCTCCTATTCTCGTGTTGTTGCAACGGGTAGTAATATCACTCTATCTTGGATTGCTGGCTATTATATAAGTGAATGCTCCTTCGACATCAGCTTTGAAAATGGTGTCTTAATTTATCATGGGGCAGGTATCAGTTCCAGTTTCCAATATGAGTTCACTCTTGATTGTGGAGAGGCCACTGCACCTCACACCATTACCGCTGTTGCCAGTCCTGTGGAGGGTGGCACCGTGGAAGGTGCAGGCACTTACACTGGTGGCACGGTCGTCACCTTGACAGCCACTCCCAACTCAGGTTATACCTTCATGTATTGGACGGAGAATGGAACGACAGTCTCGTCAGATGCCAACTATTCCTTCCTCGTCTCCTCTGACCGCGATTTGGTGGCTCACTTCTCCTTGCCTCTTACCGTTTCTGTTACGGCCAATATGACTGAAGGCGGAACGATTGCTGGAGGCGGGACATTCATCTATGGCGCTACTTGCACTATGACCGCCACGCCTAATCCTGGCTATGTTTTCAATAGTTGGACGAAGAATGGCACAGTGGTGTCATGCCTTTCCTCATTGACAATAACTGTGACGGAGAGTGCGGAATACGTTGCGAACTTCCAGCAAATGGACGGCATAATCATAGGTGAAGCGACCTACGCCAACGCGTATCTTCCCACCTATTACTATTATTCCTTGACGGAGCAAATCTACACGGCAAATGAGATGGGCGGTGTGGCTACCGAGATTTCCAGCGTGTCGTTCTTCAACACGGGTACAAGTAGCATTACCCGCAACATGAGTGTCTACATGGTCAATACCGAGAAGACCTCGTTTGAGAGCAACACCGACTGGATTCCGGTGACAGATGCAAATCTGGTGTTCAGCGGCAATGTGACCATGACCTCCCGTAGCTGGGTGACCATCTATTTCAATACGCCATTCGCCTACGACGGAGTGTCCAATGTTGCCTTGATTGTGGACGATAACTCATATAGTTACAATTCATATACGAGTTGCCGTACCTTCGACACCGAAGAAAACCAAGCACTCCGTATTTATAGCTATAGCACAAATTACGACCCGTATGCTCCGAATAATTATACAGGCACGCTCATGTCGGAAAAGAACCAAGTGATCTTTGGTATTCCGAGTTACGAATTTACGCTAACGGTTTCTGCCATTCCTGAAGAAGGAGGAACGGTGAGCGGTGCCAATGGTGGTCTCTATTTCTATGGTCAACCTGTTAACCTTGTTGCTACGCCAAACGAAGGCTATTTGTTCTTGAACTGGAGCAAAAACGGCGAAGTGGTCAGTTGTAATTCTAATTTCAGTTTCACTGTGACAGAGGATGCCGAATTAGAGGCGGTCTTCATGCAGCTTGACGGTACGCTGATTGGTTCAGGCGAATCCACAAACCAATATCTGCCGAGTTATTCTTGGTACTGTTATACCCTTTCGCAGCAAATCTACACTTCAGATGAGATAGGTGAGGCAGGAATCATTACCTCCATATCCTATTACAATGCAGGCGACACTAAAACTCGTAACTATGATGTCTACTTGGTGCATACTGACAAATCCACTTTTGACAGCAATACGGACTGGATTACAGTTTCAGAAACCGACCATGTGTATAGTGGCACCGTGATTATGAACAAAGGCTATTGGACAACTATCATTTTTGATACACCTTTTGCATACGACGGTAGTTCCAATCTTGCCGTTGTCATCGACGACAATATGGGAAGTTATACAAGTTCACCTCACATGGCATGCCGCGTGTTTAATACTGACGGTAACCAAGCCATCCGCGTTTACAGCGACGGCACTAACTATGACCCTTACAATCCTTCGGAATACGGCGGCACGCTTTATTCGGTGAAGAACCAGATTATCCTTGGCATTACGCCTTCGATATCACAACAGACCATTGAATTGGCCCAAGGCTGGAACTGGTTCTCGAGCTATATAGAGATTACTCTGGATGACCTTAAAGCAGCTTTATTGACCGCTGTGCCCGGCACTAACATCACCATTAAGTCGAGAACACAGAACACAGCCTACAACCCCGTCTCGAATCGTTGGGGTGGAACGTTGCACTCGTTGGATGTGGCCTATATGTACATGATCTATGTTAGCAGCAATTGTACGATTACGCTGACAGGCGACCCCATCAACCCGGCAGAACATCCGGTTACCATCTCTTATGGTGCCAACTGGATTGCATTCCCATTCAGTGAGACCATGTCTCTCAGCAATGCCTTTGCGGGATTCGCTGCCAATGGCGACGTTGTCAAATCCATGAGTAAGAATGCCAGCTATAGAAACGGACGATGGGGAGGAAGTCTCAATACCCTTGTGCCCGGACAGGGTTACATGTACAATTCAAATGTTCATGGAAATAGAACCTTTATTTTCCCGACGAGCAGTAAGAAAAAGTAGATTTAAAGAAAAGGGTGAACAATAACCCTGAAAACGAAAGCCGATGCCAAGCACTTTGGTGTCGGCTTTTTTGTTTTTTCTGTAATGCTATGATGTATTGGAAAGCCTAATGAAAGTTGCTTATAAAAAACACAAAATGTATTTGAATTTTGATTTTGTTTTTCTAACTTTGCTACGAAATTATGAAAAATCAATCTATTAACAACAAAATATTAATGTTATGAAAAGAATTCTACCAACTACAGTTTTGTTTGCCATGATAGCAATTCTTTCGAATCTTGCTATGGCACAGACTTTTACCTATCCTGTCAATGGGCAGCAAGGTTTCAATCTGACCGAAAAGACCAGAGGTGGGCTACACATTAGCTACAACTTGGGTCAGTTTTCATTGAACACAATCAACTATCGCGGTGAAGACATGTCTGAAATCACTATTTCGGGTGTGTGTTTGCCTAATGCAGAGGGTTGTCCCGATTTGCCTGTGGAAAGCAGGATGTTGGCCATCCCGCATGGCGCAACTGCTACACTTAACGTAGTGCATTTCGAGACAGAAATCATCAGGGATGTGAACATTGCGCCTGCTCTTCGCATTCAGGCCATGAATGAAGAACCCGAAAGGAATTATGTGAAAGACATGAACGTTTACGGAAGGAATGCTTATTATCCTGCCGAACCTTTTGCTATGGGGACATCGTACATCCGGGGCGTTGATGCCGTGACTGTGGCCATTTCTCCTTTCCAGTACAACCCTGTCACAAGGGAGCTTGTGGTCTATACCAATGTTGAGCTTTCGGTGTCCTTTGAAGGGGGTACTGGCCAATTTGGTGACAACCGTCTGCGTTCGCCCTATTGGGATCCCATCCTCGCCGCAGAGCTGATGAACTATGACCAGTTGCCCGCCATTGATTATGAGGCACGCATGCAACAGTGGCTGCGTGATGGAGCCGAAGGTGCTGAATACCTCATCATTACGCCTAACAACGATGCTTGGGCCGAATATGCCAACCAATTGCGGGACTATCGTACCCGCCAAGGCATCCTTACCAAAGTGGTTCGTCTCGATGAGATGCCCGCCACCACAACCGATGAAATGAAGGCTTGGTTCCACAATGCCTACAACACATGGGAAATTGCACCAGTAGCCGTTTGCCTTTTGGGCGACCATGGCACTGATATGAGCCAATATATCCCTGCTGAAACTCTATTCCATTCGGAATCATACGGAGACTATATCACAGACAACGGCTATGCCGATGCTTCGGGTGACAATTTGCCTGACATGGTTTTCTCGCGACTGGTCGCTCAAGATGCCTCGGAACTGCCTGTCTTTGTGGGCAAACAAATCGAATATGAATATACCAATCCTAATATGGATTATAATTTTTACGACAAGCCAATTACAAGTTGTGGATGGGAACCCAGAATGTGGTCTGCGCTTGGTGCTGAGATTCCTGGCGGTTATTTGCGTAACCAGGGCTATCATCCTCGTCGTATCAATAGTATTAGTAATGGTGAACCAGGGCCAACGCCAGGAGAATCTTGGTCAAATTGGTCAGATACGTGGCCGATAGTCAATTATTTTGGACCTGAAGGGACAGGATACATTCCTGCTACTCCATACGAGTTGGGCGGTTGGACTGGTGGAACGGCTGCACAAATAGTGCAAGCCGTTAATGAAGGTGCTTTTTGGTTGCATAATGATGGTCATGGCAATGTTACTTTTATGGGTACACCTTTTATGGAAAATAGCGATGTGGCTCAGACCACCAATGTCGGGAAACTCCCCTTTGTCATCATGAGCAATTGCTCTACAGGAGAATTCAATGCTTCTATAGATTGTTTTACAGAAGCATGGATGAGGCATACCTATAATGGTAATAATGCTGGTGCTGTAGGTGTAATTAGTGCAACACAGGTTTCCTACAATGCTGTTAATGAATTATTGTATTGGGGAATGTATGATTATTTTGAAGATGACTTTATGCCAACATACGGAACGGATGTAGAAAATTCGGGAAGCTGGATGCCTGCCTTTGGAAATGTTGCTGGAAAATACTTTCTTTCACAAACTTCATGGGAATCAAATGGACCTATTAAAGAAAAAACATTTAATCTGTTTACTGCCCATTGTGATGCCTTTTTACGCATTTATACTCAAGTTCCACAAGAAACATCTGCTTTTCATCCCGAAAGTATCATCACAAGCCAAGGTGAAATCACTGTCATGGCACCTGTGGGCTGTGTCATCTGTTTGTCGAAGGCGAATCAAGAAGGAGGTGTGGATATCTTGGCGGTCGCTACGGCCACAGGCACATATCAAAACATAACTTTTGAACCTCAAATGGCTGCAACGGAAATCAAGATTGTGGTTACGGGACAGAACTATCTCCGTTATGAAGGAATCATGGAAGTGGTCTCCCCCGAGGGTGCATACCTTGTTGTAGAGGACTATACTCCTCATGCGGCTCCCGTCAACCAACAAACCAATCTCGGCATGAGCTTCAGGAATTTGGGTAATATGGCCTCTTCGGGTATGACAACCATTAATCTTAGCACATCGGATGAAAGACTTAATATTATCAATGGAACTGCCACAATGGAAACCATTGTGCCGAATGAAACCATCAACTTGGAGAGTGCTTTCAGTTTCATCATTGCTGATGGAGTTCAAGATGGAACAGAGTTCCCTTTTGAGGTAACCATGAGTTGTGGAGATAAAACCTGGACGGGCTATGGCGTCATTACTGCCCAACAGGCCGCATTTGAATATTTAGGCATGTCATGGTCTGGAGGCTTTGTTCCTGGGGAAACCTTGACCGTCACAGCCACTTTCAAAAACACAGGTCATTATGAGGCTGTTGGTGCGGTTGCACAGATAGCATCAACAAGTCCATACGTTTCGTTTGAGAATGAAAC
>JAEEGI010018014.1_pt1 | contig 14402 bp, 9 predicted proteins | sample 8958751 | NCBI WGS metagenome assembly JAEEGI01 (sample SAMN16246545, study PRJNA631951) | gut metagenome | biome: gut microbiome; feature: rumen; material: KS-attached | host: Bos | place: Iran: Karaj | collected 2018-10
GATCTCCTATAAAATAAATATTCATTATTAACTAATAAATATTATATCAAATTTAATATTAAAATCAATATTAATTTAAAATTTAATTATATTAAAATCTTTTGACAATTGTTTTTTTTTAAAACAAAATCCGGATAGCCAAGCTCCGGAAAAATGGAAAAATTTTTGGAAAATAAAAAATCCCGATAGATAGGAGGTGCTTATAGCCAAGGGGATTACTGTATTATTTAAAAAAATTATTTTAATAACTTAAAAAAAAAATTAATTTAAGAGAAAAACATATTTAAAATAGTTAACAAGAAAAAAATTATAAATAAAAATGTCAACAGATAACAAAAAAACTGATTCAGAAACATTAAATAAAATGGAAGATTCAGAAATAAAAGATAATACAAATAACAATTTTATTTCTCAATTCAATGATTCAGATAATAATAATGATAATGATAAAAATAATTCTCATGATGAGAATGCTTTTAAAAATGATGATTATATTACCACTAATAAAGAAACAGAAACAATTTCATCAAAAAATAAAAGTAGTTATACTAGTAATAATAATGAAGAAGTCAGAGAGACAATGATAAAACCAAAAGAAAGTGAGGATTCGAAAACATTCGATGATTTTAATGATGTTAAATTATCAAGTTCAAATTATTTTGATATGAAAAGTTCTAATTTAAATAAAATTGAGGATGAAAAAGAAAATGATTTAAACAAAAATAATTTTAGTATAACAGAAAGTAATCTAATTTCTAATAATAATGATTTTATTTCACTGAATGATAATGAAAATTTAAACAGTAAAAATAATAATGAAGATAATTCACCAGAAAAAATAAAAGAAACAGAAGAATTATCATCAAAAAATAAAAGTAGTTATAATAGTAATTGTAATGAAGATGAAAATGTGAGAGAGACAATATTAACTAAATCAAAAGAAAATGATGAAATATTGAATAATTGTAATAAAGTAACAGATAGTAATATTTCAGGGAAAAGTAATAAGGATAATGAAGATGAAAATGTGAGAGAGACAATATTAAAAACTAAATCAAAAGAAAATGATGAAATATTGAATAATTTTGATGAAATAACAGATAGTAATATTTCAGGGAAAAGTAATAAGGATAATGAAAATGATTATAAAAAAATAAATTCTGATTTGGATGATAATAATTCAATGAACGATAAACACAATGATAAAGATTTGATAGAATGTTCAGAAGAAAAATGTGAACCACCTGAAATGAAGAGTAATCAAGGAAGTTCAACATTTGATAAAAATTATGAAATACCAAAAACTGAAATGAATGATTCTAAAACAAAAGAATTAATAAATAAGGAATCTAATGAAATAATTATGAGTCAAGTATTAAATAATAATTCAAATTTAAGTGAAGAAGAAAAAAAAATTGAATCAAATAAATATGATGAAAAAATTAAAAATAATAAAAATATAGATGATGTATTTGATTCTGCATGTGAAATAATAAATGAATCAAAACAAAAATTAATAGAATATCAAGATGAGATAGAAAAAAAAATAAAAGAAGAATTTGATAATTTAGATAAATCAAGAGAATCTCAAATTGCTCTTTATTTACACTTCAGAGATAAATTTCATTTAACTTATCAAGAACCAAATGTGTTTGACAATTCACATTATAAATGTAGATTATGTGATGAAGATATTGAAGGTTTTCTTTATAAAATTCACCCTAAAGATTTGAAAGATTTATTTTATTGTAAAGAATGTATAAATTCAATTATTCCTCAAATTAAAGGCAAATTTATTATTAATATAAATCAATCCTATGAAAAAATAAAAGAAGCTAAAAAAAGAATACTTGATTATAAAGCAATAATTAAATATATTAAAACTGACAGTAAAAATGAAAGTAAAACTTTACAATTTAATTATGGTGAGGCTCCCGAAAATTTTTCTTTTGATATTAAATTAAAAAATATTGGAGATAATGATTGGCCTTCAGATGCTAAATTAGATATTGATAAATCTAATATTTATAATGATTTTACTCTTGGTTCACACTCTGTTAAAAATGTTCCAAGTCAAAAAAGTATAAAAATTGAAAAGATTACTTTAAACAAATTAAATTTATTTCCTCCTGGAAATTATAAATTAATATTGGCAGTTTATACTAAAAATAAAATGTTTGGTGATGAAGAACAAATGACTATTCATATTAAAATTAGATAATTTTCTTTGATTTTTTGTCAAAAATGAAATAAAAAAAAATTAATATAAATTAAAAAGAAATTTCATTAAAAAATAAAATAATATAAATGTTTTTTATATTTCAAATTTTATTCAAATGAAAATAATAAAAACTAAATAATAAATACATATTAATTAATTATCCACTTTCTGTAAGAATTTTTTGTTTTTGATATTTTTTAGTCATTAAATTATCAATTTTATATCTTCTCCAATAATATTTATCCATATCATTATATTTTTCTCTATAAGCTTCACTTTTATCAACTCTTTTATTATATTTTTTAAAAATATTATCTTCAGCTTTTAAATCATCGGACATTTTATTTAAAGCTCTATTACTTTTGATTTTATCATTATTATGTTTAGCTTTAATTTTTTGTTCTCTTATAAAATGATTTTTTTGATATTCACTTTGATGATAAAATATATTTTGACATATTTGATTTGCTCTAAACATTTCTTCATTATTATAATCTATAATATTTTGAAGAGATAATTTAGTAATATCTTTATGGACACTAATATATCTTATTAAACTTGTTGAATTTGGATTTATTTTTTTATGATTTAAAATATAATCTAAATCCTCTAATTTAGTAAAATTTCTATAATTTGATCTAAATTTATTTTCATCTATTCTACTTAATTTATTTTTCATTTTTTCTTCTTTAATTAAATCTTTTTTTAATTTTGTAACTGTTTTATTTCCTAAAATTTGATTGAAACTTAATTTTTGATTTGGTTTAAATAATTTTTTAATATTTGCAATTTCAGGAAAATTTTCATCTTTTTGAATTAATTTTTCTGTTGTATTATGATCATTTTCATAATTATCAGAAATTTCTTTTGGAAAAACTAATTTTTTCATGTTTAAATTTACTTTTTTTAAATCTGAATTATTTTTTGTTTGATGAAAATTTTCTCTTGTTATATTTGGACTTAAATCAAATAATTTTTTTTTTGGCGAATTTGATTGAGGAAAAAAATTCTGAGTTGTTTTTGAAAAAATTTGCTTTGGATTATTTTTTTTATAATAATTATATTTCATGTAAGTTTCATAAGGTAATTTTTTTGATTTTCTAAATGTATTTCCATATGTTAATGTTTTTGCTCTTTGATATTCATTTGAATCTTCTATTTGTTTTATAGTATTTTCTCCTTGTTCTGTTATTAAAATTCTCATTTTTGTTATTTATTGTTTATTTAATATCAAAATAATATTTTTTTTATTTTTTTTTTGTTATGATACATTATATTTATTTATTTTTTTTGTTATAAATTTATAAGTGATTTATAAATAAAAAAGAAATAAATAATAAAATTACTATATTTAAATTATTAAATATTTAAATTTAAAAATGAATAATTTGAAAGAATTTTCTTCTTGGTCTTCAAAAGAAGTAATAGAATGGTTAAATATAATAGGTTTATCAAGATATTCAAGTAATTTTGAAGCAAATGGAATTTCAGGATATGATTTATGCTATTTAACAAATGAAGATTTTAGAACTTTAGGAATATCAAATGCTCATGATAAAAATGTTCTTGTTAGATATATTAGATTAAAAACTTTAGAAGAATGTAATATTTAAATTTTATATATTTTATAATAGTAAAATTAGATTTTTTATATGATAATAAAATTGCGACTATTCAATTAGATTTTGATTCTAATTTTTCTGTTTTTGAATTAGAACAATTTATTAAAGATATATTTAAAATTCAATATAATATTCATTTATCAACTGAACAAAATGAAATGCTTTGTCCAAATATAAAAATAATAGAATTAATATTATTAAATCCTCAAAAATATCGTTGTTTAAAGATAATAAATAATATAGTTTCTTCAAAAGAAAAATACAGTCCTGAAAGAAAAGTAAAATCTGATAAAATTAATATTCAAAAAACTTACGATGATATTCCTAGAATTTCATTTGATGAAAATAAAAAAGTTTCTGAACATTTCCATAATAAAAATATATATATCAATGAATTTGAAAAAAATAAAAAAAGTTATACTCCAAGTTCTTCAAGTTTAAATATAAGAAAAAATATTGAGAATAAAATAATTGATAATGATATAATATATTCAATGAGAGATAATAATAATAATAATAATTATAATAATAAAAATTATAATAATTTTAAAAGTAATAATAAACTTTTAAAATATGAAAGTTCAAAATATATAAATACTAATTCTGAAGAATATTCTGATAATAGTAATAGAGATTTTGATAGAAGATATATTATTAAACAAAGAGATTTTTATCATGAAAAAAGTGCTATGAGACAAAAACCTGGAATTCTTTTTAATAATAATTTAAGTGGGAAATATAGTTTAAGTAATAATTCTGAAGAAAATTATGATTTTGACAAAGATAATAATTTAAATTATAATTATAAAAGAAGAAGTAATAATTATGATAATACTAATTAAAATGTTTTTTTTTTTAATTATTATTAAAAATCAAATCAAAAAAAATAATAAAAATATGAAAATAATGAATTTAATAAAATTCTCCATTTTTTTTAGAATTTAAATTTTAAAAAATAATTCAATTATCAATATCCATTTTATTTAAATCTTCCTTAACCTGCATTTTTTTAATACTTTCAATTTTATGATGACAAATAAAGCAAATATCTTTATCATTCATATATTGTCTTAAGCAATCTTCACACGCAGAATGTTTACATGGTAATATTTCCATATTAGATAAATGTTCATAGCAAATAATACATAATTCATTTTTTTCAATTAATTTATCCATTTGTTCATCAGATAAATCTTGAATATTTCTTAATTTTTCTAAAGAAAGAATAATATTAAAATATTCTTCTATTTTAGGTTTTATTGCAGCATCAGTTACGCTTTTTTTTAACATTTTATATAAATTTTTAAAAGGCTCAAATCTAATATCAGAAATATTTGCAAAATTATTTGCGAAAATAGCATAATTTCCCTTATCTTTATTTTTATATAATTTTAAGAAAATTCCAACTGTTGAATAACCTAAATTTAATAAATTTATTCTTCTCTTTTGATAAATTTCATTATTATTTATATTATTTTTAGCTTCTAATTCCTTGTAAATTTTATCTAATTCATTTCCAATATTTATTAATTGATCAATATATGGAGAAGATAAAATCCTTGCTCCTAAATTTTTAATAATATTAACTAAATGAGAATAATTTAATGAATTAATATCAAGGAAAAAATTAGGATAAATAACAATAAAGAATTCATTTATTTTTAATAAATCACACATTAAATTATACGATGAAGAAATTGCTTGTAATAGAGGTAATTTAGTTTGAATTGGAACATCTTTTAAACCATTTTTATATTTCCCAGTAATATTACTTAAATTTATTGTATATTCAGTCATAACTTGATTAATAAATTTAGAATAATTTTTAAGGAAATCATTTAAAATTTCTTGATTACCTGAAAAATATTTTTGTATTTTACTTACTAATTTTTTATTATTTGATTCATTTTCTTTTCCAAAACATATTGGTGCTATTATTTTTAATAATACTCTACATGCATAATGTGATAATGCATCTCCTGTCATATCATTTAATAAACCTTTTATTAAATTATCAAAAAATTCTTCGTCTTCATCAAAAAATTTCATTAAATTTTGTTTTTTTGTTAAAAAATTGACTTTTGTTAATAAATTTTCTCTTAATTCTGGATTTCTTATTTTATTATCAGCAAATAAATATAAATATAATTTAAATATATTTTTAATATAATCATCATTTTTAAAATGATCACATCCTTCATTTATTTTTTTTCTAAATTCAGGTTCTGATAAAATTTTAGAATGTAATTTAACTAAAGTTTTAAATAAAGCAAAAGGAAGTTCAATAACACAATTAGGAATAAAATATAATATATCTTTATTTTGTTCTTTTAACCACATAATAAATTTAATAATAAAATAAGAGAATTTATAAAATAAAATTTGAGAATGTAAATTAAATAAATAAAAATCTCTTCTAAAAACATTTTCAAAAGATCTATTTCCATGTGAAGAAATAACTAAATTACTTAATAAAATATTTTTATTTTTAGCTCTTGTTTTTTCAAATCTTTTTAAAATTTGATTAATAAATAAGTCATCTCCCATTTTAATAATTTGATGAAAGAAATGAGCATAAAATTCATTATTTTTAATAGTAAATTTATTATCAATATTAGAAATATATTCCGTAGTAACACTTGATATTGTTCCTCCAATTCCAACATCATCATAATATATTGATTCTTTATCTTGTCTATTAAACCAAGGTTCTGTTGATAATTTATCAAAAGAAATATTTATATAATCCTTTATAAATATATTGATTACTGGATAATATATATTTTTAAAAAATAATGGTTCTTCTTTTCCTTGATTTGGATATCCTCCTATTACATTTAATAATTCTTCTATTTGACTCAATCCAAATCCATTTTTTATTAATTCATTTAATTTATCTTTTAATATTATATCATTTATAAATTTCCTCTTATCTGTTAATATAAAATATAATAAATCTGACATTTCATTTGTAAATTTTTCATTTATTGTTAAATGAATGCTTTCATTTTTATCAAAAAATTCAGATTTTATTTCATTTATTGATTCATAAACAGTTTTTGTTGGTTCACTAAATCTATTTTTTGAAAGTAAATATTCATAAAAATCAGGAAATCTAAAAAAATTAGAAGAAAATATATTTTTTAAAGTTTCAATAGTTCCACTTTCAATCCATATATTAACAATACTTTCAACATATAATATACTTTTAAAAAGACGAAAATGTTTAATCCACTCATCAATTTTTTTTTCTCCCATTAAAGCATATTCTTCAATAATATTAGAGAAAATATCAAAGAAAAATTTAACTAGTTGAAGTTTTTTTTCTTTAGTAGGAATAAAACCAATTAAATAATCAAAGAACAATTTAAATTTAATTTGATCTTGGCTTAATTTAATTAAATAAGGTAATAAGACGCTTTTAATAATGAAAATATCATTAAAAGCAACATTAATAAGAAAATCGAAAATTAAATACGAGACATTAATTTTATTATAATTACTAACATTATCATTGGTAAGAATATTAAAAATATCAGAATCTAAAATATTAAGTATTTGTTGAGTAATTTTATCAAAACCATTAACTTGACTTAAAGGAATATCAAAACTTTGATAACCCTGATAATCAAAATGAAAAGGTAAATAACCGAAATTAAAATTACATTTTTCACCTTGACTTAAACTAATAGCAGGGAAATAAGCAATATTTTCTCCAGTAGAAACAAGATTAATAAAAGCATCACCTAATTTTTTCCCATTAATAAAAAATTCCATTTTATGATTATCTAAATCAATACAAACACCAATAATATCACCAATATCCCATAAATTACCATATTTATTATTATCTTTATTCCAAATAACTTGTCTAAAACCATCAAAAGCAAAACTTGTTTTATCATCTCCTACTCCTTCATTTCTTTTAAAATCTGTATTTAATTGACAAAATCCTATTTGCATTAAACCATTTGTTATTAAATTTACTTCATAACACCATTTTCCTTTAAATATACAATTATTTGCTCTTATTGAAGCGAAATTTGTTTGTGATTCTATTTTCTTAAAATTATTCTGGAATTTTATCTTTTCATATGATGATTTTTCATCTAATTGTGTCTCTTTTTTCCCTATTTTTCCAACTTTTATCATCATTTCTATATCTGATATTTTTTTTTCTGAATTTTTTATTGGGTTGTTATTTAATTTGCTATAACGATATTCTAATTCTGATGAAAATATGTTTTTTGGATTTATTAAATTTTCAATCTCATTTATATATTCTGAATAATCTTCTATTATTTTAGAATTTATTTTTATTCCTTTTATTATATTGTTTAAGTCTTTGTATTCTGATGATTCTCTTGTTTCAAATGTTAATTTTTGATTTATTATGTTTTGAGATTGAGGTGTGTTTGATAAACTTGAAAGAATATTTTTAAAGAAACTCATTTTTTTTTTTTTTTGAATTATATGTTTTTTTTTTTATTTTTTTTTTAGAAGATTTTAAAGGCTTTTTTAAAAATATTTTTTTTTTTTTTTGGGGATGGAGGATTAATTTTTATTTAAAAGATAAAATTTATATTTTTAATTATATTTTATTATATTTTTTTTTTTTTTTGTTTGACTATTTTTTCAATTTGTTTTTGTGATTTTGATAAATTAATACAATTTGTTTTAATTCTAATATATAATTTTCAAATTTTTTTTTATCTCTTAAAATAGTTTTTGCTTCTTTTATTTTTCCTTCTTTTAATTTGATTCTTGCATCAATATAATTATCATTAATTTGTTTTTCTAATTTTTCAATAGTATCAATTAAATCATTTATATTATCTTTTAAAAAGTTTTTTGCTTTATCATTAATAGAATTTTTATTTTCTTCTTTTTCTTCTTTAATTAAAGAAATATCTTCAATTTCATTTTCAAAATTTATTTTTATATTATTTCCATTTTTTAATTTTTCAATTTGACTTTCTAAAATTAATTTTCCTTTTTCTAATTTTTTTAAAGAATTTTCTTTTTTTTTTTCTAATTCAAAATTTTCATGTAAATTTTTGAAATCTTCTTCAAATAATTTTTCATCTATTTCTTTTTTATATTTTTCTAAATTTTTTTTTCCTAATTCAATTAATTTATTTTGTTTATATAATTTAATATTTAATTGAGAAAGAAGTTTTTGAATAATTTCTTTATTAAAATTATTAAAATCATTTTCCATTTTGTTTTCTTTTAAAAAAAAACTTATTATTAAATATTTAAAAAATTTAAATTTTGATATTCTTTAATTTTATCCTTGCTAATGATATTAAATAATGTTTTTTAATACTTTTTTTAATTTCCTGTTTATCAATTTTTAACCATTTTTTATTAATAGGAAAAAGTTTATAATTAGGAAAATCATAAAAGTTAATAACAATATTATTTAAATTTATATTTTCTTTATTAATTTTTTCAATGGCAAAATTTAAATTTTCTTTTAAAACTTTATGAATATTATTATTAATATCAGTTACTTCAATTAATTCAATACTTGAACTTGGATTTAAAAGAGGATTAATTGAACTTTCACTTTTATTTGATGAATTATAATTAAATTTATCTGAATTTAAACTATTTAAAGTATTAAAGTTTGAAATTAAAGCATTTTTTCTTATTGAAATTTTTATATATGGAATCATTGATTTATAGGATTTAAATATCATTGAACTTATTTTCTTTATATCTTTTACTGATATTATACATGAATCAAAACCAAATATTCCAAAATATATTTTGTATTTATGTAATTTTTCCCATTGTAATTCTTTTTTATTTAATGATAAATTTATTTTGAAATTTATATAATTTAATTCTTGAATTGATATTTTTGATTGATTTATTATTTTTTTCATCGAATTTAGACTAATTGATAATGGATGAATTGTATTTTTTAAATATATTATTATTATATCTTTTGGAAAAGAATTAGAATTTAAATTTGATTGATCAAAAATAATAGAATTCATTTATTTTTATTTTTTCAAAGTTTCATTTGAAAATAAATAAAATATTAAAATTATATAATTATTATTTTTTATAAAATAATTAAAGCTTTGATTATTAAAATAAAAAAAAGTTTTTAATTTAATATAAAATTTACAAATCAAGTTTTTTATTAATAAATACTTCAATAATTGTATACATATATTTATAATATAGATTTCAATTATTTAATTTTTATAATTGACTCATATTATCATTGTTTTGATAATGAAAAACCTTTTCTTTTTAATACCATACCTTATAAAACTTACATTAATATTAAATTTTAAAAGAATGTATTTCCTTTCAAATTAACTTGTGAAAATGAAATAAACATTCGATAAAAATAAAAGATACATTTTTTTTCATTAATACATTATTTAAATTATTCAATATATTTGATAACAAAAATATTGAAAATAAAAAAGTAACATAAAAAACTTATACACAAAAGATATACAATAAAAAAAGATAAAAAATACAAAAAGAAAAAACAAATAAACTTTTATTTATTATTAAAATTTTGAAATTGAATACCACTCATATTATTCCCATTTAAAATAAAATTATTATTCATATTATTAATATTACAATTAATTCCCCTTAAAAAAAATTCATTATTAATAGCATTAATATTATTAATATTCGAATTATTTCCTCCACAAAAAAAAGGAGGAACCATTAAATTATTTCCATGAATAAAAGTATTATTATTAATAATAGTATTTTTAGATAATTGAATAGGACTCATAATAGGACTTATTTTATTAGGAGAATTCATAGGAGAAATATTTAAATTAATATTATTTTGAATTGGAGAATTACTTAATTGTGGTCTTATTAAAGGTGAATTTGTTGGTGAATGAAAATTATTATTAAAATTTATTTTATTTATTTGATTTATTTTTTCAAAAGGATTATTTTGAAGAATTATATTTTTATTTAAATTATTTTTGCTTTTTGGTGATGAACTTAAATGAGTTGAAGAAAAAAAATTTATTTCATTGTTATTTAAATTTAAATGTGATGATGATGAAATTATATTTTTCCATTTTTTAAATAGTTTTTTATCTGTTAATTTATCTATATTTTTCTTTATTGAATTAATTAATTTAATTTTATTTCTTCCAAAACTTACTTTTAAAGTTTTTTGAAGAACAAAATTACCATATGAACTTTTAATTAAAGTAATAATATTATTATTTTTACAAATTTCATCAATGAATTCAGTCAACAATTTAATATCAGAATTTTCAATAAATTTCTCAATAACATTACTAGAATATTTTTGACAAGATAAATTAATAAAATTATTATTAAAAGATTGAATAATAGGAAAAGAGAAATTTTTATTCCAATAATCAATAGCAACTTGAATAGTATAATTTCCATATTGATTATATATTAAATTCATAGAATTTTGAATAATAACATCTCTAATTTTAATTAAATTATCTTCTTTTTTACTTTTCATAATAATTTTTTTACAAACAAAAAGTCCATTTGGATTAATTGCTAATTGATAAAAATTATTAATAATAATATTATAAATTTCTTGAATTTGATCTTCTTGAAAACATAAAATTATTTTTTCAATAACATGAACTCCTTGAGTATTATAACATAAATCTAATATTTTTCCATTTAATGCATTTAATATCATATTAATTTCTTTTTCTTCTTTTAATTGAGATATTACATATTGAATTGAGTAAGTTCCTATTTTTGAATTGGAAATTTCTATTATATTATTTATAATTGAATTTAAGAAAATTAATCTTTCTTCTTTTTTTAATATTATAAAAAATTTTTGACAAAAATAATTTCCATATGAATCTATCATTAATTCAGTTATATTATTTGATATTTCTTCAAATATTTTTTTTAATATTTCATATGATGTGTTTAAATATATTTTTTGCATATATCTTGAACCATTTTGACTTTTTATTAAATTTAAGAAATTTCCTTTTAATTTATTATAATCTTCTATATTTATATTATTTTTATTTGAAAATATTTTCTCTATTTTTTCTCCATTTATTAATGTCAAGTTATTTATTATTTCTTCATTTTTATCTTCATTGTTTTTATTATCTAAATACTTTTTTTTATTTGTTAGTAAATGGTCATTTATAAATAATTTTGGAGTTTCGAAAAATTTGGTTTCTGGAGTTTTTTTATCTTCTTCAAATATATTATCTAAAACACTTTCTATTGTTTCTAATGTATTCTTTTCCAATGACATTTTTTTTTTCCGTTTTTTTTTAATTTTTTTTAAAAAGATAAATCTTTTTTTTTTTAATTTTTTGTTTTTTTCAATAAACAGAAAAATAAAAATAAAATATAATAATCTTATTCTATTAAAAATCTTATTATTATTTAATAATAATAAAAACTTATTTAAAAAATTTTAATAAAATCTTATTTTATTTTTTTAAATGAAGTTATAAATTATTAATATATAATTTAAATTTATAACATATATTTAATTAGAAAAATAATTATATATATCATTAATAATCCCGAATAATATTTTAATAATAATAAGAACATACTCAGAAAAGTAATTTACTAAAAAAAAATAAAAAATCATTTCAATAAGGTTTATAACTATCATTTGAATTTGAACTTTTAGATTTTCTATTATTTCTATCAGGTCCAAATAAAAATTCACTTTTATTATTATTATTATTTTCTTTAGGAGAATTGGAAAAATTATTTTTTTCACTTTTAGAAGAATTTGAATTTGAACTTGAATTTTTTTCATCTCTTTCTTCAGGAAATAATTTTATCTTTTCTGTAGTTTTAGTATAATTATTTAATTTAGAAACTTCTTCTCCTCCAATATCAAATAATTTATAATGAAAATAATTATACCAAGAAGGATTTTTAATATAATTATTAAAGTAATTTTGAAATTTTTCATTATCTTCTTTTTCACTTATTGAATTTTGATAATTTAAATTTATATTATTTATATTGTTTGATAAGGAATTTTTAGTTAAAGAAAAATCTAATTTTGTATTTTTTTCATTTAATAAATTATTATTATTATTTGAATTACTTAAATTCATATTTAAAGTGTTAAAAGTATTTATTAAGTTATTTACATTATTATTGGAATTATTTATGTTGTTTGTTGAATTATTTAGATTATTAAATGAATCACTTTGAGAATTTGAATTTGAGGATGATTGATAAAATAAACTACATTTCATTGGAGCATTTATTTTTGAAGTTTTTATTTCTTTTTCTTCATTTTTATCTTTTTTATTAATTTCAATGATGTTATTATTATTATTATTTGAAATAGTATTATTATTATTTTTTGTATTTTTAAAATTTATTATATTAGAATCAAATAAATTTACAAAGGAATTCTTATTATTATTAGAATTATAATTCAATAAATTAATTTGATTATTATTAGGAGGATATTCTTGATAATAATTAAACAATCTATTTTTCCCAACTAACTTATTATATAAACTATTATCATCGCTATTAACATTATTAATATTATTATTACTATTATTATAAGTATTATTAATATTATTAGAATTATTGTTAGTATTACTATTATTATTATTAGAATTAGAATTATTATTATTTGTATTATTATATAAATCATGAATAAAATTATCATTATTATTTTTATTATAATCACCACCAATTTGATAATTATCAATTATTTGAGCTTTGTTATTATTATTATTTTTAGGCTGAGCCCTTTTACATTCAATCCACTTTCCATATAAAAAATGACAATTATTATGAGATAATATTTTATCTATTGTATCTTTTTCATTAAATATTATAAATCCAAATCCTCTTGATCTTCGAGTTATTTTATCTTTCATTATTATTACTTTTTCTATTTTACCAAATTGACTAAAATAATTTTTTAAAGATTCTTTTGTTAATGAAGAATGTAATCCTCCTATGAACATTTTTCTTAAATATAAAGGTATGTTATTTATTTTATTCTTTTTTTTACTTTTTTTCTTGTTTTTATTATTATTTATTGATTTTTCACTAATACTTTGATTAATATTGTTTTCTATTAAAGAAAGAGAAGATGGGCTATTTTTTATTTTTTTTTTATTTTTTTTAGAAGTTGAAATATTATCTATTTTTTCTTTTGGAATTGCTAATTTACAATCAACATTTTTTCCTTTAATTATATGTTGATTTTTTAATAATTCTGGAATCATTTCTTCTTTTTCTAAAGTAATAAAACCAAATCCTCTTTGATGTTCTATAAATATAATATTATATATATTTATTTATTTTTTTACTTGTTGTTTTATCTCTCATTATTACACAATCTGTTAAATGACCATATTTACTTTCAAAATATGAATGTAAATCCTCTTTTAATTTTATATATTTTTATTTTTACCTTCTGTTATTTCTTTTGATATTCCTCCTATGAAAATTTTGTTGTTACTACTTTATTATTTTAAGGAAATCTTACTTTGATAAAGTAGATGACATGAAATTTATATTTTTTATAAAAAATAAAACTTTTT
>JAEEGI010018017.1_pt1 | contig 14399 bp, 14 predicted proteins | sample 8958751 | NCBI WGS metagenome assembly JAEEGI01 (sample SAMN16246545, study PRJNA631951) | gut metagenome | biome: gut microbiome; feature: rumen; material: KS-attached | host: Bos | place: Iran: Karaj | collected 2018-10
CATGACCGAGGCCATGCAGAACGACGTCATCTCCCGCGCCGAGCATAGCTTCTGATTCCTTAGATGCAACAGCGGAGCCCCTGCCATCCGGCAGGGGCTCCGCTAATTCTTTCCGAAACTTGCGAAAAAAGGCTTGCATTATTCTGGGAAGTGTGCTAATATAACCGAGCGTTCAGGAAATCCGGGTGTGGCGAAGTTTGGTATCGCGCTTGAATGGGGTTCAAGAGGCCGCTGGTTCGAATCCAGTCACTCGGACCAAAACAGAGGTTTTTCCTTTGGGGGAGACCTCTGTTTTTGCTTTATTTCGTCCTGGTTCGCACCGGCGGCCGCCTGCGGGAAGTGTGATCCGATCCGCCGGTCCGAATCCAGTTAACCGGACTTAAATCGCGGAGGATCAAAACTCACGGAGATATTTGCCAGATTGAGCCGATCAGCAAGGGAATGGCCAGTCTCATGGAATATGATGAACAGGAGGGCGCTATGACTTACGAGGTATCCAGCGGCGCCGTCGTCTTCACAAGGGTAGGCGGCGGGCTCCGCTATGTGATCGTGCGGTCATTGGAGGGATACTATGGTTTCCCCAAGGGCCACATAGAGGGCGCGGAGACGGAGGAAGCTGCTGCGCTCCGGGAGACCCGGGAGGAAACGGGGCTTTCCGTCCGTCTGATCCCCGGCTTTCGCACCGTGGACGAGCATAGCATACCGGAAAAGCCCGGTGTGATGAAGCGGATCATTTACTTCCTGGGGGAATACGAAGGGCAGGAGATTCGTTTCCAAAAAGAAGAACTGCTCGCTGCTCCGCTTCTCGGCTATGAGGAGGCCATGGGGCGTTTTCAGTTTGAAAGCTCCCGCCGCATTCTGAAAGAGGCCAATGACTTCCTGCTTGGCCTGTGATCCCGCCGCAAGGAATACATACCCGTCAATGAAACGGATCGAAGACGAATGAAATAAAACAGCAGAGGCTTCCCGGTGGGAAACCTCTGCTGTTCTGCTCAGGTCCCTTACTTCAAATACTTGTCGAAGAAGGGCAGGACCTCCATGCAGTTCTCCGTGCCCATGAACGCCCCGTCGGAATGGGTGCGCTCCGGGTAGAGGCGCAGGTCCACCCGGTCCTTGCCGCAGACCTTCTCGATCCTGGCGGCCAGGAGGGTGCTGTTCTGCATGGGCACGATGGGATCCTTGACGCCCTGCTGGATCATGGTGGGGGGAATGTCCTTGTGGACATACTGGATGGGGCTGATGAGGTGCAGCATGTTCATATCCGAGGTGAAGGCCGCGCCCATGCTGGGAGAGGGGCCGGAATTATCCTGCGACGGCGCCTCAAAGCTCAGGGCGGGGACGCCGCTCTCCTTGAGGAACGCGTCCCGGTCCGCATCCAGGATGGTGGGTCCGTACATGTCGATGATGGCCTGGACGGCGCTGCTGACGCCCTCCCAACCGTACTGCTCGCCCTCATACTCCGGGTGTCCGGCGGTGAAGCCCACCATGAGGGTCAGGTGTCCGCCTGCACTGTCGCCCACCATGCCGAAGCGGTCCGGATCGAAGCGGTATTCCTTCGCGTTGGCGCGGGCCCAGCGGACGGCGGTCTTGACGTCGAAGAGGAACTCGGGGAATTTGACGCCGGGGGCCAGGCGGTAGTCCACGGAGATGACGGCATAGCCGTATTTGATGGCGTCGATGATGCAGGGGAGGGCGCCTTCCCGCTTGTTGCCCATGCTCCAGCCACCGCCGTGGACATAGATGATGAGGGGGAAGGGGCCGTCGCCCTCGTCGGGGAGATAAACGTCCAGCTTCTGCTCCGGCAGGGCGCCGTACTGCACGTCCAGATACTTCCGGCGGATGGGGCTGGGATCAAAGACCGTGGGAGTCACCATGCGCTTGAAGATGGCCATCTGTTCTTCCGAGAAACGGGGTCTGTCCATGTGATCGCCTCCTTGCTTTTTCCTATAATGTATCATAAGGGTTTGCGGATTGACAATAGCCGTGGTATACTATTTCCATTGAATCTGTTTGAGGGGAGATAAGAAAATGGCGAAGATACTCGGCGGCAAGGCTGCGAAGATCGCCCTGGCGGCGGTGGGCGCGGCTGCGCTCTCCACCGTGGGTGCGGGCGTGGTGCAGTTCTGCAAATGGGCGAAGGACCCCTATTCCACGGAGCTGTGGTTCGGCTTCCTGAAAAAGGGCATCCTCATCACCAAGACCGACGAGCCCCACCACTTCCGGGTGCAGACGGGCTATCGCTGGCACGACGACGGCACGGCGGACGAGACGGGCTGCATGGACGAGCCGGAGATGGAGATTTCCCTGCCGCTGGACGCGCTGGACCCGCTGCAGGACGAGCCGGAAACGGAAACGATCGCGGAGACGATCAACAAGGCGGCGGAAAAAGTGGAAGCGGTCAAGGAAGCCGTGGCCGGGATCATTTCGGAGACGGAAGCCGCGCCGGAAGCGGACAGTGAAGCCTGAGATCCTGATCTCCCTGGGGAAGGAACTGGTGCAGAATTACCCGGCGGCGGTAGAGGCCTTCGGGGGCAATCCGACGGCGGCTTACCTTCCGGAAGCGGATGTGGAGAGATTTGACGCCCTGATCCTCTCCGGCGGGGGCGACGTGGATCCGGCGCGCTACGGAGAGGACAACGCCGCCTGCTTCGGCATAGACCCGGCGCGGGACGAAGCGGAAATTCGCCTGATCGAGGCCTTTCTCCGGGCGGGGAAGCCCATCCTGGGGATCTGCCGGGGCCATCAGGTGCTGAATGTGTTCTTCGGCGGCAGCCTTGTGCAGCATCTGCCCGGCGCGGAGAAGCACGTGCCCACCAAAGCGGGGGACAGCGCCCATGAGACGAGGGCCCTGGCGGGCTCCTTCCCCGCGCTGCTTTACGGGGAGCGTTTCCCCGTCAACAGCGCCCACCACCAGGGGATCGGCCGCCTGGCCCCGGAATTGGAGGCCGTCCAGTGGGCGGAGGACGGGGTGATCGAGGCCTGCCGCCACAGGAGCCTGCCGGTGTATTCCGTCCAGTGGCACCCGGAGCGCATGTGTCTCCGCCACGCCCGGGCGGACACGGTGGACGGCGGGATCCTGTTCCGCCGGTTCATCGAGTCGATCAATGAAAACGAAAGGCGGCGCATTTAAAGCGCCGCCCCCTATATGGAGGAAAACATGGATAAGGAAAAAGTATTGAAGGGCGAATGGTCCCTTGCGGAGCTGTACGCAGACTATGACGATCCCCGCTTCACCGCCGACGTGGCGGAGATGGACAGGCTGATCGAGCAGATGGACAGGCAGAGCCGGGAGCTGACGGGGGAGGCGAAGGAGCTGCTGCCCCGGCTGCTGAAGACCCAGGAGGAGCTGACGGAGCTCGTCGGGAAGCTGATGCTCTATGTGAGCCTGCGGCAGTCCGCCTGCACCACCGACGCCAAGGCCAGCTCCCTCATGGATCAGCTCAGCGCAAAGCTCAGCCGCACCGCTGCGCCCCAGACGCGGATCGAGCAGTATGTGGCCGGGCTGGAGAACCTGGAGGAGCTGATCGCCTCCGACAGCCTGCTGGGGGACTATGCCTTCCTGCTGCGCAACACTAAGGACGCGGCGAAGTATCTCCTGGACCCCAAGTGTGAGGAGATCATTTCCCTGTATGAGAACACCGGCTCCGACGCCTGGAGCAATCTGCAAAGCTACCTGACCAGCACCGTGCCGGTGCAGTACCGGGGGGAGACCATCACTCTCTCCGACGTGCGCAACCTGGCCTACGACCCGGATCCCCAGGTGCGGAAGGACGCCTTCCATGCGGAGATCGAGTGCTACGACCGGATCAAGGACGCGGTGGCCTTCTCCCTCAACAGCATCAAGCTGGAGGTGCTGAACAACTGCCGCCTGCGGGGCTTTGAGAGCCCGCTGGCCCAGACCCTGTATGAGTCCCATGTGTCCGCCGCCACGCTGGACGCCCTGCTGACGGCCATAAAGGAATATCTGCCCCGGCTCCAGCCCTTCTACCGCTATAAGGCGAAGCTGCTGGGCCACGAGGGGGGCCTGCCCTGGTACGACCTATTTGCGCCCCTCACTGCGGACGGAGAGAAATACACCAAGGAGACAGCCAGGGACTATCTGATCCAGCGCTTCTCCTCCTTCGACAGCGAGCTGACGGAGATGGTGCGCACCGCCTTCGACGAGGGCTGGATCGACTTCTATCCCCGGGAGGGCAAGGTGGGCGGCGCCTTCTGCGCGGAAGCCTTCCCCATCCGGGCCAGCCGCATCCTGACGAACTTTGCGGGCTCCTTCGACGACGTGGTGACCCTTGCCCATGAGCTGGGCCATGCCTTCCATAACCTGAATCTCTACGACAACCGGCCCCTGAACCGGGATTACTCCATGCCCGTGGCGGAGACCGCCTCCACCTTCAACGAGGTGCTGGTGATGAACGACGCCATCCGCAGCGCCGCCGACCCGGTGAAGCGCCGGGCGCTGATCCACGAACAGCTGTCCGGGGACCTGCAGATCATCTGCGACATCTATTCCCGCTTCCGCTTCGAGAGCGCCGTGTTTGAAAACCGGGACGAAAGCTTCATGTTCCCGCCCGAGCTCTGCGAGCTGATGCTCAAGGCCCAGAAGGAGGGCTACGGCGACGGGCTGGACTGGGCGGAGCCCCATCCCTATATGTGGCTGTGCAAGAGCCATTATTACAGCACCCTCAGCTTCTACAACTGGCCCTACGCCTTCGGCGGCATGCTGGCCCGGGGCCTCTATGCCTGCTATGAGAAGGAGGGCGCTGCCTTCGTGCCCAAGTACAAGCGCTTCCTGAAGGCGACGGCGGTCATGTCCGCGGAGGACGCGGGCAAGGTGGCCGACATCGACCTGACGGACGTGGAGTTCTGGCGCGCAGGACTGGCCGGCCTCGCCGGGGAAGTGGAGGAGTTCGGCGAACTCTGCAAGCTGGGCTGAATTGGAACGGTACGGCGCGCTCCGGGATCTCCGGGGCGCGCCGGTCTTCACAGAAAGGGCAATATCATGCTGAATATGCTTTTTCTTTCCTCCGTCTCCGCCTGTCTGGAGCTGGAAGGGCGGGAGCCCTGGTTCGCCCCGGAGCCCTATACCCTGGTCCTGAACGGGCAGGATGCGGGCGGGGGAGATACCAATGTCTTTTCCCTCTTCGGGCTGAAGCCCGGCGAGGACTATGCGCTGCGGCTCCGCTTTGCCTCCGGGCGGGAGGAGGAAGCGCGCTTCCGCACCCCGGAGGAGCGCTGCGCCCTGGACGTGCGGGCCTTCGGCGCCGTGGGAGACGGGGAGACGGAGGACACGGCTGCCATCCAGGCGGCGATCTCCTTCCTGCCGGAGGGCGGGCGGCTCTGGTTCCCGCCGGGGACCTACCGCACCATGCCCTTGGCGCTGAAAAGCCATATCCATCTGGATTTCTCCGAAGGCGCGGTACTGCTGGCCGCCCCGGAAAGGGAACACTATCCCATCCTGCCGGGGGTGCTGCAGGACCTGGACGGCGGCGCGGAGGTGCATTTCGGGGCCTTTGAGGGGCAGGCGAAGCCCATGTACCAGGCGCTGCTTACCGCCCAGTATGCAGAGGATATCACCCTCACCGGTCCCGGCGTGCTGGACGGGAACGGAAATGTGTTCTGGCGGGATTTCCAGGGGCTTCCGGCGGCCCGGCCCCGCCTGTGCTTCTTCAACCGCTGCCGGAATATCCGCATGCACGGCATCCGGGCCAAGGATTCTCCCTCCTGGCATTTCCACCCCTATTACTGCGATCATATCGGCTTCTACGACATTCGAGTGGAAGCGCCGCCCCACAGCCCCAACACCGACGCCATGGACCCGGAATCCTGCGACGGCGTGGAGATCATCGGCTGCCGCTTTCAGGTGGGGGACGACTGCATCGCCATCAAATCCGGAAAGATCGAGCTGGGACGCAGCCTGAACCGGCCCGCCGTCCGCCACACCATCCGAAACTGCCTCATGGGCTCCGGCCACGGGGCCGTGACCCTGGGCAGCGAGATCGGGGCCGGGGTGCGGGAGCTGACGGTGGAGCGCTGCCTGTTCCGGGGCACGGACCGGGGCCTGCGGATCAAGACCCGCCGGGGCCGGGGAGAGAATTGCCGGGTGGATGCTGTCTGCTTCGAAAATATCCGCATGGAGGGGGTGCTGACCCCCATCGCCATGAATATGTGGTACAACTGCTGCGATCCGGACCGGGAGAGCGAATATGTGTGGAGCCGGGAGAAGCTGCCGGTGGACGAGCGGACACCTTATCTGGGGCGCTTCTGCTTCCGGGGCCTGCGCTGCACAGGCGCCCACGCCGCCGCCTGCTATGCCGACGGACTGCCGGAGGCGCCCATCGCCGAGATCCGGCTGGAGGACATGGAGGTTTCCTTCGCGCCGGACGCCCGGAGCGCCGTGCCCGTGATGAAGAACTTCGCTGAGCCCTGCTGCCGGTTGGGGCTGTATTTCGACAATGTGGGCCGGGTCGTGCTGAAAAACGTCCGGCTGCAGGGGACGGAGGGGGAGCCGCTGCAGGCTCATCACTGCGGGGAAATGCTGCAGGAGGGCTTCCGCGCCGGGGAGGAAGCATGATCTATCCGGAGGTTTGCGAGGCCCTGTTCCTGGAACGGCCCAACCGCTTCATCGCCCACGTGGAGCTGGCGGGGGAGAAAACCACCGTCCACGTGAAGAACACGGGCCGCTGCCGGGAGCTGCTGAAGCCCGGCACCCGGGTCGTTCTGGCCCGGGCGGCGCGGGAGGGACGGAAGACCGCATGGGACCTCATCGGCGTATACAAGGACAATGAACGCCTGTTCAACATCGACAGTCAGGCGCCCAACCAGGCCGCTGCGGGGTGGCTGGCCGGACAGGGCTTCGACCTGGTCCGCCGGGAATACGCCTACGGGGACTCCCGCTTCGACTTCTACATGGAAAAGGGAGAGGAGCGCTGGCTGCTGGAGGTGAAGGGCTGCACCCTGGAGGTGGACGGCGTGGGTTATTTCCCCGATGCGCCCTCTCTGCGGGGCGTGAAGCACCTGCGGGAGCTGGCGTCGGCGGCGGGGAAGGGCCGGCACAGCTGCCTGGCCTTCGTGATCCAGACCGAGGGGGTGACGGAGGTGCTGCCCAACCGGGAGACCCATCCGGCCTTCGGAGAGGCTCTGGACGCGGCGAGGAAAGCGGGCGTGCGGGTGCTGTATTTGCCCTGCCGGGTGACGGCGGACAGCCTGACGGTCGTCGACCTCCCGGAAAACCGGCTTCTGACCGCCCAGCCTCTTGTACCGGCAGGGGGAATATGCTAGAATTGGTTACTAAAGGGGAAATGGAAATGAAGATCATCAACGTATACGATCAGTATTTTGCCGCACAGTGCGAATATAACGGCGTAGAGCGCCGCGCGGCCCAGGTCATGCTGATCGCCACGACGGAGGAGGGCACCATCCGCTATGAGGCGGCGGTGAATTTCTTCCCCCACCGGGACGGGGAGGACTTCGCGATCAGCGGTGACGCTTACCTGGCGAGAGAACTGTATTTCGCCAAGGGCCGCCGTTCCAAAAAGCGGGAGGCTGCGCTGCTGGAGGATCTCCGCAAGGAGGCGGACGCCCTGGCCGCCGAATTGGGGGGCAGCATCGACTGGGAGCGTCCCCTTCGGGACGCACGATATGGCTGAATAACTTAAAAACGGAGGAACGATATGGACAAGACCGCCTTTTACAAGCTGAGCTACGGCCTCTATCTCCTGACCGCCAGGGAGGGCGAGAAAGAGAACGGCTGCATCATCAACACCGCCATCCAGTGCGCTTCGGAACCGAAGCTGATCTCCATCTGCGTCATCAATAAAAACCTGACCTGCGATATGATCAAGGCCACGGGCTTCTTCAATATCTCCGTCCTGACGGAGAGCACGCCCTTCGCCTTCTTCCAGCGCTTCGGTATGCAGTCCGGCCGGGACGTGGACAAGTTCGCCGGGGACGAGGAAATGCCCTGCATGGGAAACGACATCCGCTATTATCCCGAAGCGGCGGCGGTGTTCGCCTGCAAGGTGATCTCCTCCACCGACCTGGGCAGCCACACCCTGTTCATCGCCCAGCCGGAGGACGCCATCGACTTCGGCGGCGACGCCCCCATGACCTATGCTTACTATCAGGCCAAGGTGAAGTCCGCCCCCGCCAAAAAGGCGGTCAGCGGCTGGCGATGCAAGGTCTGCGGCTATGTCTACGAAGGAGAGGAGCTGCCCGCCGATTTTGAATGTCCCCTGTGCCACCACGGCCCGGAGGACTTCGAGAGGATCGAAGCGGAGCCCGCCGCCCCGAAAAAATGGATCTGCACGGTCTGCGGCCATATCCACGAAGGTCCCGAGCCTCCGGCGGAATGTCCGATCTGCCATGTAGGCCCCGACAAGTTTGAGGAATACAAAGGCTGACAAGCATCATGAACGCCCCGTTCCGAAGCCGGAACGGGGCGTGTTTTCATGAGATCATTTCTTGAAGATCTTTTTATACAAGTCTTCGCCGAAGGCGGTCTCCAGCGGTTCGCCGGGGAGGATGTGGAAGGTGCGGCGGCCGTCGTCCAGGCGCTCGGCCCGGAGGTACTGGACCTCCTCCCGGCCCTTGAAGGCCGTGGCGTAGGCGTGGAGATGGCTGACGGAGAAGACCTCCACCCGGTTCCGGATCAGAGCCTCCGTGACCTGGCGGGCGATCTCGCTGCCCTCCCGCTCGTTGGTGGCGGCAAAGGCCTCGTTGAGGAAGAGCATGTCCCCGGGGCGGATGTTATTGGCAATGCGGCTCATGCGCTCCAGCTCTTCATCCAGCTTGCCGCTCTTCATATAGCGGTCCTCTTCCTTCTTGAAATGGGTGTAGAGGGAGCCCCGCAGGGGCGCGGTGAACTCCGCGGCGGCCACGGGCATGCCGCTCTGGGCCATGAGCTGGGCCTGCCCCAGACTGCGCAGGAAGGTGGATTTGCCGCCCTGGTTGGCGCCGGTGATCAGGTAGAGCATCTTGTGCTCCGCCCGCAGCTCGTTGCCGTTGACGGCGCTCTTCTTCACGAACACCAGGGCGATGTCATACATCTGGGACCAGCTGCGGGAATCGCCCGCCGCTTCCGTCAGCGTGGGGATGCAGGTGGGCATCCCGTAGCCCTTCATCAGATCCATGAAATTCAGGCAGCCCACGTAAAAGCCCAGCTCCGTGCGCAGAGCGTCGAAGAAGGAGCTGAGATGCTCGGCAGACTGGGCCAGGGCGTTGGTGACCTCGTTGATCGCCCGGTCCTGCCGGGCGCTGATGTCCTCGGCGGCCATGTCCTTGTCCGTCAGCTTATAGGTCTGGGCCTTGGCAAAGTCCAGATTCAGCAGCTTTTTCTCCCGGCGGTGCAGCACATAGTCCACGCCCTGGAGGTGGCCTCCCAGCCGGGCGCTCACCAGGTAGCCGTCCTGATTGCTCAGCTCCGTGAGCTGGCTGCGCACCTTCTCCAGGTAGCTGTCGGGCAGCTCCTCCCGCAGGGTGGTAAACAGATCCCGGAACCCGGCGGAGCGGAAGCCGGAGAGATTGGCGTCCGCCTGCTGCCGCAGCTTCTGCAGGGTCTCGGTGAAGTTGATGAGATACTGGATCGCTCCGGAGTAGGTGGAGGAGAGATAATAGTTGGTCATCCAGTGGACGGTGCTCTTCCGCCGCTTTTCCGCCTCCAGACAGAGATCGTAGAGCGCACGGATCACGTCGGGGTGGGCGACAGCGTCGGCCAGGACCTCATGCCGGTAGTCCAGCAGCTTCCGATCCTGCAGCGGGGCAAAGAGAGCGGACTGGCAGGAATTGCGGATGAATTTATCCCCTTTGGAGATGTTGTCCAGGATGGTATTCAGCTCCAGGTCCGCCTTCAGGGCGTCCTTTGCCAGGACCAGGAGGTTCCGGGGCGCTTCCGCCCCCTGGGGGAGCATCAGATGGACCTTCATGCCTTCAGCCTCCTTTCCAGCTGCTCAAAGGTGAGGCCGTGCTGCGCAGCGATCTGCATGGCAAAGGCCTGCCCGTCGGGTGCCATCCGCTGGATGCGGAAGGTACGCCGGTGCTTTTCGTCGTTCGTGACCGTAGTCACCATGCTGACGGTCTGGGGCCCGTAGTCCACCAGCTCCTCCAGGAAGGTGACCACCATGGCCGGGGCGCCGTTGGCGACCAGAGCGTCCAGCATGTGCCGCCCCAGCTGCAGAGCGTCCACCAGGGTGGTGGAGGCGAAGATCTCGTTGATGATCACCACGGTTTTGGGCGTGGCCGCTTCCAGGATGGCGTGGAGGCGCACCAGGTCGTCCTGCAGCTTGCCGCTGAGGTTCACCAGGTCCTCCTCCCGCTCGAAATGGGTCAGCACCTGGTCGCAGAGGAACACGTCGGCCTCCCGGCCGGGGACCATGAGTCCCAGGGAACTGAGGAAGTGGATCTGCCCGAAGGAACGGGCAAAGGTGGTCTTGCCGCCCTGGTTGGGGCCGGAGACGATCAGGATCTGTTCCGGAGCGGTGAGGGTGAAGGAGTTGGTGACGATCTTGTCCGCCTTGTCCATGGCCAGGGCCAGGTCGAAACAGTCCAGCGCCTTCACATCGTCCAGCTTTTCATGGATGGTGGGGTAGCAGAAGGGGAGACCGGCCTGGCGCAGCGGCTCCAGAAAATCCAGCCAGCGGAAATAGAACTGGACCTCCCGGGCGAAGCGTATCAGCGTATCGTCGTCAAAATGCAGGTATTCCTGACAGAAGGCGGTCAGGTCCTTGAACTCCTTGGGATAGAAGTGGGCCAGCATCTCCAGTATGTGGTTCTCCAGGCCCTCGGAAACCGGCTCCTCCTTCAGCTTCCGCCGGTAATCCAGCACGTCCCCCTGGCGGAAGCGGGCGAAGAGCTCGCCCACCCGGTCGGCGTAGTTGTCCTGCCCCTCGTAGGGCGCGACCCGCACCAGGTTATCTTTGATATAGAGACAGTAGCGCAGCTTGTCGAAGGAGGCACGCAGGCGGGAGGCCCAGTCCTGCATCTCCCGGAACTTGTCGGAGCCGGAGTATTCCTCCATATAGGCGGCGAAGTTCCGCAGCCCCTCGGACTGCAGCTCTATGTTCTTCAGGCCCATCATCAGGCCGGCCACCACATTGGAGAAGAGGGAGGCGTTTTCCAGCAGATGGCCCATGTCCAGGTATATCCCCGTGAATTTGCCGTCGGTGGTGAGCTTCATGCGCAGGGAATCCATGAACATGCGCAGGAAGGTGATCTGGCCCACCATGCTCTCGATGGCGAAGCGCTTGGCGGGGTCCATCAGCTCCCGCATGACGTCCTGCCGGTAGCGGATGACCGCCGGATCCCGGAGGGGGGTGCGGAAGAACTCCTCCAGCTCCAGCTCCGGGTTCTCCTGCACGACGGGTTTCAGGATCTTGTCAATGTTCAGGTCCCGGAAGCACTCCGGTGCTTCCTTCTGCCGGGGAAGACGGGCGCTTTCCTCTGTGGGGAACAGCACGCTGTAATACATCGTTTTCTCCTTTTCTTATCAAGGTTGGATCAAACCACGAGCCGGCGCTTTTTCCAGCGGCCGGACAGATAGTAGAAGAAGCAGACGACGCCGATGACGTTCCCGGCGATGGCGCCGCCCAGCCAGTAGCCCTCGATGCCCATGTGCATCACTTCGCCGAAGAGCAGGGAAAAGCCGATCCTCGCCACGATGCCGTCCAGCGGGCTGGCGACGAAGCTGAGGGAGGCATAGCCGATGCCGTTGAGCAGGGCGAAGCCCGCGGCCCGGGTGGCGAAGCCCACCAGAGAGATGATGCAGTAAATGGCGAAGCGGGGAGCCAGCGACAGCACGGCGGGATCCCGGTCGAACACGGAGAAGATCGCCTTGGGGAAGATCAGCAGCAGGATCCCCAGCAGCAGGCAGAACACCGTGCAGAAACAGAGGATGCTCAGCAGGGTCGAGGAGACCCGCTGGAACTTTTTGGCGCCGAAATTCTGAGCCACGAGGGAATTGCCCGCCGCCTGCATGGCCTGGGTGCATATTGTGGCGATCAAGGTGATCTTGTTGCCCACGGCCGTGGCGGCAGCGGCGACGATGCCCAGAGAGTTGATGCAGGAATTGATGAAGAGCATGCTGCCGGAGATGGCGATACTCTGGATGGAGATGGGGAGCCCCAGGCGGATGATGGGCTTCAGCGCCTGCCGGTCGATGCGGAAGCTCCGCCGCCGGAAATCAAAGCCGAAAGAATCCCGGTGCCGATACAGGAAAATGATGGAGATGACGAAGGAGACGGTCTGGCTGATGACCGTAGCCAGGGCCGCGCCGAAGCACTCCATGTGGAACACGCCCACGAAGAGCAGGTCCAGGCCGATATTCAGCACGGCAGATATGGCGATGAAGAGGAAGGGGTGCTTGCTGTCTCCCATGCCCCGGAGGATGGAGGAGACCATGTTGTAGCCGAAAACGGGGATCATGCCGCAGAAATAAGTAAAGGCATAGTCGTGGGCGTAGTCCATGGCCGCTTCGGGGATGTTGACCAGCCGCAGGGCCGGGTCGCAGAGGGAGAGGGAAAGGACCGTGCAGCAGGCGGCGATGATGAAGCCGAAGGAGAACAGGGTGCCGATGGTAGCCTGGAGACGGTCCCGGTTGCCCGCGCCGATGTGCTGGGAGATGATGACCTGCCCGGCGTTGGCGAAGCCCATGCCGATGAACAGGAAGAACATGGCAAGCTCGCCGCTGTTGGAGGCGGCGGCCAGACCGGCGGAGCCCACATACTGGCCGATGATGACCATGTCCGCCATGTTGTAGACCTGCTGAAGGAGGTTGGCAAAAATAAAGGGAAGGGAAAAGGTCAGCAGCTGCTTCACGGGGCTGCCGACGGTAAGATCCTTGATGATGGTTTTTTGCTTCAAAAAAGAGGACCTCCTGCGTTGATATTCTTTTATTATATACGCAGCGGCAGATAATTTCAAGATTTACTTATATAAATCCATGCCGGAATGAATCTTCGTTCATTCCGGCATGTCGCTTAGTCCGGTAGTTCAGTCGGTTTCCCTTTCCACGGGAGGGGAGGATTCCCTGTCCAGTTCCTCCAGCAGCTGGCGGTCCAGCTTGCTGAGCTGGAAGCCCTCCAGCATGTCCGGCCGCCGCTCCCGCGTCCGGCGCAGGGCTTCCTTCCGCTGCCAGCGGGCGATGGCGGCGTGGTTGCCGGAGAGCAGCACCGGGGGCACGTGCATGTCGTGCCAGTTCTCCGGGCGGGAATACTGGGGATATTCCAGCAGGCCGCTGTAGTGGCTCTCGTCCTTGAAGCAGCTGGCGTCCGCCAGCACGCCGGGCACCAGGCGGCAGACGGCGTCCGCCACGGTCATGGCGGGGAGCTCCCCGCCGGTGAGAACGAAATCCCCCACGCTGATCTCCTCATCCACGCACTCCTGGATGAAACGCTCGTCCACCCCCTCGTAGTGGCCGCAGACCAGGATGAAGCGGTCCTGGGTCTCCTTGAGGCGGATGGCGTCCGCCTGGGTGAAGCGCTTTCCGGCGGCGGAGAGGAAGATGGTGTGGAGCCGCCTGCCTGCCTGGCGGCAGACGTCGGCCCAGCAGTCGTAGAGGGGCTGGACCTGCATCAGCATGCCCTGACCGCCCCCGTAGGGGTAGTCGTCCACCTGCATCTGCCTGTTTTTCGTATAGCTGCGGATCTGGTGCGCTTCGATTTTGATGATGTCGTTCCGCTGCGCCCGGCCCAGGATGCTCTCGCCCATCACGGCCTGAACGGAGTCGGGAAACAGGGTCAGGATATCGATATGCATGCTGACCATAGCTCACATCCCCTCCAGAAGATCTGCTTCCAGATGGCCCAGAGACGGGTCCAGGGAAGTGAAAAAGCCGCCCTTTTCCGGGATCAGATGCTCCGTCTCGCCCTGCACCACAAAGACCCGGCCCGCCGGATAATCCAGCACCTCCGTCAGCTTGCCGATCTCCCGGCCGCTGCGGTCCCATACGGGAAGGCCGATCATGTCCTCGATGAAGAAGCTGCCCTCCGGCAGGGGAAGCTCCTCCCGGCTGGCGCGGACCACCTTGCCCTTGAGGGCCATGGCGTCTTCCACGCTGTCCACCCCTTCCAGCTTCAGAATGACAAAGCGGCCGTGGACCCGGCATGCCCGGATGGGGAGGGCCTTTTCCCCCAGCCAGAGGTTCCGAAGCGTACTCAGCTGCTGGGGGCTGTCCGCCCAGGGCTCCAGCTTCACCTCGCCCCGGACGCCGTGGGTATTGATGATCTTTCCGATCTCCAGAAAGCGGTTGGGTTCCATTGTCGGCTCCTTTTCGAAGGTTTGAAAATTGCCGGAGAACGACTCTCCGGCAACCTCCAAATTCAATCCACGATGTCCACGTTGACGCGCTTGTCCTGGCGCTGGGCCAGGGACTTTACCAGGACGCGGATCTCCTTGGCGATACGGCCCTG
>JAEEGI010018019.1_pt1 | contig 14398 bp, 8 predicted proteins | sample 8958751 | NCBI WGS metagenome assembly JAEEGI01 (sample SAMN16246545, study PRJNA631951) | gut metagenome | biome: gut microbiome; feature: rumen; material: KS-attached | host: Bos | place: Iran: Karaj | collected 2018-10
TCTGAGTACGTAGATAACTTCTGTCTCAAGGATGGGATAGTTAGCAAGAAGCTCGTCCTTGTCATCCCATCCTTGGTAGCTGATCTGAGTACGTAGATAACTTCTGTCTCAAGGATGGGATAGTTAGCAAGAAGCTCGTCCTTGTCATCCTTAGGAGTAAGTTTGTTGATATCGTACTTCTTGTAGTACTGCTTGATAAGATCAACTTCTTTTTTCTCCAGGTTAGCCATAAACTTATCGAAGTTTGTCTGTGTGATTACTGGAGGAATTGTGAATTCCTTCTGTACACTACCAAGTGAGTAATTAACTCTGATCTCATTCTCGCCAGGAACGATCTCGTAGATTCCGTTCTGTGCACTGAATGCAAAAGAGTTATAGGTTGTCTCAAGTCCCTGTGTGATTGAGTAGGACATAACAAGTGGAGACTGAAGATAATTCTTCTGATCATCAAGCGCTCCTGCGTCTTCTGCTGCGCCCTGTGGGTTTGAGTACCAAACCTTTCCACTGTCCTTAACTTCAATTGAGAACTCTGTTGTCTTAGGATCCATTGTGAGCTTGAGCTGTCCATTGTCTACAACTACTGGCTCGTCTCCACCTTCATAAGCATATGGTGGAATGGGTTCCTTTGTTTCTGTAGGAGCTTTGGTATTGATAACGTAAAGAGCAGCTCCAACAATTATCAAAAGAACTATGATTGAAGGAAGCAGGTTTAAAAAGCCCTTCAATATTTTTTGCTGTAATTCATTCTGCTTTTTATTCTTATCTTTTTTCAACTTGGTCACCTCTTCATTCCTACATTCGGAACATCAATTCTCTTGCCAGAGAGATGAAATATGCAACTCCCTGTGAAATCATGCTAAAGAAGATCATCAGGATGAAGATCATGACTAGCATTGCGAACAAAGTTGCTACTGTAAACAAAAGATTCTTACCAGCTGAGTATTCGTGTATCTGTCCCATGGCTGCTATGACTAGCAGTGCTGCCCATACGAGAGACAAGGCACTGACTACGCTGTAGAACTCAGCTTCATCTACTGTTACAAAGTTACTGAAAATCATCAGTGGGAACTGGATAAGTGGATAAGGCGTAAGCGCATAGCATGTTGCCATGTAAACCTGTCCAAGTCGTCCCTTACCATCAAACAGTGTGGTAAGTCCCCAGTTTCCTACAACCCAAAGGGCAAGTGGGAAAAGAATACTAGCAAGGTATAAAAAGATATTCAGATCTTCCCAGTAAACCTTCAGGAAAATAAAGCTTGTAAATCTCAGCTTGAGAATACGAATCAGAAGTGTAAGGAAAAGAATCGTATTTGCAGCTGCATAAGTACCTCTTTTTTCATGAGTCAGATCCCAGAAACCATCGAGCGGATGTGTAATGCAATAGAACGCGAATTTCAGGGAGTCAAAATATTTATCTTTAGGATTATCTAATTGTTTAGTATTTGCTATCATATTCCTCACCCTTTTTTCTCTATTACAAAAATATCTGCGGTATCTATCTCATGACGAATTGCCTTAATTCTTCCTATGGTAAGAGGAATCAGGAACAATGCCAGAATTACAATTACTATGATCACGATGTGATCTTCTACCCAAATCTTTCTGTACTGCTTGTATGCTTTGGAATAGTTGTCCTCGTCGTACTTAAGCTCGAAATACTTCATAGCCTCTTCATACTGCTCCTGACGAAGAAGTGCTCTACCTATTCCAATGTATGCCAGGTCGTAGTTACCGTTCTGGTTCATTACTTTCTTCCAGGATTCTCCGGAAGCTTCGTACTGACCTTTATCGAACTGTTCGATGGCGTCATATACAAGTTCACCGAACTGTGTAGGAACAAATACTGTGATTGAGTTATCCAAGCTGTCTACTACATAGAGCTCATGTCCTACATGATCGATAGCTGATGGTCTTCTGAAGTAACCGTCCATGTTACCGTTACCACCGAAGGCGAATACCATACGTCCCTGATCATCGTAACCAAAGAGTCTTCCTCTGTTTCTGTCAAGACAGACATAAATATCGTTGTCCATAACAGTTATATCTGTGAGGATTGATGGTCCTTCATAACCACCACCAGATCCAAGATAAAGGTCACCACCTACTGACCAGTCACCGTTAGAAACCAGGATGTCACTACCAAGAAGATTCAGCTTTCTGATAGCATTCTCATCATCGTGTGCCTGATCCTCTGTACGAGCCTTGGATGCATATATGAAACCTTCATAATCCATGTAGATGTTCTCGTACTCTGTAGGAACGAAGGATTCCATCTTAGCTCTCTGTTCCTGAGAAGCAAGTTTCTTCCATATATAATCTGTCCAGTCAAAAGTAACTGGTGTAGCTCCTACAAATCCTGAGAAAGTAGTATCGTTCTCATACTTGATAAGACCTTTGTTGATACCAGTTGCGATACAGTAAACACGCTCTGCTGTATCAACTACTACCTTAGTTGGCTGGAATACCAGCTTAGGATCAAGTGTGTTGTCTGTAGGCTTAACAAATTCCAAAAGGAAGTTAAGATCCTTATCAACCTTGACTACTCTTGCATTACCATTATCTGCAATGAAGAGGTTTCCATCCTCTGATACTGCTATATCAGTAGGATTGTTAAGAGTATTAACGCTTGATCCCTTAATGGAATCAATTATCCTTACAACTTCAAGCTGTTCAGGTGATACTCTGTTAAGTTCTATGATTCTGTTATTACCGCTGTCACACAGATAAAGTGTGTTACCATCTGCGAAAAGACCCTGTGGATTCTTGAGCTTAACATCAAGGCCAAGCTCTGAGGATGTGAACACCTTGCAGGAATTGTAGAAGTCTGCACTGTCCATGTAATCGCCCCAGTAGTCATAGTTGTATGTGTAACTACCTTCATTTGTGTTCGCACTAACCTGAAGTGGCTGAAGAAATGCTGTAGCTAACGCAATTACTGCCATTCCAGTTCTTAAAAAGAAATTCTTTTTACGCATAATGCTTCAACCTTTCAAATTAATCCTTAAGTCCTGAGCTAGCCATTGTCTCGAGGATCTGGCTCTCAGAGAATACGAAAATCAAAATTGGAACTATCATTACTACTACAAGAACCGCAGCTCCCTGACCTGTTCTTGCGATACCACCACTCTGAATCTGCTGAAGAGCAAATACGAGAGTTTTCTTTTCCTCAGAATAGATATATGTTGATGCCTTGTTGTTCCACAAGCCCTGTACTGAGAAGATGATAAGTGTCATCCACGCCGGCTTAACGTTTGGCATAACGATTCTGGAAAAGACTGTCCACTCATTGGCACCGTCGATCTTGGCAGCCTCAATAAGTGCTGTTGGGAGACCTTCCATGAACTGCTTCATAAGGAAAAGACCCATTGGTGAAGCGAAAGCTGGGATAATGATTGCCCAGTATGTATCGATCCAGCCGAGTTTGTTCAAAATGAGGTAGTTAGGAATTGCTGTTACCCAACCTGTGAACATCATCGCTACAGTTACAATCTTGAAGAATGTCTGGTTACCAGGGAATTCGTACTTAGCAAGTACGAAAGCACCCATGGAAGCAATGATGAGGTGTCCTGCTGTACCAACAAAAGTGATGAACACTGTGTTGAACAGGTATCTTGTAAATGTAACCCATGACTTACCCATGGTTACAAACAAGTCTGAGAAGTTATCAAGTGTAGGATGCTGTGCGAAAATCTTAGGTGGGAACTTGAAAAGTTCGTCCAAAGGCTTCAACGCACTACTTACTGCGTATATGATTGGGAATGCCATTACGAAGGCAACCAACAACAGGAAAAAGTAAAGTGCTATATCGCCAGCAATTGATCTATTAGGCTTTCTTTTTTTAATTATTTTTGCGCTCATATCAAGTACCAACTCTCCTTAACAGACTCTGGATTGCCTTGTTGCAAAGTATCATCATAAGGAACAGGATTGTAGCTATTGCACAGGCATAACCCATTTCAAATCTTGAATAACCATAGTCAAACAGGTGTGTTACGATGGTACGTGCTGCGTAATCCGTACTAGGATATCCACAAAGAGCCATTGTTACATCTGCAACTCCAAAAGAAGAAGTGATTGTCATAACCGCACCGAACATAAGCATTGGCTTCATGCTAGGAAGGGTGATGAACCACAGTTCCTGCCATCTGTTCTTGATACCATCCATGTATCCAGCTTCGAACATTGATCTGTCGATACCCTGGAGACCAGCTACGAATGAAAGGAATCCGGTTCCCAAACTCATCCACAGAATAACGATCATACAAATAGGAAGCATGTATCTTGGATCAATGAGCCATAATCTTGCTGTATCGATAATACCCAGATTCATCAGGAAGGCGTTTACGTATCCGTAAGCATCACCTCTGAAGAATACCGAGAAGATTACGTAACAGTTACCAGCAATGGAAGGGGCGTAGAACACGATGACCGCGATACTTCTGATCCACACTGGTAGCTCATTTATGAGCCAGGCAAAAAGGAAGGATAAAATATATCCAAGGGGGCCTGTAATCAGAGCTATCATCAACGTGTTCTTAACGCCTATCAGAAAGATATCATCCTGGAGTACCAGAGAGATATAGTTCTGCAATCCGATGAACCGAGGAGGTTCAAGTATGTTGTAATATGTGAAGCTGTAGTAGATTGAAGCCACTACAGGGAACACATAAAACATCGTGAATAATATTGCATATGGTGCCAGGAAGAGGTAACACATCTTACGGTTCTTGGCCTTCTTCCAGGCTACATTTAAATTATGTTTACGAAGTGTAAAATACTTCTGAAGATATTCCTTCATCACCTTGTCTCCCAATAAAGTGTTGTTTAGTCAACCGGCATACCAAACTCAATACGTTTCTTCTTGATCTCTTCATCAATCAGGATTGAGTAGTCAATAATTGTCTCTCGAGAATCAACCTTTTCGTTGATAACCTTTCTGATCGCGTTGGAGATATGTCTACCAGTGAAGTAACCACCTGGAACCTCTCTGATTCCTACTGTGCTATCCCACTGTGCATCGAGAACTTCAATGTCCTCTGTACTCCAGGAGAGATTTGCGAATGCATCTCTGTTTGCTGTTGCATATCTTGCGGATGATCCCAGGAGAGCTTCGATCTCACGACCAAATCTAACCTGTGTTTCTGCATTAGCCCACCACTTCATGAATTCCCATGAAGCAAGTCGGAGTGCTTCATCATCAGTCTTGATCATCATTGTTGCACTACCAGTGATGAAGTCTGATCTATCAAGATACTGTTTGCCATTTGCATCTGTTCTGTAGGTTCCAGGAATAAGTGTGAAATCCCAGAGACCTCTGATCTCAGGTGCTGATACCATCAAAGTGTTGTAAGTAGAATATGGAGCAATTCCGATTGGCATTTCTCCTGAACGGAATCTGCTTACAAAATCGTAAACTGTAGGGATACCATAATCGTTAAAGTATCTTACATAATCATCGAATGCTGCTACACCAGCCTCTGTGTTAACAGTTGTCTTGGTTCCTTCCTCGTTGTACATGTCCCCACCATACTGATAGAGAAGAGCGAAGTACATTGAAAGGTCAGGAGTGTTTGACATGATTGATGTTGAAGCAGCTGCTGCTCCACTACTTCCTGCTGCAGTAGGAATACCTACTGAAAGGTTGTTACCCTGAATTGTAGGAAGAAGCTCGATGAGTTCTTTCCATGTATTAGGAACTTCAAGTTCCATTTCTTCAAGTACGTCTTTTCTATAGAACATTACGTTGAAGGTCTGTGTCTCTGGAATTCCGTAGATGTGTCCATCTAATCCATACTGCTCATATGAGCTCTTTGAATAGTGGCTCATTACTTCTTCCCAGCCTTCGAACTGTGTAATGTCTTCTGCTGCTCCACGGAGCGCGTAGTTAACTGGCTGATCAGCACCAACTGAGAGAACTACGTTTGGTCCACGTCCAGCAAGTACTGCATTAAGAAGTGCTCCTGGGTCAACAATCTCTACGTTAACCTTAACTCCTGTTGATGTTGTGAAGTCATCATCAACCATTGTCTTAAGGATTGTTCCCTGATCACGTCCTGTAAGTACCCAAACCTTAACTACCTGGTCTGCTGTCTTCTCATCGTATACATCACCTACTGAGTTGTAATCTACAAAGAAGGATGCGATGAAGGACTTGATCTCGTGTGCTGCCTTTGTAAAGAAGTTTGCTTTTTCTTTCTTAGGTGTAACATCTGTTCCTGAAACTACCAGGTAATCTACATCCAGCTTGGTCTCACTGAGGTTAAGTGATGCAGTACCAAGTGATGTGATGTTATCTTTGAAAGTAACGAACTCTGTTGTGATCTTCTGTGGCTTCTCACAGAATCTCTCAAGCTGCTGAGCTATTGTCTGTGCTGTGGCAATGTTATCTGCCATCTGTCCTGAGTAAGCAACCATGTCATCAACGATCTTGTAAAGTCTCTTGGACTCAAGTTCCATAGCCTGCATGATCTCAGGATAGGTTGTATCAATGTGGTAATCTCTGTATACGTCTGGTGAAGCACCTGTGTATACGAGGATTCTTCTGTAAATCTGGTTAAGTCTGTATGTGGAATCTTCCATCTCCTCAAGGATTGCACCCATACCACCAAGAGTTGCCTCAAGTCTGATTGTGTGCTGACCCTTTGTCAGGTAGAAGTTGAAAGGTGTTCCATTCTCATCTGCAAGATCCTTGCACTCCCAGTCGTTTCTATAATCAAATGAAATTTCTGAAAGATCCTTGAAAGGAACCTCGCCGTCAATAAGTACTGTTCTGTTTGATACAGATCCTCTTGAGTAGTTCTGTCTGGCCTTAACCATGATGTTGTAGTAACCATCTTCTGGTACTTCGAAGTTCCATTCAATCCACTGTCCTGAACTTCTCCAGGCATCTCCACCTACGTAGTTAAGAACTGTTGTTGTAACACTGTTAGGAACTGTTGTTGGTGAAGAACGATCATATTTAGCATATAAGGAAGATTCAGATCTAAGTGTTGAATCCTCACCCTGAACTACAAGGTTATATGTCTTGGCTGTATCTGATCCAGCGTTCTGTGGCTGCTGTGCAAGATACTCTTCGTAGCTTGGCTTCTCTGTGATAGCTTTAAGCTCTACATTTGATAAAAGCATAGGCTCATTGTCTGCTATAAATGAAAGCTTGTTATCACCCTTTTCAAAGTAGAAGACATAAGGTTCAGCAACGAATCCCATATCATCCTTGAAATAAGCACTCTGCCATCCGAAGTATTCAACCTGACGTGGTCTGATCTGGTTGCCCTGGTTATCAACCTTGACATCACCACCATCCATCCACATTCTGGTGAATGCTATGTTTCTGGCATCTTCGAATGGAAGCTCATCGTTGATCATTACTGTTCTCTCTGCAGGAACGCCTCTGCTCTCAGTAATCTTGTAATCAATGAAGAGTCTGTACATTCCAGCCTGTGGAACATTTACGTTCCAGGTTACTGTTGAACCTGTGTCAGTAAAAAGTGCATCTTTGTTATCATCAGTTGCTCCCTTTTCTACTCTGACTGTTCCTTCAGACTCATAGTTGAAGATGTCTACCTGAACATCATTTGCAGGATGTGCATCGTTAAGATGTTCGTTAACATATCCTGTGTAGGCTCCAACTCTTTCCATACCTTCAATTTCCTGAGTAAGATCTACTCCTTCATATTTAGCATGGAAATCTGTTCTCTCTCGTCTTGTTAATACAAGACACAGGCAAACGATCGCTGCCAAAATACCAAGTACTATCAATAATTTTTGTAAAGTCTTATTCATATTCTTAAGTCCTTTAGTTAGTTTCTGCAAAAACCCAAAATGCCGGCTTCGGCTTGTACAAATCATCAAAGAGCAGTGGGCATTGAGCCTTTTCCTTATTGCTGCCACCACCTACTGTAGATCTGTGCTGAAGCCATGAATACTTGTCAATTGTTCCCCAGAAGGTAATGCCCGTAACGTTCACTCCGGAATTCTGAACTGACTGAAGTGCATAATACTGAAGGTTGTAAGTCTTACGCATCTTCTCATATTCTTTTTCCTTGGACTCGGCACTACCATCGTAGTCGTCGCTGGAACTAAGATCCCATTCAGTTATCTGAATGTTTCCTACCACATCTCCATATGCCTTGGCTGATGCCTCGACATCTGTATATGAAGGAGAATCAACACTGTAGTGTCCCTGCATTCCCATAGCTGTGATTCTCGTTCCAACTCCTGGCTCGCCTTCCTGTGATTTAACTTCCTGCAAAAGAGCCACAATTCCTTCTCGCTTCTTGGCTACGCATTCATTGTAGTCGTTGTAGTAAAGTTCCAATTCAGCAGGCGCGTATTTGTTGGCGTACTTAAATGCATTTATAATGAACTCTTCGCTTTGGTAAACATGCCACCAGCTGGAGTTATTACCATGTGTATCATTGGAAAGATCTTCGTTAGGATTCTCTGTATCTGTTCTGTAGGTTCCTGTAGCATCTGAAACAGCTTCATTAACTACGTCCCATCCATAGAAAAGATCTTTGTAAGGACTGTCGTCCCCGGTGAAATGAGTAAGTACTTCTCTTATGTACCACTCCTGTCTCTTGTCCATCTCCTGAGCTGATACATAAGGTTTGGTCTTGTCATAGTCTTCATGGAAGAACCATTCAGGTGTCTGTGAATGCCACACCAGCACATGACCTCTTACCTTGATCTCCCTGTCAGGATGAACTTCATTCCACTTAACTAATTTATTAAGTATCTTCTCGGGATTACTGAAGTTCAGAACCGGTACTGTAATAGTCTCACCGTTCAGCTCAGCTTCCTGAGTTCCCGGACATTTACCATTGCTATATCCAAATAGTGAATCCGGTTTAAGCTCATTTCCAAGAGTAACTGCATTGAAGTGGGTTGTTACCAGATTCCATAATGGAATGTCCCATGGTTCCTTACCCGTTATCGCGCATCCGATCCGGCATCCCATTTTTTGCTCTACGCAATCTCTAAGCGCTGGAACCACCTCTTCTTCGCTCTCTTTATCCTGAGCGTCAGCTTCTACTTTATTCGATTCATCTGTGGAAGTATTGATAAGTGAATTATCTGATGTTGCCGCAACACTCTCAGCCTCAGATGCCGTAGCTACTTGACTTTCCGTGGTCCCCCCACAGGCTGTAAGTGCCAGCATCACTGAAGCTGCCGTGATGGCAACTAAAGATTTGCCTCGTTTGTACACTTTCCTTTTGCCTCCCAGTAAATAATACTCAAAACTTGCTACCATCGACCCCCATCGACAAGTATAAGCATAAAGGCTTTGGTTCGCTATCGCCTACCATTTTTTGCCTGATGGTAATCAGATGTTGCTTTTTACTATCAAAAAATGCGGTGCAGTTTTTGTGCACTTTCAACAAAATAGACTATAAAAATCATGCACCATTTATTTAATGTGAGCACGAATCGGGCAATTATAGCAATATTTGATAAGAATGATTTGTCATAAAATGTTATTATTTTATAGACAATTATTGACAGTGTGGTTATTTATGGTTGTAATAGCGTTCGCAATATTTTAGCAAATGGGGTGCGTGATATTGCGTAATACTTATATTGAGTATTGTCAGCGCTATCAGTTGTTATTTGATTTAAGGGAGGGGATCACAATGGTCAAACAGTCAGGCAGCAATGTAACTTTGGATTATTACCAGCAGAACACTGATTTCAGTTCCCGTGTACTTGATGGTAATAATGAGAAATCTATTTTCCCTAAGGATAGTTCGATCAGAATCTGGTATAACGAACAGACTTATGACTATCCGTCTCATTGGCACAACGCCCTGGAGATCATCGCTCCAATCGATAATTATTACGATGTAGAAATCGAGGGAGAAATACACAGGGTCAAGGCCGGAGAAATTGTTTTTATTCCACCGAGAAAATCTCATTATCTGCACGCTCCAAGTTCAGGAAGCAGATATGTATGTCTTTTTGATATAGACTTCTTTTCATCAATGAGGGGCTACTCAGGTCTTATGAATATGCTCAATGACTGTATTCATATCACTCCTGAAACTTATGCTCCTATATATAATGAAATAATGGGTCTTTTTTCTCAGATTTGGAACGAGTATTTCCAGAAAACTGAGTTCTATGAGTTTTCAATTTACTCACATCTGTTCCAGATCATGACAATTCTGTCCAGATACAAGCTCAACAAGATCAATCTTTTCACTGAGTCTACTCCAGTTAAGAGAAGAGAGTATTTTGAGAAGCTCAACACTGTTATCGACTATATCGATGAGAACTATGCTTACGACATAACTCTTGAGGATGCAGCTTCCTACAGTGGCTTCTCCAAGTTCCATTTCTCCAGATTGTTCAAAGAGTACATGGGCTGCACCTTCTATGATTACCTTATTGGTCAGAGAATCAAAGCTACTGAGCTGCTGCTGACAAGAGATGATCTGTCAATTACAGATATTGCTCTGCAGTCTGGATTCTCAAGCATTTCTACATTTAATAGAACATTTAAATTGAAAAAGGGATGTACTCCCGGCGAATACAGATCATTATTCTCTGGCGGCTTAGGTAAAGAGAAGGGTGATGTTTCCGCCAAGGTTGCTAAGTAATTAGCTCCTATATATAAAAATTTGCTCACGTCTACGCGACGTGAGCTTTTTTGTTTTAGCGTGCAATCCATGAATAAACGTCGTAGCCTTCTCCAGCATATACGAAGTATACGTTGTGCTCGCCGGTTATTGGCTGGTCGAATGTAGCAACAGCTTTTACGCCGTCTGCTTTCTCATTCTCAATTATTGCGTAGCCTACTGCTTCTGCAGATGGGCTGTCGAGGCAAACCTTAATAGCTCCGCGGATATCTCCGTTTGTATTTGTCTCTTTTACATCAACTGTAAACTCTATCTCTTTTGCTCCAGTTGCTCCGAAATCAACTCCAGCAACGCTTGTCCAAGCACCGTCTGTGATTCCTGTAAGGATCATGTCTCCAGAGCCGCACTTCTTGGCAACCTCACCATACTGCTTAGTATTGATTCCAGCTGCATTTGAAAGAGTAACTGCCTTAACCTCCGTGTAAGGGTCAAAAGCTTTGAGCTGAGCAACACCTGCTCTTGTACCTGTGCTCTTAGCTGGCTCGTTGTTCTCATTAAGAAGGAGCTTATCTACGTTAGTGCTGCGATAGCCGCCGTCCATATCAAGGCCTTCCTCAAGGATTCTTGAATGGTAAGTGATGTAGTACTCGCCATTAAACTCAAACATGCAGTGATGGTTATTACCGCCACGGCCAAAGAATCTCTCAGGGTTCTTGAGAACTGCATTACATCTCTCAAAAGGTCCCATAGGTGAATCAGACTTCATTGTAACGATCTCACCTGACTCAAAGCCAAGCTCAGAAGTTGCCTGTGGTGTTACATTGAAGTTAGAGCAATATGAATAGTAATAAACACCATCAATCTTGTTGATTCCTGAATCCTCAAAGAGATAATCTACGTTCTCGATAGCAATTGGATCACCGTCAAGGCTCATCATGTCATCACCGAGCTTGCAGACTCTAGCTGTTCCCGGGTTCGCAGCCTTGTCAGGAGAAGGAACGCCTCCTCCCACATAGATATAGCTGCTACCATCATCATCCATCAATACAGCAGGGTCAAAGAGCCATGTGACCTCTGCACAATTAGGAGTCTCTCTTGAAATAAGTGGTGCTCCAAGCTCATCAACAAATGGTCCAACTGGTGAATCAGATGTGAGAACTCCGATACCATTTCCGTTATTGGCAAAGTACAAAAAGAACTTGTCCTTGCCATCAATGTTCTTATAAGCTGCAGCTGGTGCCCATGAGTTAGGTCCCCAGCTTGCTGCTCCAGTCTTGCCTGCAGCGTATACTGTTCCATGATCTGTCCAGTTAACAAGATCATCAGATGAAACTACATTAATAGTATTAATGTTGCCATATGTATTTTCTTTTACCGAACCATCAGCATTGTAGGATGGCTTGTCACCTGTCATATAAAGATATACTCTTCCGTCATAGACCAGTGCATATGGATCCGCGCCAAAACGCTGTACCATAACCGGGTTATGATCGGTTATTGGCTTAGCACTTTTCAAAATGCTGATATCCTGAAAGATTTCCTCAGGATTTACAGTTGTAATATTATCGCTTTTCATTTCTACAGTCTCCTCTGCTTTTGTTCCTATTAGTTCTCCATGAGAACCGCAGCCAGTGATCAGAAGGCCCGCAGCCAATGCTGCACTAATAGTTCTAGTCAGGCTCTTCATTGCCCATACCTCCCGTAGTTCATTGTTTTCATAATTGGCTTGACACTTTCTCAAGTAATGCTAAATCTTCCAACAGGCTTACAGAATTTCTCCACATTCACCAGTTTGGGTATTAAAAATATAAAGGTTACAAGCTAACCTTATCCACCAAAAAGTTGCTGATTTAATGTCGCAAATTGCGAAAGGCCAAAGAATAGCAAATCCTAGAGAAAAGAGCGCAATTTTTAGGAAATGGGGATTACACTGCAACTTAGCAAAGATTCGAGAATATGTAGCAAGAATTCGGTGGATAGAGCTTATGGGAAAAGATACATTTATATTGAATAATCAGCATGAACACTGATAATTCGAGGAATTGCATTATGTTATTTTGATGTTTTATAGCAAAAATTTTATTGGGGAGAATAATACAAATGCTAAGAGAAACTACTGTTAAAAATGGTAAGGTGAGAGGCCTTGCCGGAACTGATCCCAGAATTACTGTATATAAGGGAATTCCTTTTGCAGCAAAGCCAATTGGCGAGAACAGGTGGCGTGCACCTCAGCCATGTCCTGACTGGGATGGAATTCTTGATGCTTACAATTTCGGTCCTATTTCCTATCAGGACAGACCCGGCATGGGAACAGATATCTACTGCAGAGAATGGCATGTAGATCCAAGCGTCACTCTTTCTGAAGACTGCCTGTATCTCAATATCTGGACACCTGCCAAAAAAGAAGGTGAGAAGCTTCCTGTTCTTGTATGGTACTTTGGCGGCGGATTCCAGTGGGGCTATACATCAGAAATGGAATTTAACGGTGAGCAGCTTGCCAAAAGAGGCATCGTAGTTGTGAGTGTTGCGTACAGACTCAATTGTTTTGGTTTCCTTGCTCACAAGGATATTACTGCTGAAGCTCCGGATGCTCCAGCAAACTTTGGTCTTATGGATCAGTGCGCAGGTCTTAACTGGGTTCACGACAACATTGCTGCCTTTGGCGGAGACCCTGATCAGATCACTATCGCCGGCCAGTCTGCAGGTGGATCAAGTGTAATGCATCAGTTAACACATAAAGGCAATGAGAAACTCATAAAAGGTGCTGCTATCTTTAGTGGAATCATCAGACTTGCTGATCCAAAGGATGATATCTTTAAGCCTCTGAACCTTGAAAAGGCTGAAGATCTCGGTGCTCAGTTCTTTGATAGTCTTGGAGTAAAGAGCCTTGAAGAAGCCAGAGCTCTTTCGCAGGAAGAAGTATTTGACGGCTACAACCGTTTTGTTAAGGATCATCCAAGAATGTTCCCTATTCAGGATGGTTCATTTTGTGAAGGTGACCCGGTACAGCTATTCATTGACAGGAAATGTGCTGACGTTCCTGTTATTGCCGGAAATACTACTGATGAGTTTTCTTTTGCAGGAATTAACAGCGTTGAGCTTTCTGTCAAAACTGTTTTTGAAGCCGCCGGTAAGAATGCGCCTTCACAGAAGTTCTATTACTATAGATTTGATCCTGAAATCCCAGGAGACGGAAATCCGGGCGACAGCTACCCAGGCACTTTCCACTCCTGCGATCTGTGGTTTTTCTTTGGTTCGCTGGATAAATGCACACGTCCCTACACAGGCAAACAGTTAGATCTTGCAAGGCAGATGTGTGACTATTTTGCTAATTTCATTAAGACCGGTGACCCTAATAATAATGGTGGAAATGACTGTCTTCTTAGAAGTGAGAACTATGAGAATGTTCACAGAAGTGCAGTTACAGGTTGGGACTGCGATAATTTGGTTTCAGTTGATGAATTGTCTCCAGAAAACGTTGGCATAGATTATGTCTGCAGGAACAGGGCTTCTCTCCCTGCATGGGCTCCATACAAAGTCGATAACCGTTATGAGATGGAGTTTCTCTCAAATGGCGCAAGACCTAAGTTCGAGGGCGGAATCAGACAAGGCAGCAAAAAACAGGCTGTTAACCCTTATCTTCCATCCTGGGAATATATTCCTGACGGAGAGCCTTATGTATTTAACAACCGTGTTTATGTATATGGTTCTCATGATCTGTGGCAGGGTGAAACCTTCTGCCTTGGCGATTATGTAACCTGGTCAGCTCCTATTGATGATCTTGGAAACTGGCACTATGAGGGAGTTATCTATCCGAAGAC